>Ga0209536_100009014_pt1 | contig 14862 bp, 16 predicted proteins | sample DeeMarSeWOR28_12_FD_187461 | JGI IMG/M metagenome (GOLD analysis project Ga0209536, IMG submission 187461) | Marine sediment microbial communities from White Oak River estuary, North Carolina - WOR-2-8_12 (SPAdes) (version 2) | ecosystem: Environmental > Aquatic > Marine > Intertidal zone >...
AATCTCGGCTTTACTTCCAGACGGTTAGGAAACGCCTCTTCAGGCGTCATACAACCTAAGGTTGAATACAGAAAGGAAACGGTGCATGACAATCTCGGCGTTACTTCGAGCTGTCTGATTACGCCTCTTCAGGCGTCATACAACCTAAGGTTGAATACAGAAAGGAAACGGTGCATGACAATCTCTGCCATGCTAGAGGTTGGTTCTGGTTAGTATGTTTCTACCTGTGCAAGAGTTTGTATCGGTGCATTTGATCTCTTTGATTACTGCCTTTACATTCGACCATGCCCTTCAAGGCCTGGCTTTCAACTACGTGAGTCAGTAATCTCGCAAGGACTTTATATCAGTATGACAATACCCAGTCAGGCGGAAGGGCTGGACAATGGCGAAGAAGAAAAAGAGCACGAAAAAGGCATCGGCGGGTGAAGCTTCCGAAGAGGAGATAAAGAAGAAGCTGTACGATTGGGTCGCGGAAGGTTATGACATCGGTCCGTTGACGGAGGTCGTGCAATCCAAGGATGAAGAAGAGATCGCCAAGATGTTCAAGAGATACGAGAAGAACATCAAGAAGATGGAAGAGTTGAAGGAGAGGCTGTCGAAACTTGAGCTCGACAGGTCCAGCGCCAGGCTCAACCAGATGCTGGAATCCTTCAAGAACCCCGAGCTGGTGGACGATGTGGAGAAGTTCCTCGTCGCCATCGAGTCAGGGCCCAAGCTCCAGGAGCTCAGGGCCGAGCTGGCAAGCCTGAACGTGACCGATTTCGAGGAGGAGGCCGCCGCCCTGAAGGAAAGGCTCAAGGACCCTGAGGACGTCGACCAGCTCGAAAAAGAGATCAGGGCCTTCAAGCGCAAGATCAAAGAGAAATTCTTCATGGAAGCCTTCGAGGACGTTGTGCTGCCCACGGAGGAGGAGGAGGAGGGCAGGAGCTTTGTCGCCGAGACCATATTCCTATTGCACAGGGACGGAACGCTGCTGGCGGTGAAGAGCAAGATACCGCCGAAGGAACTCGACAAGCGCCTGCTTTCGAAAATGGTGATGGCAATACGCGAGCAGATGTCAAAGGCCTTTAAAGAGGGAAAGCACATTCACACGCTCAGCTTCAAGGGCCACGAGATCATACTGGAGGCTAGCCAGCACGTTTACGCCGCGGTGGTTGTGGTCGGGGAGGCAAAGCCGATAATGTACAAGATAATCCACAAGGCCCTCAGGATAATGGAAAAGAAGCTGGAGAATCAGTTCAAGGATTGGTCGGGGGACCGGAACTCCCTGGTGAACCTGGATAAATACACGACCGCCATCTTCCAGGCCCTCGACAAGCTTGCCTGAACGTCTCCAAAAACCTTATACAGACTGACTGGATTTCTGTCACAATGAGGTTTGTCCGGATTTCCCAGCCCGAGTTGGACAAGATAAGGAAGTTATACGAGAGCGTCATGTCCCAGGCCAGCCACGGGTTGTTCTACAGGGAGGGGACAGCCCTCGGCAAGATCATAGTTGAAATGGCCAGGGAGGACAGGGAGAACTTCCTGGGAACCGCCTCGAGGCTGATAAAAGGCCGCGGATGGGTGGACGACATAGCATTCCAGAAGGATAGCGTCATAGCCAAGGGGTCGATCGAGACCGTTGATTCGGCCACCGAGCCCACCTGTCACAGGCTGAGGGGCATCATACACGCCGTCGCCGAGGAGGCGTTCGACAAAAAGCTAATATGCATGGAAGTCTTATGTAAAAGTACGGGACACGCCTACTGCGAGTTCAATCTTGGAGAGATGGAGGAAGTGGAATATGTCGGAAGTGAAAGCGCTGATGGATGAGCTCAGCTCCGTTGAAGGTGTTCTCGGGGCGGGTGTCATCAGCAAGGACGGGAAGGCGGTGGAGATGCGCATGCCCGAAATGCTCAGTCACGAGACCATCTCGATAATGGCCGCCACCGTCTACGGGGCGGCCTGCACCCTGCATTCCGAGGCGAAGAAGAACATGCCCAGGCGTATCACCATTAAAACGGAGGATTGCCTCACGCACATCTATGACCTGGGCAGGAGGACGCTGGTCACGGTCATCACCTGCGAGGGCTTTGACACGGACCTGGTCGACCCCATAGTCAGCAACCTGTGCCAGGAATTCGCTTAAAACCGTTTGAAATCCGGATAGAACGTAATCGTAAGAATCTTAATTTTCGTTTCTTATTTCAATAGTGGAACCGGATTCTATTCGGTTTCCTTCTTTCGCACCCATATCTCGTCGTCCTCGACGTAAACCGCATACTCGTCAGCTTTTTCGGGAGCCTCCTCGCCCCTGGACAGATGCAGTATCTTCGGCCTGTTGAGGAACCAGTAATGAAGGCGCCAGACCTTTCCCTTCTTGATGGTCACCTCCTCCTGCTTCGTGTATACCAGGCCGGCCTCCTCCAGTTTGTAGAAGACGTCCCTCTCCTTGGGCTTTAGACGGTTGTCCACGACGGCGTAGTCGAAACCGTACAGGCTGATGACCAGGTCGGCCATTTCCTTTATCTCGTCCTCGGAATATCCCTTCTCCCCAAAGGTCTTGCCGAAGGCAATTTCCAGGTCCTCCAACTTGATTACTGCCACACTGCCTCCTCCCACGTTCAATGGATTTCGACAATATAGTTTTATCGTCTTGAGCGCTCGAATATGACCTCGCCGTCGTATTCGATCCTGATTATGCGGTGGTAGGGGATCATGGCCTCGGAGGTTGCGAAAAACGAGCTTTCCAGGCCCTGGATGTCAATACCCGGGACCGCTTTCTCATCGTTGGGAGCTCCCCTGTGAACGTAATGGATGATTGCATTGTCCAGGTCGCGGTCGTTCCTCCATTTCAGCTCGCTGAGGACTTCCTTCGCATTCATGAAAAGACCGTTTCACCGCTTCTTCTTGAAGACGATGTCCTCGTCCTGCTCGTAATCGAGACCGTATTCCAACGCGAGCTCGGCCTTCTGCAGCTCCCGGCCCAGGTAAGCGGCGTGCTCGAACCTGCTGACAAGTTCCTCCCTCGCTATTGTGTGGCACAGCGCTTCGGCATCCGTGCCGCAAACCACCAGGCCCAGCTTACCGGTGCCGACCTTCTTCCCCTTCTTCTCGTCCTTGACCACACCTTCGTAGAACTCGACCACGATCTCGTCCCTCTCCTTGTCTATGAAGACGACGAAGAAGCCTGCCGGGTCCTTCACCATCTTCTGGTCCTTCTCCGCGGGTATGGTCTCAACCTTCATCCCTTATCACGTTCCTTGCCTTCACCATGTTCTCGAGCTTCGCCCTTGCGACTTCCAGGGACACGTGCCTGAGGCCGCAGTCGGGGTCGAGGATGATGCGCTCATGACCAAGAGAGGCCAACCCCTTTTTAACTCTTTCTGAGATGGTCTCGACCGTTTCAACCGTGTTCTCATCGGAGCGGACGCAGCCGAATCCCAACATCTGGCCGAAGTCCGTGTCCGCGACCGTGTCCAACAATGCGGGGTGGGCAGCGAACTCGTGGTCCAGGATGTTGACGTCAAAATCGGCCAGCCTGTCGAAGAAGGGGCTCACGTCTCCGCAGACGTGCAGCGCCCTGGGCTTGTCAATTCCCGAGAATATCCCCGATATCAGGTCCCCGGCATACTCCGGGAACTCCACCGAGAAGTAGGGCTCGTCAACCTGGATGATGTCCACGACCCCGTTCAGGGCCATGGCCTCTTTGTTCATGACCTCGGCGAAGGCGTATGCAAGCTTCTCCCTGCTCCCGTAATGGTCGTCAACGCAGGACATGGCCAGCGTGAAGGGCCCCGTAAGGATGCCCTTGACGAGACCGCCGTTATTGAGCAGGGAACGTACGTATACCTGGTCCCCCAGAATGACGGGTTCCTTGAAACTGATGTCACCTATAACGACCGGCTTCCCTTTCATCCGAATGCCGGCGAGTTTGGTCGTGAAGAGGCGTATCATGTCGTTCCGTGTCTGACCGTCAGCGATAATGTCGATGCCCGCTGCCGTTTGCACATCGACCGCCTTCTTTATACTCTGCAGGAATGGGTCCTCACCCCTCCTGATCTCATTGACCAGCACATCTCCCGGCGGCGATATCTGAAAGCTGCCCACGACGGTCGTGCTGAGAGGTTCGATGCTCACTCCAGCTTCCTCCTTGGGTGGTCCTCCGAGCTCGTGACTCCGAAGTAGTCCTCCGCGCCCTCGGCCACGAACTTGTCCACCATCGCGACCACGGGGAAGACCGAGCCGGCATTCCTTATCGGACCGTACACGCAGAAGTCTCCGCCCATGACGACGGGCAGGGCGTTGGAGCCTGCGTCGCAGGTCAGATACTCGGCCCTGTGCTCCTTGCGGTACCCCTTCATCCACAGCCAGGACTCGACCGTGTTGTGGATGGCGCAGCCCGTGGGCAGCCCCCACTTGTTCTTCATGACCGGGATGGCCCTGAGGGTCTCGGCCGCGTTGTGGTCGAAGGGCGTTGCCCCGGTGTCCAGCAGTATGTTGCCGATGCCGAACTCCTCGGCGTAGGACATCAGGCCCTTCTCCAGGTAACCCGCGCCTGTATCTATCATCTCCACGCGGCCGTCCGCCGAGAAATCACGGGGGTTGTAGCCCAGCAGAACAGCGGTCCCGGGCGGGTGCTCCCCGAGAGCGGCAAGCTCGTCTTCCGTAGCGCCGAGATTGAACGAGTTCAGTATCACACGTCCAGAGAGTCCGGCCTCGGCAGCGTATTTGAGCGCTGCCTGCCTGACCTCCGTTTCGGGAATGTCCAGTGAGATGGGCCTCGGACCGGGGACCTCCTCGAGGACCAGCGATATCCTCGGCTCGATGCGCTCAGTGCTGTCGATGAAGATGTCGACGATTCCCGGGTTGCCGGTGAGCCTGCTCATCTCCTCCTGGGCCCGGATGAAGCGCCTGGCCTCATCCAGGACCTCGGGGATAGGTTCCCTGTACTTCTTGCCGTAGAACACGGTTCCGAACAGGACCGTGGGATGCTCCCCCGGCTGGCCGCCGATGGTGACGTCCCCCATCTTGAGGATGCTCTGCTCCTTCGAGAAGCTGATCATGAACCTGCCTCCAGTGCCAATTCCTCAACCTCCAGGTAAGGGTCTACGACCAGGTCCTTGTGAAGGGCTATCTTTCCCTCGAAGGACTTCATCTGGCTGCCCTTCTCCCTCTCCACGAACTCTATGATGATGGGCTCGCCGAAGGGTTCCCTGGGCCGTGATGCCAGTTCCCCCGCTTTCTCGAGAACCTTGTCAAGGTCGGTTGTGCCTATCATGTCGATTATCTCGACCTGCTCCCTGAACCTGGTTATGGCCTCGGGAGGGAGGTTCTCAATGTAGGGAACCGCGCCCTTGGCCCCGATTATCCTGCCGTTGCCGTCGATGCCGTTGGCATGAAGCGCAATGAGACTGTCCCCAGACCTGTGGCCCCGCACCTCCTCGCCGCAGATGATCAAGTACCGAATGTTGGGATTGGATATCACGTTGGCCATGATCTTCTCGATGCCCAGGTTCTCGGTCTTGTGCTGGCCCCAGATGGCCACCTTCTCCTTGGGAAAGTCGAGCCTGGAGGCCAGAGTGTCTATTGCCACCTGGCTGGTCTCGCTTCCGACCGTGAACTCGCCCCTCCAGGGATACAATGTCATGTGAACGGTTCGTAAGAAACATATGGAATATATAATATTGATTGAAAATCGTTTAGTGTTTGATGGTAATATTGAAATGTATATATTTCCATATTTCAATACTGGTATACAACCAATATCCTGAGCCCCGAGCAGGCCGGGGGGGTGTGGGGCAGAGGCCAGCGCAGGGGCTTTGGGGAAGTGAGCGTAGCGAGTGGGGCACGAAGACGAGAAAATTATTATATAGAGGATAACAATCGAGATATGATAACATGGCCAAGAAGAAGGGAGAAGGTTTCCATTCCGCAGCCGGTTTGATCAGGTACTTCGACGAGGAAGACGAGAAAAGCCTCAAGATCAACCCCTGGCTGGTAGTAGGAATGTGCATAGGCTCGGCAGTGGTTTGCACAGCCGCAGCCTTCATCTGGCCGGTTTGATTTCTTACAATTCCGGTGGGCGCATGGACGTTATCGAGGCAATCAAAACAAGGCGGAGCATCCGCAGCTTTTCAGATAAGCCAGTTCCTAGGGAGCTCATCGAGGAGATTATCGAGACGGGCAGGGCCGCGCCCTCCGCGGGGAACCGCCAGGCAAGGGACTTCTTCGTGATAACCGACACGGGTACAAAACAGAAGATAGTTGAGGCTGCGCTTGGCCAGGACTTCATCGCCCGGGCGCCGTACGTTGTTGTGGTCTGCGCCAACGAGGAGCGCATCGCCAATCCATACAGGGACCGCGGCGTTACTCTTTATTGCATCCAGGATGCGAGCGCGTCGGTGCAGAACATGCTGCTGGCCTTGCATGCGAAGGGACTGGCATGCTGCTGGATAGGGGCCTTTGACGAGAAGGCGGTCTCCGATATCATGTCACTGCCGAGTCACCTCAGACCGGTTGCCATACTGCCGATAGGTTATCCCGACGAAGTTGGCAGGGAGCCGGCCAAGAGGGACGACGACGTCCACTGGCTGTAATGAAATAATTGTTTGTGGATTGTTTCTATTATCAATAACAGCCAGTACTCATGGGTTACCCATCCAGACCGCCAACAGATTATTATCGAAACGCATTTATAGTAAATAGAGGGTAGTGCGAGCGATGGAAGCCACAGCCATCCTGATAACGCTGCTGTTCTCCTTCGGACTGAGTGCGCTGACCATGCCATGGTTCATCGCCAAGATGAGGGCGAGGGGGCAGTACGTCAAGGACCATTACAAGAAGGACAAGCCGCCTATACTGAACAATGCCGGTATCCTGATATTGTTCGTGACCTTCGTTACAATAATAGTCGTACCGCTGATATTCAGGCTGTTCGTGAAGTTCGGTGTCGTGTTCCCGAGGGACATCACGCCCCTTGACACGGGAATATTGATGGTCGTGCTGCTTTTCGCGTTCTACGGCGTGCTCGACGATTACCTGGACGTGGGCCGTTTCTCCAAGATCCTCATCCCCCTGATGTTCGCCTACCCCCTCGTCATCGTTATGACCGGCTGGGACCCCTGGATACCCTTCGGCGGTTACATGGGAGTGAACAACCTGGGCCTGGGCATCCCGGGTGTCGGGACCTTCACAGGCTCCATGTTCCTCAGGTACATCATCGTGCCCGTTTACATCATGGTCGTGGCAAACATGAAGAACATGCACGCCGGCTTCAACGGCCTTCAGTCCGGCACCGCCCTGATATTGCTCTCCTTCCTCCTGCTCAAGAGCGCGCTGGACGATAATCTCACGAACATGTACACGATCGCGGCCATCGCTGGAGCGCAGGCAGTCTTCTTCTGGTACAACAAGTACCCGTCAAGGATACTGGAGGGGAACATCGGCTCGCTCGCCGTGGGCGCGGCAATCGGCGCGGGGTTCGTGGCCCAGCACTATCTGTTTGCCGGTATCATCATGCTTATGCCGCACATCATCAACTTCCTGATGTACCTCTACTGGCGCATCCAGCACAGGAGGTTCCCCGAGGACGAGCGCTACCGGCTGGTGAAGTTCGGCAACATAAGGGAGGACGGCACACTGGAGGTTCCGAACCGGCTCACCCTCAAGTGGGTCCTGCCCTACCACTTCAGGATGACGGAGAGGCAGGTCGTGTACTCGATGTACATGCTGACACTGTTATTCTGTGTACTCGGCCTGTTTATACCTGGTTGACCGCTGTTTGAAGGGCAGCCAGCAACTATTCTACAACCAATTACAGGAGATATTTTATAATCTCTTTTCATTACCGACCCTTGTTCTTGAGGGATAGGCGTGGAAGTCATTCTGGCAGGCTACAACATTGATGCGGAGATCATTGAAAAGGCCAAATCCGGGGAGGTCGTTAAGGACTACCCTCTCACGCCGGAAACGATATCGGTCGCCTACGCCAGGATAAGCCGCGACCCCTCGCCCGTGACCGAGCTAAGGCGCAAGGCCGTGGACGACGTCGAATCCGCAAGGAGGTCGGCCAGGAACATCGTCTTCGAGATGAACCACCAATCCGTCGCGGAGCACGCCGCCTTCAACTTCGACATACTGGACATCTCCAGGTTGTGCGTCGAATCCCTCGAATGGCACCGCCTCTGCTCGTACACGGAGAAGTCGCAGAGGTACCAGGAGCTCGTCGGCGATTATGTTCTTCCCAAGGAGTTCGGGGGTGAGGCAAAACCCATCTTCGAGAGGGCCATGAGGGAGCAGAACGAGCTGTACGGCAAGGCTTTCGGAGCCTTGCTAGAATACTTCAAGGCCAGGAACCCGGACATGCTCGAGAAGAAGTGGCAGCGCCGGATAGTCGAGGGCTACGCCAAAGAGGACGCACGATATGCGGTATCACTGGCCACGAAGGCCCAGCTCGGTTTTACCGCGAACGCGCGCAACCTCGAATATCTCATCAGGTGCCTGAGGGCAAACCCGCTGGCCGAGGCCAGACAACTCGGGGAGCAGTTCTTCGAGAAGGCCGGGGCGGTGGCCCCGTCCCTCATATTGCTCACCGACCCCGTGGAATACGAGAAGGAGTTCGGTCGACCACTGAACGAGGATTTCTTCACGAAGACGCACGCTGATGCGCATCGATTCTCGCTTGAATTGTTTGGAAAAAGTGCGAACTTGAATACATCTGGCGTTCAATTTCCAACCAAAGGCGACGTCAAACTCATTGACTGGAACCAGAATGCAGACAAGAACGTTGTCCGGGCAATACTTCACTCGCACACCCAGAGGTCCATCGAGGAATGCGAGGCCCTGGCTGACAAGCTCATCGAAAGCGGCGATGCCGAAGCCCTGGTGAAGCAGATGCTGAAGCACTCCAATCCCTGGGAGGCGGTGACCCGCGAGTTTGAAGCCGTCGACTTCACCTTCGAGGTCATACTAAGCTCGGCGTGCTACGGGCAGATGAAGCGGCACAGGATGTGCACCCAGCTCGTCCAGGGCTATGACCCGACTCTGGGATTCACGGTGCCGCCCTCAGTAACAGAGGTCGGACTTGCGTCTGAATTTGAAACGTTGTACAAACATACAAACGAGGTCTACGAAGAGCTATCCAAGTACGACCACGTCGCGGCCCAGTACGTCCTCACCAACGGCCACCGCCGGCGCATGCTGGTCAAGGCGAACGCGAGGGAGCTTTACCACATCTCCCGCCTGCGCGAGGACGCCCATGCGCAGTGGGATATTCGAAACGTCTCGGGTGATATGCTGGCGCTGGCGAGGGAAAAAGCGCCGATGACGCTGATGCTGGCCTATGGGAAGGATGCTTTCAGCGGGAAGAAGATTGAGATTTATTAATATCACATCTTCAGAATAAAATTCTTCCTGTCGACCTTGTTCTTGGTTATCTGGGCGGGGGGCTCGTTAGGTGGGTCAGGGATTGTTATCCAGTTAGCTCAAGGGCCAAGTAAGTGGATAGTTGTCCTAAGCATCATTGAGTGTTGATATTTCGTATGGAAAATCTACAATGCCATTACTGTCGTTGTCTGGTGTTGTCCAGTCACACCAGAAATTACCTTGGCCCATAGAATCATTCCAGTAATTTTCAAGAAAAATAAAAGCCCCATCAAAAGCTTGTATGTGAGAAGAATTATATGATGTGGTGGCACCATTGTTAAACCAGAATGAGTTATAACAGAGGAGAATATTATTACAACTACCGTTTCCTGCACCTAACTCCACACCATAACCTGTATTATTCTCAAATTTACAGCATTTTACAATTACATTACTAACTGTGCTCATTTGTAAACCGATCTGATTATTTTGAAAATTACAATCGTGGACGAGCGCACCACCACCATTCATAGAAACATGTAGACCCCACCACGTTGCGTTTGTGATTGTGAATCCCGAGATATCTACATTATGAGAATTAATACTCACTGCATTAATATTATTACGAGCATCTATGTAAGTTGAGTTCTTATCCTCACCGAGCAAAGTCAGGGATTTGTTTATTTGTAAATTTTCATTGTAAATCCCTGCACTTACAACTATCGTGTGCCCATCTAAAGTGTCTGGGTCATCGATCGCGGTTTGAATCTCAATGAAATACTCATCGGTGTCGATGTTATGCACAGGTCCTACTCCACAATTCACAATCCAAACACTATCCGCAGGCACGTGCACCCAATAACCTTCTCCTGGCTTCATTAAGTAAGTTGGTCCGACCTCTTTGATGTTGTAGGGCTCTGAAGTATCGCAGACCATGACCTGGTCTGCTCCGGTGCCCCAGAGGGCGTTAGCTACGGTTTCGGTATTCAACGAGGGGTAGCCGACGAGGTTCCAGCCGGCATATAGGGGGATTGTAAGTGCAGAGTCAAATCTATCTCCCTTGATCGTCAGAGTCACACCTGATTCGGTGATGTTGATCCAATACGCCTTCAGATGGTTCATCTCGGTATAATCATTCAGGGAAGGGGGTCTGTGTGAGTTGTGTGTTTTCCACGTTGATGTAGTTGAATCATAGGTCTGAATGCAATCCCATTTCCCATCTATACTTTCCAATACGGAATCAACGGATTCGTTGAGCTGGCGGGCCGGGAGGGATATCAGGTTCCAGCCTTGCTGGAGGGGGATGTCATACTCAGTGTAATTGAATGGGGACATTAGAGGATATTCATCTAACCAATATGGAGTATCACCGATGCCGTCACTTCCTGGCTCGTTTTGACCTGGTCCTGATTGTGAATCAGTTCCAATGTAATCATCCCAATAATTACCGCCTGAAGGATAGCCGTCATCCCATTGATTTAATGCTTCCTGAAAGGATTTCGTTCCGTTACCACACCATTCTATGGCTTGCCTTGTATTGTTGATGAAATTATTATGATAAATCAAGTTATTCGTAGAAGAAGCATAAATAAAAATACCATATTCATTGTTTGACATAATATTTTTCTTAATTATATTCTTTATACTATTTGGTTCGTCCATGAATATCCCATATATGTTGAATAATACAACATTAGAGGTAATTAAATTATCACAACAATCGTTGATAAATATTCCATAACAACTTGATGTCACTCTATTATTTTTAATAGTGTTGTTGTCACTATTCCAACGGACCATGATATTTTCCCAGCTGTTATAATTTAATGAATTATTAGTTATGGTATTATATGAGGAATATCTGAGATGAAGTCCATTTTTGTCATTTAAAGAGATGTTGTTCTGGTCAATAGTGCCATTTTGAACACAATAAAGAGTTAACCCCGAATCTTGAAAATATGGTGGTTGATAGCATCCACTTGCATCATGTAAATAGCATTCCCTCACCACAAATTCATCTGTAGTATTCCCAATATAAATGCAATAACCATACCCACTTCCATTGATTTCATAATTCTCAATAAGCCAGGGATTCCCTGCCGTCCCGTTCCCCGGGAAACCGTAGGCGGCAAAGTCAGCGTTCGAGTTTATGCGGATCGGCAAGTGGCTCAATTGACTCATCAGTTTTATGCCAATCTCTTCATAGATATGTATCAGAGCATCCGAAGTACCGGTATAGTAATAATTGGCATCCCCGGAGCCGGAAGTGTTCGCGATGCGCCATAGGTTATATTCGTGGGTTCCGGATTCTTTACATGGAGGGGTAACGGTCGTATCTGTGCATAGGGCAAAAAAATTGTCCAGAACTTCACCGGGCCATATAGGAGTTGCAGGTTCCGAGGGTGGTAAATGGTGTTCCAGGCCGAGACCTACCGTGTAAATTGGGAGTTGGGCGTTCAACAGACCGGTTCTGTCGAAATCCACCGCTCCCCCATGGTTCAGAGCCTCCAGCCATGTAGTGCTCATAGGTGGGTCCCACAAATCCAACGTGTATTTTCCTCGGTGCATTGTATAATTTATCGTGCCATTTGCCTCATCATCCCATGGACACCAGTAATCACTGCATGCCTCGATCTTCTGCATTTGGATTGCCGAGGCATCGGAGGCTTGCGCATCAGGACCGTCCGATAGGACTACCAAGGCTGGTTTGTGCCCTGGATACATCGATGAATAGAATTTGAGGTCTTCATACGCACCGCCGATAGCGTCCCAGATGCACGTCTGGCCAGGCGGATTGTCTAACAACTCAATCTCATTACGGATCGCCTGCCTTCCATCGAATCCGCCGTAATCATCACCTAGACGCACGGGGTCCCTGATTATGTTTGTGAGATAATCAGTACTGGAGATCGGGGTTCCATTTGGACCGGACCATCTCCTTTCCGAGTTCCCGCTGAAGTCCCAGATACTAAGGCAGATGGATTCATCGGATAACTGATCCAACAAAGCCTTGACCGCGTCCTTAGCAGTATCCAGCCAGGTATCGCCGGAGGAGTTATATCTTGTCACCATTGACCTCGAATCATCTAGTACAAATGAGATTAGGACCGATTGTGTGTAGTTAGAGGATTTTTTACGATAATCCTGATTTAACACATCATCATATTGCTGTAAAGGACTTGCAACACCAGAGTTTCCTACGGGTATACTTATACTCAAAATGACAATAATCGCTACCGCTACACCCACGACCTTGTAGCCTCGCCTGCTTCCCATTTCGCCCTCACCATGGTTATCATTGTTAATGGACGTTTATAAAGGTAGGGTGGTTATAACCACATAATAACCATTTTCAATTTTATTACATCTTCAGGATATAATTCTTCCTGTCGACCTTGTTCTTGGTTATCTGGGCCGGTGACAGGACCTCGGTCTCGACCTCGGCCAGCCTGTCGATGAGCTGGAGCATCTCGCGTTTTGTGGGGTTCTTGATGTCGATGCCGATGGTGTTGCACTGCTTCCTGAGGACGGCCATGGCGAAGTCCGTGTCCTGGTGGTAGTTCTCCACGAAGTGGCCGAATATGTTGTCCATGACCTCGGCGGGTGTGAGCTTCACCTCGGTGTGCTTTATGGATACCTCGAACTCGTCCCTGCCCTTGACTATGGCCTTGCCCATCTCGATGAAGGCGTTCTCCACGTTCTCGCCGGTCTTTGCGCTCGTGGGCAGGTAGGTGCTCTCTGTCTTTTCGGCAAGCTGGCTCATATCTGCGGGGTCGAAGGTGGCCTCGTCCACCAGGTCGGCCTTGTTCGCGAGGAACACGATGGGCACGTTGCCTGCGACCTTCTGGAACTCGGGAACCCAGTAATCGCGGAGGCTCTCTAGGGTCTCGGGGCGGGTCATGTCTGAGACCATTAGCGCGCCGCTCGTTCCCTCGAAGCTCATGGCCTGCATGCGCCGGTATTCCTTCTGGCCGATGATGTCCCATATCATGAGGGTGAGGTTGAGCTGCTTGCCGAAGTAATCGACCTCCAGCTCCTTCTTCACTGTCTTGGTGCCGATGGTCGCTATATATTTATCGTCAAAAGTATCGTAGACGTACTTGCGCACAAGGGATGTCTTGCCCACGGCATTGTCCCCTAGCAGACAGACCTTCTTGATTACCTTCTTTGACATCTGAACCTCGTCCTTGGACGCTGCTCATCCGAGTTCCGGGAATTTCGTGTCGAGTATCCTCTCTCCGAGGGTCTGGAATGCTTCCGCAACGTTCTGGCCTGTCTTGGCGCTGCTGAACATGGGCTTGGAATCGTATTTACCCAGCTCAGAATCCAGCAGGTCCTGCGTGACCTCCAGCTCGTTGGAGAGGTCTACCTTGTTCGCCAGGAAGACTACCGGAACCTCGCCCACGACCTGCTTCGTGGAGTCGAGCCACTCGTGCAGCGAGCCGACCGTCGAGGCCCTAGTGCTGTCTGCAACGGCCAGAACACCGTGCGCCCCGTAGAAATATGCGTCCTGAAGAAGCGACCTGAAGCTGGCCTGGCCCATGATATCCCATATCATCATGTCCATCGATATGTGGTCAGCCCTCTCGAAGGTCATGGTCTTCTTTGTGATCTTCGTACCGATGGTGGTGATGTAGCTGTCGTCAAAGATGTCGAGGACGAACTTCTTGATCAGACTGGTCTTGCCCACCGCGTTCTCGCCTACGAGACAAACCTTGACCTTGACCTTCTTATCCGCCAAATTATCTCCTCAGACCTTGGTTCCTAGGACCTTCGTGGCCTTGAATTGCCCGTCGTCGAACAGCATGGTATGATAGTCCGTGTTGTGCTCGGTCGCCCTCATCTTCACCACGCGTATCTGCCTCTGGACGCTGACGTCGCCGGTCTCCTGCATCCTCAGGTACATGATGCCGTCCGCAAGGAAGTCCTCGCCCTTGTCGGCGTAGGCCCTCGAGTCCGGGTTCATCTCGGATATGAGCAAGGTGGTGACGCCGAGGTCCCTCAGCCACTCGAACAGGTGGAACAACTCCTCACGGGGATTGTCGAACCTGGCCAGAACCTCCAGGACAGGCAGGGAATCTATCACAAGGATGCCGTAGTCGGAGCTCTCCTTGAGATTCTTTGTGTACATCTTGAAGACCTGCACCCAGCTCTGTTCTCTCAACTGGGTCAGTTTCTTCCTGATGAGGCCGATGTCCACTATCTCTATCTTATCCTCGAGTGGCCCGGGGTCCATTCCCAGGCCGGCCATGTGCTTGGCGAGGCTGTTGGTTCCCTGTTCCAATGTAACGTAGAGTCCCTTGGTCCCGTTCTCCTTTGCATTGTTGTAAAGGATGTTGTACGCGACCGATGACTTCATGGTCCCTGGCTCACCGACCAGCAGCACGACGCTACCCGCCGGTATTCCGCCCTGCATCTTTTCGTCTAGTCCCTCGATATAGGTCTTTATGCGCATCTCTGACATAGAATCCCCGACCAATAAAGGATTATGTGGTTTAAAAAGCTTACCCGGAG
>Ga0209536_100009015_pt1 | contig 14861 bp, 9 predicted proteins | sample DeeMarSeWOR28_12_FD_187461 | JGI IMG/M metagenome (GOLD analysis project Ga0209536, IMG submission 187461) | Marine sediment microbial communities from White Oak River estuary, North Carolina - WOR-2-8_12 (SPAdes) (version 2) | ecosystem: Environmental > Aquatic > Marine > Intertidal zone >...
GGACGAATCCGCCTGGGACGTGTCTGAGTTCGGGAATAATCCCCTCAACTTCGAGGAGGTCTTGAGCCTGCAGCTGACGGTCCGTCCCAGGGACGCCGACTTCGTCAAGATCGACAACATCGCGACGGTGGCCGGGGCCAGCGGCAACCAGCCGCCCGTCGCCGAGGCGGGTGGGCTGTCGCAAGCATCAGTCGGTGCACCCGCGGTGTTCGTCGGCAGCCAATCGTTTGATCCCGACGGCACGATTACCTCCTACGTCTGGGACTTCGGCGACGGCACATCTGGCACCGGCGCGGATACCACTCACATCTATTCAGAGCCCGGCACCTACAACGTGATTCTGACAGTCACCGATGACGGCGGCTTGCCCGGTTCGGATTCGACGACTGCCAAGATCGGTGCGGCCAGCACACCGCCGGTGGCAGACGCCGGCGGCCCGTACTCGGGCACGGTGGGCGTGAACGTGAATATCAGCGGCGCCGGTTCCACGGATGCAGACGGCAACATCGTCCTGTACAGCTGGGATTATGGCGATGGCAACTCGGATGAAAGCACAAGGCCGCAAGCCGGCAACGTCTACGCGTCGGCGGGCACCTACACTGTTACGCTGACCGTGCTGGATAACGACGGTGAGACGGATGACGATATCGCGGAAGTCACGATCAGCGAGGGCAACAAGTCGCCGGTTGCCGACGCTGGCCCCCCCGTAATTGGCACATCGGGTAGCCCCGTAAGCTTCGACGCGAGCGGCTCCAGCGACTCGGACGGCGAGATCGTCCGCTACGACTGGAACTTTGGTGACGGGGTCGACGTTCAGAATGCCGGGCCGACACCGAGTCACACCTACGGCGCTGCCGGCAATTACACGCCGTACGTGACCGTAACGGACGACGGCGGCAAGAGTAATATCGATACCACCAGCGCGGCGATCGACGCTGCGAATCTGCCGCCGACCGCCGATGCCGGCGGTTCCTACTCGGGCGTGGTGGGCCTCGAGGTCATCTTTGATGGCTCGGCCTCGGAGGATGCCGAAGGTCCGATAACAAGCTACGAATGGAATTTTGGCGATGGCACGACAGGCACCGGCGCCACGGTGAGCCATGTCTACACGAATGCGGGCACGTTCACGGCAGTACTGGGTGTCACCGATGAAGGGGGATTGACCGGCACAGATATGGCGCAGGTCACCGTTGTCGCCGGCAACCAGCCACCGGTCGCTGATCCGGGCGGTCCTTATGACGGCGTCGCCAACGAGCCCGTGAGCTTCGATGGCTCTGGGTCCTCCGACCCCGAGGGCGAACCCCTGCAGTACGACTGGGATTTTGGTGACGGCAAGACAGGTACGGCCGCGACGCCGAGCCACACCTACACTGCGGCCGGCAGCTACGTGGTCACGCTGACCGTCACTGACGACCAGGGTGTGTCTGACAGCGAGACGACGGGCGCCCAGATCGACGCGGCGAACCAGCGACCGGTTGCCGATGCCAACGGGCCCTACTCGGGCATGGTCAATGTCGCCGTGTCCTTCGATGGCAGTGCATCGAGCGATGCCGACGGCACCATCGTTGCCTGGAATTGGGACTTCGGTGACGGCAACTCGGGCACCGGAGCCATGCCCAGCAACAGCTACGCTGCGGCCGGCAATTACACGGTGACGTTAACGGTCACCGACGACGAAGGCGCCACTTCGGCCGAGGCATTCTCGACGGCCACTATCGACGCGCCCAACGCGCCGCCGGTGGCGGATGCGAACGGGCCCTACGTTGGCAAGGTGGATGTCGCAGTCACGTTCGACGGGAGCGCCTCGGACGACCCTGACGGTTCGGTTGTGAGATACGACTGGGATTACGGCGATGGTACCGTGGAGAACGATGCCGGCCCGACACCAAGCCATACCTATGCGGCACTCGGCGCCTATGACGTCGTACTGACGGTCGTCGACAACGACGGCGACTCCGCACCGGCGTCGACCCGCGCAATCATCAGTGACGGGGTTAACCTGCCGCCGGTTGCCGACGCGGACGGCCCGTACAGCGGGGACGCAGGCGAGCTGATCGTGTTCGACGGCAGCGCCTCGAGCGACGCCGACGGCACCATCGACACCTACGACTGGGACTATGGCGACGGTACCATGGCGGCCGATGCCGGCTCGACACCGAGCCATACCTATGCGGCTGCCGGCAACTACCAGGTGTCGTTGACGGTGACCGACAACGAAGGCAAATCCGATACCGCGACTTCGACGGCATCCGTCGGTGCGGCTAACGTCCCGCCAACCGCAGAAGCTGGGGGACCTTATCCCGGTGTCGTCGGTGTGGATATCCCGTTTGACGGGTCCGCCTCGTTTGACGCCGATGGCAGTATTGCGTTGGCATCGTGGGATTTCGGGGATGGCAGTAATGGCACGGGCCTGTTTGCCCAGCATGCTTATGCGGCGCCGGGCGCCTACAGCGTGACGCTTTCGGTGACCGATAACGACGGCGATGTCGATACGGACACGGCCCGGGTACTGATCGGCGACGGGAAGATTCCGCCTATCGCCAGGCCCGGTGGGCCCTACAGCGGGGTCACCGGGACGCCAGTGACCTTCGACGGCTCGGAATCGGTCGATCTGAACGGTGAGATCACGAGTTACGACTGGGACTTCGGTGATGCGGTGTCCGGTTCGGGTGAAAGCACCGACCATACCTATGTTGCCGCCAGCCTCTACACCGTGACCCTGCAGGTGACCGATGACGAGGGACTGTTCCGGTCGAGCGACACAACGGCCACGATTGGCGTCGGCAGCACACCACCGACCGCCGAGGCCGGCGGGCCCTACAGAGTAAGACTTGATACCCCTTTCACGTTTGACGCCAGCGGCTCCGCCGATCCGGACGGCGACATCGTGACCTACGACTGGGATTTTGGCGACGGCACCACGAAAGCCGATGCCGGCCCGACACCGAGTCATACGTACACGTCGAACAGCAAATATATCGTCACGCTGACCGTGACCGACAACTCGGGTGAAACCGATACCGACAAGACCATTGTTGACGTTGGTGTCGGCAATCTGCCACCGCAGGCGGATGCGGGCGATGTGGTCAGCGGGGAGGCCCGCCGTGATATTACCTTCGACGGCACCGGGTCCAGGGACCTGGACGGTGACGTCACCGCCTACGACTGGGATTTCGGCGATGGCAACACCGGCACCGGGCCCAACCCGACCCACAGATACGCTGCTGAGGGTGAATATTATGTGACCCTGACGGTAACCGATGACGAGAGTGCGGTGAGTTCGGATGTGACACTGGCCGAAGTGACGCCTCGCAGCGGCGGGGGCGGGGGCGGCGGCAGTAGCTCCCCTGCGCTATTGCTGCTGCTGGCGACGCTGTACGCGGCACGCCGCAGGTTCCCTGGGTTCACATGAGATCGGAATCGTGCCGAAATTAACGCTATTTAGGGTAAAGAGGAACCAGCCCTCCGCCCCGCCCTATCGGGGCGGAGGGCTGGTTTTGTAGCAGGAAGATTTCTCCGGCCCTGGTGACGTATCCGTTCAGTCCCTCAGCCGTGGCAGCGGCCCAGTCCAAGGAATGTGTACTAGATATCCCACGCTAGGTGGACCAGGCCCATTCAGAACGTCGCCGGCGCCGCAGCCCTGCTGTTGGCCGAGAATCCAGCTCTGACGCCCGCCGAGAAGGCGGAACAACTACGTAACCAATGACGGCTCTGCTAAGAACAACGTGGTACTGAAACAGGGGGCAGGTCAGCTGGGCACAGAATTGTTTTTTGCGCTGCAATATTCTGACATGTTTATCAGGATCTGCAGCCAGAATGCTGGCAGGCATCGCCTGAGGGATATTTGAACCGGGAGGAAACCATGAGATTCGCATTCCTTGCAGTTATCGCGCTAATGGTGCCAATGGGTCAGGCGCTGTCGGAAACCGTCGGGGAGCCGGGCCGTGACTCCGGCAAGCCGAACCCGCTGAAGAACGTCTATTTCGGCGAGCAGCACCTGCACACCACCAATTCGCCGGACGCGTTTGTCGTCGGGGTCCGTCAAAGCTGGGATGAAGCTTATCAATGGGCCCAGGGCAAGGAGGTTAAACTGTCGACATCGGGCGAGACCATAAAGAAAAGAACGCCTTATGATTTTGTGGCGATCACCGACCATGCGGAATATTTTGGGATCATGCCGTCGCTGATCGATCCAAAGGACCCGCTTTTCAAGACAGATCTTGCAAAGAAGCTGCGGGACAAGAACGCCGATCCGCGTGACCCTGATTCAGCTATCAACCAGATTCTCAGGTCTCTGGTAACTGGCAAGCCCATGACAGAGTTCGTGTCCGTAGAGCTCCAGTCGAGCAACTGGAAGCGATACACCGATACAGCCAACAAGTACAATGAACCCGGCAAGTTCACCACCCTTATCGCCTATGAGTGGACCTCGATTCCAAACGGCCGGAACATGCACAGGAATGTGTTCTTCAGGGATGACAAGGGACCTGTCGTGCCCTTTACCGCATTTGATTCCATCTATCCCGAGGACCTGTGGACCTTCCTGGAAATACAACGCAACCAGGGGACTGAGAACTTCGCCATCCCCCACAACGGCAATCTCTCCGACGGCTGGATGTTCTCACCGAACAAGTTTCTCGGTGGCCCCATGGACGCGCGTTATGCGGCCCGGCAACAGGCCAATGAGCCTCTGACCGAAATCATTCAGACGAAAGGCAGTTCGGATACCCATCCGCTGTTCTCCCCCAATGATGAATTTGCCGACTTCGAAATCCAGCAGAACATGATCAACGTGGGCCAGACCGGCCAGATGAAATACGGTTATTTCCGACAGGCACTGGCCGACGGTATGGTGCTGGAGGACAAGCTGGGCACCAACCCGTTCAAGTACGGCGTCGCCTCGGGTGCGGACGCGCACTCCGGCTATTCGAACAATGAGGAGTTCAACTTCCACGGCTCCCATGGAGTCCTGGACGATACCCCCCAGAAACGGCTGGATCCGACACCGAACGCATCCGGCGCCACCAATATCGTCATGGGCTCAGCCGGGACCACGGCGGTCTGGGCCGAGGAGAACACGCGGGAAGCCATCTTCGATGCCATGAAGCGCAAGGAGGCCTACGGCACTTCCGGCACCATGATCCGCCTGCGCTTCTTCGGCGGCTGGGAACTGCCGGCGGGAATCACCGAGGACAAGGCGTTCGTGAAGAAGGCCTATGCGGCCGGCGTGCCCATGGGCCAGGACCTGCCGGAGAAAGCCGGTGACGCACCCACGTTTGCCGTCTGGGCGCAGAAGGATCCGGAGAGCGGCAATCTGGACCGTGTCCAGATCATCAAGGTCTACGTCAACAAGTGGGGGCTGCCGGCGGAGAAGATCTATGACGTCGCCTGGTCGGACGACCGCCGGCCCGATCCCAAGACCGGCAAGCTCCCGCCGGTGGGGAACACGGTCGATGTGAGCAAGGCCACCTACAAGAACACCATCGGCGACACCCAGCTCAAAGCGGTCTGGACGGATCCTGAGTTCGACCCCATGAAGAGGGCCGCGTACTACGTGCGCGTGCTGGAGATCCCGACCCCGCGCTGGACCACCTATGACGCCGCTAAGCTGGGAGTGCAACCTCCCGCGAACGTGGCGGCGACCATCCAGGAGCGTGCCTGGTCTTCACCGATCTGGTACACACCGGAGAAAGATCTGCTGATCAAGGCCAAGTTGAAAAAACTGACGGGCCACACGTGGGGGCCGGCGTCGTCGGCCGAGTAGGAGCGCGAAAGAGGCATAGCCCCGATCCGTCTGCCGCCGCGCGCGGCTGATCATCGCCGGTCCGGTCAACACCCGAGGCAGACCAGGACAACGTCCCGTTTAGAGTAAAGAGCGTCTGATATGAAACACTTGGCAGTACAGGTGGTAACCGCCGCATGCTTGCTTGCGGCGTTCGCTTCCGGGCACGCCGCCGACGACCTGGGCGAGGCGGCGACGAACCCGGTATCGAACCTGATCCAGTTCCGCCTGCAGAACCAGTACACGGCCAGCAGCTACAACGCGGGCTCCTGGGGCAACGCGGCAATCGTCCAGACGGTCGTGCCCCTTCCCTCCATCGCCGACAATTTCGACGGCCTGAAGGGGATCGTGACCCGGGTTACCGCGCCCTATGTCTCCACCCCGGAGCTCGAGGGCGTCGGCCGCAAGCACGGCATGGGCGACACCAACTTCCTCGGCTTCGCCGTGCCGAAGGTCGCCCCGAAGAACACCGTGTGGGGGGTTGGCCCGGCGCTGAACATCCCCACCGGGGGCAGCAGTGAGTTCACGGGATCGGGCTCCTGGTGGGCAGGGCCCGCCGGAGTGGTCATGGTCACACCCCGGAAGGGCCTGCAGGTGGGCGCCCTGGTGTTTCACCAATGGGATGTCTACGAGATCCGCTCGGACGCGCCGGATGTCAGCACGACGTTCATTCAGCCCATCCTGACCCAGCACTTCGACAAGGGCTGGTACGTTTCGCTGCCTGACACACCGCAAAGCTATGACTGGGAGTCAGAAGACTGGACGCTGAACCTCGGCGCGGTGCTCGGTCGAGTGTTCCCGGTGGCCGGACGTCCCATGCAGATCTTCGGCGGCGCCTACTACAATCCCTACGAAAACGATCGGCCCACGGCGGAATGGACATTCAAATTCCAGTTCGGCTGGCTGTTCCCGCAGTAAACAGAGACGGTGATCGAGATGAGAGACTTGCGAAGCACACTACCCATTCTGCTGCTAGCGCTGCTCGCCGGCTGCGGAACGACTGCCTCGACGCCGACGCAGGTGCCGGAGGGTCTGGAGCGGTCGGCGTCATTCACGATCAGGGAGAATCAGGTCATGCGGGCCGCGGTCGGCCACGCGGGCGAAGGGACTCTGATATTCCAGGGCTGGGAGTATCCGTTCCGGTTCGAGAACATGAGACTCGGCGTCGTCGGCGACGATCCCGTGGAACTGCAAGGTACCGTGTACAACCTGCAGCGGGTGGAGGATTTCGAGGGCACCTATACCCTGACAAAGGTCAATATCCAGTCGGGAGACGGGGTTACCGGCGCATGGGGGAAAAACGACAAGGGCGTCGTTGCCAACATCCGATCCAGTGGCCAGGACCTCGAGATCGACCTCGAAGCGACGGGTGCGAAGTTCACCCTCAAATAAATTGAAGCCCGATTGCCGGCGGGCGCGCGCCAGCTTTGGAGGTCGCGAAGCGGGCAGCGTCATCACCTGGACGTGGCATAGCCGCGTTTTTCCGTTTTGCCGGTGACGGATCGATGAGTCAAGAGGTATCGCGCGAATGAAAATCCGCAACGTGGCGCACAGCCTGCTGGTCACCCTGGCGGTCATGGCCGCCCACCCGCCACAGACTGCTCATGCCGGCGCGCTCTACTTCTACGAGATGAGTAACGCCTCCGAGAGCAGTTATGGAGGTGTCGGGCTCGCCGCGCGGGCCAATGATGCGGGCACGGTCTTCACCAATCCGGCAGGCATGATGCGATTCGACCAGTCAGAATGGCTGGCGGGTGCTGTGGGCGTCTATATCGACGCCGGCTTCCAGACAGACAGTCGCAATACCGCCACGGGCCCGAGCCGGTCTGTCAACAAACGGGTGGTCCCGGCCGGATCGGTGTCCTACGTGCGGCCACTGAACGAGAAATGGGCCGTGGGCGTGAGCGCGCACAACTATTTCGGCCTCGCCGTCGACTGGCCCGGCGACTGGGTGGGCCGGAGTAACTCGGTCAATGTCGCGTTGCTGGCGCCGCAGGTACAGCCTACCGTCGCCTACCGGGTGAACGACTGGCTCAGCGTCGGCGCGGGTGCCGCGCTGACCCTTGGCTACATGTCCGAAAAGCTCCGTCAGGAGGCGCTGACGCCCGGATTGCCTGACGGCAAGGTGCGGATATCGGACACGGACTTCGCGGTGCAGGGAAATTTCGGCATCATGCTGAGTCCCTGGGAGCACACGCGGATCGGTATCCGCTACCTCACCGAGACCGACCTGGACTTCGAGGACGATCCGAATACGTCATGGCGCGATCCGATTGGCAATGCATTGGGTAACCCGGATACTGATCTGGACCTGGGCGTCACCATGCCCCAGACTATTTCCGCCGGCATCCACCACCGCTGGAACGACAAACTCAACCTGCTGGGCAGCGTCGGTTGGGACGAGATTTCCCAGTTCGGCCGGGTCCAGGTGGAAATCGACGACAACGGTATCCCCGGCACCACGGTCGACACAGATTTCCGGGACACCTGGCACTTCGGTGTCGGCGCCGAGTACCAGTGGCGGCCCCGGACCCAGCTGACCGCGGGCATCAGTCTCGACACCTCCATGTCATCGACCCGGACCCGTCCCGTTCCTATTCCGCTGGGCACACTCTATCGCTACGCCGTCGGCTTCAAGCATAAACGCAGCGAAGGCCTGACCCTGGGCGGCGGTCTGACGTGGCTGTACGAGGGCAATCTCCCGATTGAAGATGCGGCCGGCATCGGCGGCGAGGTCAACGGCAGATACAGCAATGTCAGCCTGTTTATTTTCTCGGTCTACGCAAAATGGCGATGAGGGCCACGGACGCATTGATGGCGTCCAGGTCGGTCGGGTGCCGGTCAGAGCTTCATAAATTGTTCGATATTCTTCGATCCGGAGCAGGCCGAATACGGATGCCCGGCGCCTGAGTCTGCTACCAGCGTTCGGTAACAAGACGATGGGTAACAAGACGATGGGTAACAAGACGATGGGTAACAAGACGATGGGTAACAAGACGATGGGTAACAGACTAATCGTTGCATTGGCAACTTTACTGACCGCCTCAGTTTCATCGGCGGCCGATAATGTAGGCGAGCCGGGACGCGGTTCCGGCCAGGCGAACCCGCTGAACAACGTCTACTTCGGCGAGCAGCATCTGCACACCCAGAACTCGCCGGACGCCTATGCGATGGGGACGCGCAACACCACAGACGACGCCTACAACTTCTGCAAGGGCAAGGCGGTCAAGAAGAACACCTCCGGCGAGATGGTGCAGAAGAAGACCCCCTACGACTGGTGCGCGGTAACCGACCACGCCGAGTACTTCGGTGTCATGCCGCAGCTCTCCGACCCGAAGTCCGAGCTGATGACCAAGAACAAGGACAACGAGATCATCAAGCTGATCCTTTCCGGTGACCCCAAGAAGGGCGACGAGGCCTTCGCCAAGATTGCGGTCGGCCTGACCACCAACAACCCCGACCCGGTATTCAACGACCCCGAGGTCCTCAAGTCGAGCTGGAAAAAACACGTTGAGGTCACGAACAAGCATTACGAGCCCGGCAAGTTCACCACCCTGATCGCCTTCGAGTGGACCTCGATACCGGTCAATCAGAACCTGCACCGCAACGTCTTTTTCCGCGACGACAAGGGACCGGCAGCCCCGTTCTCGGCCTTCGATTCCGACCGCCCCGAGGACCTGTGGACCTATCTGCAGACACAGCGCGACGCCGGCCTCGACACCTTTTCGATCTCGCACAATGGCAACCTGGGCAACGGTCTCATGTACGCCCCCAGAGACTCCGCCGGCACACCCATCGACGCGCGCTACGCCAAGCTGCGGGCCGAGAATGAGCTGGCGACCGAGATCATCCAGACCAAGGGCCAGTCCGATACCAACCCGGCACTGTCTCCGAACGACGAGTTCGCCGGCTTCGAAAAGCAGTACACCCACCTGATCGGCACCAATCCGCCGGTGGTCGGCCGGGTCAGCTACAGCTACGTGCGCGAGGCCCTGATCAACGGCGTCGGCTACCATGAATACCTCGGCGTCAACCCGTTCAAGTTCGGCATCGTCGCCGGCGCCGATGCCCATACCGGCTTCTCCGTCAACGAGGAGTTCAACTACACGGGCGTCCACGGCAATCTGGACAAGACCGCCAAGATACGTCTGTCCGGCGCCGGCACCACGGCGGGCGAGTCGGCGATCAACTTCGGCACCCCGGGCGCGACGGGCGTATGGGCCCCCGAGAACACCCGCGAGGCGATCTTCGACGGCATCAAGCGCAAGGAGACGTTCGGCACCTCGGGGCCGCTGATCCGCCTGCGTTTCTTCGGTGGCTGGCACTATCCGGAAGGCCTGGACGAGGACGAGGACTTCGTCGCCAAAGCCTACAAGGGTGGTGTCCCCATGGGCGGGGACCTGCCCAAGAAGCCAGACCGGACCCAGGCGCCCACGTTCGCCGTCTGGGCGCTCAAAGACCCGGACAGCGGCAACCTGGACCGCGTGCAGATCATCAAGGGCTGGTACGAGAACGGCTACCCGCAGGAGAGGATCTACGACGTGGCCTGGTCGGACAACCGCCGGCCCGACCCGAAGACCGGAAAGCTGCCGCCGGTGGGCAACACGGTGAACATCAAAGAGGCTACCTTCAGCAACGACATCGGTGACACCCAGTTGAGCGCGACCTGGACCGACCCGGAGTTCAAGCCCGAGCATCATGCGGTGTACTACGTCCGGGTGCTGGAAATACCGACGCCCCGGTGGTCCACCTATGACGCCAAGGCGTTGGGCATCGACCCGCCGGCGGGCGTGGCGGCGACGATCCAGGAGCGCGCCTGGTCATCGCCGATCTGGTACACGCCGGACCCGAAGCTGGCGAAGAAAGCGCCGTTCTATCCGCACCTGCATCAAATTTTCAATTGACGTGTTGATGGTGCGAAAGTCTGAGAAGCGAATCGGTGCCGGTGGAACAGAGTTGCGAGACGAAGATGCTGCGAGTCTATTCGGGGACAGTTCACCTAATTCGCCACATTCCGACCTGGTGCTGGACGCGAATCAGCTCCGCAAGGTCGATTATTTGTCATTGACATACTATAAATGGTATATATAGTTTTTATGGTATGTGGGCTGTATACGAGCACAGGCGAACATGGAGACAGCTGGACCGGCTCCCCCAGGATGTCCTGAAACGCTACGAGAAATGGAAGGACATCGTCCGTCTGTCTGGCCCACAGGGGATCCGGCAAATCAGAGGGTTCAATGACGAGGCGTTACGGGGGAAGTGGCAGAGACATCGTTCCTCGAGGCTTAACCAGCAGTATCGGGTGATTTACCGAATCGAGCGGGACCGCGTGCTTGTCGAAGTAGTGAGCGTGACTGCACACGATTATCGGAACAAATGACATGAGTGAGTATCGCAAAGCCAGGAAACAGGTGGACGTCTCGATTGGAGAGTCCGTCAGGATTCTTCGAGAATTGCAGGGGCTCAGTCAAAATGGTCTCTCGGAGCTGACCGGGATCTCGCAATCCACGATATCGGCTATCGAGCGTGACCGTATTCGCCTGGGCGTGGAGCGTGCCAAAGTCCTAGCGCGTGCACTCAAATGTCACCCGGCAGTCCTGGTATTTCCCGGATGGGACGTCGAGCATGAGTCAGCCGCCTGAGGAGGCGCCGCTGTCGCGAGAATGGACGGCCGATCAACTTGACTGACGACGGCTGGGGACCCCGGTTAACCGGACCGGCGCCCCGTTCTCCGCCTTGATGAACTGTCTTCTGATTCATGCCAATTTTTGCCGATAAACGGTTCAGGCACGCCCTGGCCTTGACTGCGTATCCATTGAAAAAGGGGAGTAAGAGAGTTTGAAGTTCCTACGTGAGCCACTGGTGCATTTTGTGCTAATCGGCGCGGGGATCTATCTGTTGTACGGCGTCTTCGCCGAACCGGCACCGGAAGCAGATGACAAGACCATTGTCGTCACGGCCGGCGAGCTCGAGTGGATGCAAACTTCCTGGCAACAACGCTGGAACCGGCCGCCGACGCCTGAGGAATTCGACGGGCTGGTCCAGCAGTACATCAGGGAGACCGTGCTGTATCGCGAGGCGTTGACCATGGGCCTGAACCAGCACGACCAGGTCATCCGCCGCCGCCTGGCCCAGAAGCTGGAATTCCTGGCCAAGGATCTGGTCGCATTGACGCCGCCCACCGAGGAAGAACTGCAGGCGTATTTCGCCGAGCACCAGGATCGCTACCAGGCACCGACCCGTTATACCTTTACCCAGGTCTTTGTCGATCCCGACAAACGCGGTGACGCGACGCTGGCCGACGCTGAAGAGATCAAGGCAGAGTTGATCGCCCTGGGCGACAGGATCGATGAGGCCGGTGAGTTCGGTGACAGCTTTATGCTGCAAACCTACTATCCGGACAAGGATCTGCTCGAAATCCGGAAGAGTTTTGGCAGCGGTTTTGTCGAGACGCTGACCGAGCTTTCACCCGGCCAGTGGCATGGGCCGGTGCTGTCCGGCTACGGCGTGCACCTCGTATACGTGAGCCATATCAACCAACCGGCGCCGCCGGTCTTTGCCGATAAACGCGAGCGTGTGATGCAGGACTGGAAGACCGACAGGGGCGAGGAACTCAACGAGAAGTTCTACGCCAATCTGCGCGAAAATTACACGATCGTAATCGAAGAACCGGATCCGGACGACAATGTCGCCGTGCTGCAGGAGCCGGAGTAATGAGTACGGCTGACCAGGCCGGTGAGCGCTTGTCGGACGGCGCCTCGGCGGAACGCATTGAGCCATGCGGGACGTTGTTTAATCTGAGGGGCAACGGGCTCTGGCGTTTTATTGCGCGCCGCCGGATCTCGGTCCGGCTGCTGTCGCTCGCCATATTGATGTCGATCGGATTTTTTCCGGCTACCGCCGCATTTGCCGACGAAATCCGTCCCGCGTTGCTGGATATCAAGGAACAGAACACCGGTCTGTTCGCCGTCACCTGGAAAGTCCCCATGCGTGGGGACCGGGTGCTGGCTATTACGCCGATACTGCCGGCGAGTCTGGAGTTGCTCGGTTCGCCATCGGTGCAGCAGATGCCCGGCGCCCTGATCGAACAAGCGACCTACAAGAACAACGCGGGGTCGTTGACCGGTCAGACTATCCTGATCGAGGGCCTGTCGGCGCTGCAGACCGATGTACTACTCCTCGTCCAGTTACAGGACGGTTCCCAGCACTCTGCAATCCTGCGGCCGAGTTCCCCCGAGTTCACCATCCCGCTGCAGGCATCGAAACTCAAAGTCGCCGTCGACTACTGGCGCATGGGCACGATCCATATCCTGGAAGGCGTGGACCACCTGTTATTCGTGCTGGCGTTGTTGCTGATCGTCTCCGGCATCGGCCCGCTGGTGAAGGCGGTCACCGCGTTCACGGTGGCGCACAGCATCACGCTGGCGCTGGCGACGCTGGGGCTTGTGCATGTGCCCTCGGCCCCCACCGAGGCCATCATCGCCTTGAGCATCCTGTTCCTGGCCGCGGAGATCGTCCATCAACGCAAGGGCGTCGTCGGGCTGACCGAACGCTATCCCTGGCTGATCGCCTTTATCTTCGGTCTGTTTCACGGGCTCGGGTTTGCCGGCGCCCTGTCCGAGATCGGCGTTCCCCGGCACGAGGTGCCGCTGGCGCTGTTTACATTCAACGTCGGGGTCGAGACCGGGCAGCTGATGTTTATTGCCGTAGTGCTCGGGCTGATCGCGTTGCTCAAACGGCTCCCGATCACGATACCGCAAGGTGCCTGGCGCCTGCTGCCCTACGGTATCGGCGGGGTGGCGGCGTACTGGACCATCGATCGGGTAATCTCGTTTTTGCCGATTGCGGCGTAGCGTGCTCTCTACAAGATGCCGGTGTATTGTTCCGGCCCTAGGCCGTACTTTTTTTGAAGAAAAGGCCCCGGTTCGACTTCTATCCATACTGCACGGCGCGTCAGGAGAGACGACCGGCAGGTGTGAGCGGGACGGTCGTCATTTGCGACCCGAGGAGGACTGTTGAATACCCATTTTCAAAAACCTGGTCGCCGGTTCACCGCGCTGTTGTGCGCGCTCTGCCCGCTGGTGGCCGCGGCTGAAATCGGGCCGGCGGCGACCGGGATGACCGGCCGGGCCAATGACGCCCTGGCGGTGTTCTTCTCGCCGGCCGCCATCACCCGGCTGGATCGGCCCGAAGCCGTGGTCCAGGCGATCACCGTCTATACGGAGGCCAAGTTCGAGGTCGACGAAGCGACGTTCGACGGCGGCAGCGCCGATAACGACAATCGTTTCCTGGTCATCCCGGGCGCCTACTATGTCCATCCGCTGGGCGAGCGCTGGCGCCTTGGTGTGTCGCTCAACGTGCCCTCGGGGATCGGCAACAACTATGGCAGGAGCTGGTCGGGCCGTTATCTGGCCGAACAATCCGAGCTGGCGTTCGTGGCCTCCAGCGCCGTGGCGGCTTACAAGATAACCGACCGATTCTCTCTGGCGGCAGGACCCTTCGTCGTCTACACGAATTCGGAGACCCGGGCACGGATCAACAATCTCGATCCCGCCGCCGGCGATGGTTCGGTGAAGCTGGAAGAGGACGGTCTCGCGGCCGGCGCCATGTTCGCGGATAAGAAGAATAAAGAGGATACCTGAAGTATGGCGGGTGAAGAGAAAAGCGCATATCGCCGTGAGGCACGGTGACACCCTGTGATGAGATGCTGCCAAGGAGGCAGCATTTCCGGCGAGAAGACCGAGAAAGTCCGCCGTGTGGGGTACGGTGAACGAACCGGATCCTGGCGGTGGCGTCAGACGACACTGCCCGGGGCGTTCAACAGTGATAAGGCGGTTCGCCACCCAAGCTGGCTGGCGGGGCGCGCGGGGCGTGGGGTGAGGCGGCATCGCGGCGCTCGATGTGAGTGAGGATCTTCTCGATGACGGCGGGGTCCTCGATGCAGGCGATGATCCGCACCGCGCCGCCACAGTGCTCGGCTTCTGTTCTATGGCCGCTGGCTGTTGGCGATCATCGTCGTTTCCCTGCTGTGGCGCCTGGTCAGCGTGGTGCGGGCCGACAGGGCAACTGCGCTGTC
>Ga0209536_100009016_pt1 | contig 14861 bp, 17 predicted proteins | sample DeeMarSeWOR28_12_FD_187461 | JGI IMG/M metagenome (GOLD analysis project Ga0209536, IMG submission 187461) | Marine sediment microbial communities from White Oak River estuary, North Carolina - WOR-2-8_12 (SPAdes) (version 2) | ecosystem: Environmental > Aquatic > Marine > Intertidal zone >...
AGGTGTTGGTCTCCTTGTCAGCCATGACCGTGAATTACTTGATAACCTCTGCTCATATACCTTGTTTATTGATCCTCCAAACATAGATCTGCGCCGTTCTCCCTATGCGATCGCCGTCAAGGAACGCAAGCGTGAGAATGAATCAAACATAAAATCTGCACAGCTGGCAAGTCTGGAAGTCAAAAAGCTAAAAAGGAAAGTTCGTCAGCAACAACAAAAAGCACAACAATCAGACCGTCGAGTTTCAAAGAGAAATATTAACATTCGAGATCACGATGCAAAAGCCAAAATTGATAGAGCTCGCCTATCCGGAAAAGATTCGATCACGGGCAAAATCAAACGGCGATTACAAACAAAGTTGAATCAATCGCTAGAACGCAGAGAGAAAATAAAATTTAAAAAAGAAGACACCATTGGTATTTCTTTTGACGAAAACAGATCAGCAAAAAACTTTCCAATTATCATACCCCCGGGAAAAATATCTCTTGGTCCGGTTAAATTATTACGTTTCCCTGAATTAACTGTTCAATATGGTGATAAAATAGGTGTTCGTGGCAATAATGGGAGTGGGAAATCCACTTTCGTAGAACAACTTTTAATATGGTTACCTTTCTCCGATAACAATATTATATACATTCCCCAGGAAATTTCATTGACCCGGTCAAAAGATCTGATTAAACGTATCGCTGTTTATGGTAATGAAGCGAAAGGTAAAATAATGACATTAATCAGCCGGCTTGGATCTGATCCCAAACATATGATCGAAACGACAATTCCCAGCCCGGGTGAAGTACGAAAATTGATGTTAGCAGAAGGGATTATGCTCAATCCTGGTCTGATTATCATGGATGAACCAACAAACCACATGGATTTACCATCGATTGAATGCGTTGAAGATGCATTGAAAGAGTGTCACTGCGCTCAAATACTGGTCAGTCATGATCCTGTTTTTTTAAAAAATGTTGTTTCTGAATATTGGACCTTTTCAGGTGTATCACCTGATGAGTTCAAAATATCCGTTGATCGATAAATAAGTTTCACGCCGCGGCGCAGCAGACTGAGCCTCTCGTAACAACGCAATGTTTTTATTAGCCGCAAAGAATGCAATCTATATTGTCATCCCTTTGGGATCTTTGCTAGTGTCGTTGTAGTTATTCTGATGAGTTATAAGATATCACGCCGACGGGAATTTAACTTAACACGAAGGGCACGAAGAACACGAAGGTTTTATACTTTTAATTTAAATAGGTAGCTTTATTATTTTATATTTTGCCATAGATAAAATACTAAAATTTTTTCTTCGTGCTCTTCGTGTCCTTTGTGTTTAAAAAATTATATTGGAAACCTTAATGGCAATTTTACGTGATATAATTTAGAATCTTATGTAAAATTACATTTCTTTTGATAGTTACATAGTATAAAGGTATCTATGATGTCACTGATTGAATTAGAAAGTGTTTCAAAAACTTTTGGCAAACATGTTGCCGTTGACAAGTTATCCCTATCTGTGCCAAAAGGGAGTGTCTACGGATTTATCGGACCAAACGGATCAGGTAAAACAACTACCCTGCGAATGATCATGAATATTCTTCCTCCGGATAGTGGAAAAATTATGGTCTTTGGTGAACAACTTAAATCTACCAGTTGCGACCGAATTGGATATATGCCGGAAGAACGCGGACTTTACAAACGCATGAAGGTCCGGGAGCTTTTGATCTTTATGGGTGGCCTTAAGAATGCAGAAAATTTAAAATCAAACGTTGATCAGTGGTTGGAGCGGTTGGAATTGAGTGACTGGGCGAATAAAAAGGTGGAGACCCTTAGTAAAGGAATGAGTCAGAAAGTCCAGTTTATTGCAACGGTAGTCGCTGAGCCTCAGCTTATCATATTAGATGAACCCTTTACCGGTCTTGATCCTGTTAATACAGAGGTCATAAAAGATGCTATACTCGATCTCCAATCCCGGGGTACAACCGTTGTATTCAGCACACATGATATGTCAATGGCGGAGAAAATGTGTGATTTTATTTTTATGATCTTTAAAGGGAACAAGGTTCTTGATGGGACACTTAATAATATCCAGGATAAATATGCAAATGATACAATCCGCATAAGAAGCGGCAATGGTACGGCAGTATTTAAGGATCTAAAAGGAGTTGAAAAAATAAATGACTATGGTCGGTTACAGGAATTACGCATTGCTGATGATGCGGATCCCCATGCGATATTGAGGGAGATCATTAACCGCACGCGGATCGAAAGTTTCGATATAGTCAAACCCTCGCTGCATGATATCTTTGTTCGGATTGCCGGATCTGAAGCGGAGGAGGTCAATAATGAATAAAATAATCAGATTTACCATCAGAGAATATATGGCTGCTGTAAAGACAAAAGGCTTTATTATCGGTCTGGTGATTGCACCGGTCATGATGAGTGGTGGTTTTCTTGCATTTCTATTACTGAAAGACAGAGTTGATACCACCGACAAAATGATCGCTGTCATTGATCACACAGGCGTCGTTGTCGAAGCACTTATTGATGCGGCAGAGAATCGTAATAAAAATGAGATATTCGATGAAGAATCCGGACAAAAAGTCAAACCAGCCTATTTTATTGAGGTGATAAAACCAACGTCCTCGGACACGATGCAGCAGCATCTTGAGTTATCAGACCGGGTGAGGAATGGAGAACTTCATGCCTTTATGGTCATTGGGTCCGATGTTATTCATCCGGGTGAAGATAAATTGGGTGACGATATTTCGTATTATGGAAAAAATGCTGCAATGGATGATGTGCGCCGTTGGACTGGCTGGCCAATTAATAATCATCTGCGAAAACTGCGTCTTGCCGACGCCGGAATTGAAGAATCCCAGGTCCCGGAATTATTTCAATGGATCGATGTCAGTGGACTTGGATTGGTTTCCGTCGATGAGTCAACCGGAGATATAGAGGACGCTCGTGAAGCCAGCCCGATTGAGGCGCTGGTTGTACCTATTGCCTTTATGATGCTGATGTTTATCATGATCATGTTTAGTGTACCGGCGATGTTAAATTCGGTAATGGAGGAAAAAACTCAACGTATTGCAGAGGTAATGCTTGGCTCAATCACTCCCTTTGAGTTCATGAGTGCAAAATTGTTGAGTGGGATTGCAGTCTCTCTAACCTCCTCTGCTGTTTATGTTTTTGGCGGCTTGTTTGTTCTAACGTCCTTAAGTCTTCAGGGCTATATTCCCTTTTTTGTCCTGCCATGGTTTTTTGTGTATATGATCTTGGCTGTAATGATGTTTGGGGCAATGTCTGCTTCGCTGGGAGCAACCTGCAGCGAACCTAAAGACGCCCAATCCCTTTCGTTTCCAATGATCTTACCTGCTCTGATACCAATGTTTATTTATTTCCCCATTGCCAAAGAACCCTTAAGCAGTTTTTCCACCTGGATGTCACTGATACCACCTTTTACACCTATGCTGATGACCCTGCGAATGGCCACACCGGATAGTATTCCCTTGTGGCAGCCGATTGTTGGACTTTTGGGTGTTATCCTGTTTACGATCATATTTGTCTGGGCTGGGGGAAGAATATTCCGCGTCGCAATTCTTATGCAGGGAACACCCCCGAAGTTTGCGAATATCATTAAATGGGCTATTCGCGGTTAATTTTCTTTACTTTATTTGGTTTACACTGTCTGCTTTCTGCACAGGATAGAATTTTTACTATTAAAAATGTAGTAAAAGCATATACTGAATCGGGAGATTTACATGGTGTGATTTTGATTGCGGAAGATGGAAAATTGTTATTTGCTCAATCATCAGGGATGGCCAATATTGCCTGGGAAATCCCAAACGATATTGAAACCAGATTTCGTATTTACTCCATGACAAAACAATTCACCGCAATGCTGGTCATGCAGTATGTTGAAAAAGGCAAAATTGAATTAGACAAACCCATTTCCACCTATTTACCTTATTATAGAAAAGATGTTGGCGATATAGTAACCGTCCATCATTTATTAACGCACACCCATGGTATTGAGGAAGGATATGACAGGCTTCCGTCATTTTTAATTTTCGATCCCACGCGACAGCTTATCGAAAAATACTTCAGTAATAAACTTGATTTTGAACCCGGTGAAAAATTCAAATATAGCGGTCTTTTAGGTTACATCTTACTCGGTGCAATTATCGAATCTGTGAGCGACAGTTCCTATCGGGAGGTTCTTCAGAAGAATATACTCAATCCGTTGAAGATGACAAACACACATTATCTGGATTATCAAACTCTTATTGAAAAACAGGCTTCTGATTATTTCAGGGTCAGCGATGGCTATGTATACAGAATCCAGGCATATCCGATAAATGCAGACGGTGCTTCTTGTCTGGTTTCGACTGTGGAAGATTTGTTATTGTGGGATCAGGCACTTTATACAAATAAATTGCTTTCAGATAAATATATGAAGATCTACCTTTCTCCTCATGTCACAGAATATGCTCCGCAATATTATGGTTATGGCTGGTATATATCTGATACAGAAATTGCCGGTGAAAAGATAAGAATCTATTACCACTCTGGGGGTGGCACTTGCTTTATCCTGAGATCTGTCTCTGATCGTTATACAATTATCATCTTAAATAATATAATATCAAATAAACTTTATGATATAAGTATTGAACTATTGAATCTCATGAGTAGTAAATAAGTGCAACAATTTTACGGAGTTTAAATATGAAATCCTTCGAATTGAAAGATATACAATATCTTCACCTTATTTTAGGCCTATTCTTTACCATTGCTGGTTTTTTTACTCTTTTAAAAGCTGATTATATATACAGTATCTGGATTATTTCCTTGGGACTCTTTTTTCTTTTTGATATCATACAAAAATCATTACTTTCTGGCATTAAATCGACAACAATCAAACTTATTCATTACTCTCTTGTTCTCATTGTTTTGCTTACAGGTCTGATAACATTATTTAAGTAAACTAAAAAGATTTTACGCTATCTGTTCATACAACACATTTTTCTAAATTTATCGTAAGATTGATATAAAAATGAAGGAGATGGTATAATGGCAGATATAATTCGAAATATTTGGTTAAATTTAGCAATCGGTTTGCTAGGGTTAATCCTTGGCTTTAGTTATTTGATCAAACTTATTGATGAAATTTCTAATGTAAAAGATCTTGTTCTCGGCTTATTACTTGTCATTGTTGCTTCAGGATGGCTTGTTTACGTGTTTACCTCAAAGAAAACAAAATCGAAATCAGCATAAGAGTTAAAACTAATTATTCGTTTGTAGCAAAGCGGTTAATGCTTCGCTACAATTCCAAGACAAAAACTTTTCCTAATTAGAAAAATTATATTCATTTGACAAAGATATAGTTTATAAAATGAAATTATTAGAATATTCAAAACAAGATATTAAAAATCCAAAAATTTATTATATACTTCTCCTTTTATTCTTATGGTTATGCTGTTCATCTCATGATGGGCCTTATCGTTATACTTCTTTTAGTCGCTTGACCCATCCTGAAGAATATGCTTATATGCTTGATGATCTTCCGGATGATGTTATCGGAATTTGCGAGATTGCAGAGCAACAGACCGTTCATCGTAATCTCCTGCCCTATTTTTGTATTCCCAGAGAAAAGTGGGAAGAAATGAATTTGATCTGGCCCCGCGGTGAATCCATCCCGGATATTTCAATTATGTTAAAGGCTCTGCAAAAGACTTATCCGCATACACTCTACACCTACCGAGCCGTTGAAAACCGACTAATCGGAGCATGCATGACAGAATCAATTTTTCTTTCCGGGCTAATTAGATATAAAAACATTCCCGCGCGAATTCGAGCCGGATATTTTAGGGACACAATGGCAAATGCCAATCATGTAATAAGTTTTTGGGAAGAAAATTTAAGAGGTCGTGGAATCAGAGAAGATCTTTTAGAGGAAAATCCCGACGAATGGAAAAAATTAATGAATGACATTACCCGCAGAGAACAAATTGAGGTGAACAAACGAATCGAACACTGGGTGTGTGAATATTGGGATTATACTGAAAAGAAATGGCGAATATTAGATGCAAACACCACATTTTTAAAGGTATCAAGTGATATTGATGTTGGATACCATCTTCCATTAAAACACTTTCAATTCGCCTATCAAGCATGGAAAATTATGCGTAAGTCAGATAATTTTAATCCGGATCAATATGCAGAATATCCTCATGATGGCAGAACTCACATACGGTCTCAGCTTTTATTGGATTTTTATTGTCTGCTAAATCATGATATGGCCGGTTTTGATGATCAATCCGGCCCAATATCAGATTTTGTAAAGCGAAAATCCTTTGAAGAAGTCTCCTCAGAAGAATTAAATGAACTCGATGCCCTTGCCGAATTATTATCCAAAGAACCGTCAGTAGAAGATCTTACCAACTTCTATTATTCGTCAAAAACTCTCCAAATTGAATCCGCAGAAAAAGATCCACATAGTTTTGTCTACCGTAAATGATGGAGCAAACCATAAAAAAAATTCAATAGGGAATCTGCATAATTTTTGTAAATTCTGTCAAAAACCTGGTTCATTAATTAATATAAAGTTTCGTTGCGTCTTTACATCGCTGCGAGAGATACAAAATTACTAAAGGGATATAGTATGAGTGAAAGGCAAAAAGTTGTGCTGAGTGCTTTGATCGCGGCAATTATTGCCGGAGGCGGCGCTTTTCTGGGGGTAGCCAGTGAACTGGGTGATGAGGAAAATTTATCAGATATTCGATTGATCACCTGGTTGGTTATTATCGTGATTGCCATTGTTGCCGCGGCAAAAGATCTAAAAACTTACCTCGCTAAACCACCCAAAGTCTAGTTCAGAATTTCTTTTTGAATTGAAAATCAAAATACCTTATACTTTAGGAACTCTTTTTTAAAAATCTTTGACATATGTTAAATACGAAGAAGAATTTATATAAACAGCCTCATACTTTCCGCTGCATTCATGACGTGCATCGCCATTTCAAATCAGAGATGTCCCCCTTTCATATACTTTCACAAAAACAATGTTATCCCAATGGGTGTGTATATTTTCAATGGAAATGCCGGTTACTTGCCAAAAAGAAAACCTGTTTCCGGGGATTTTCTCATGTCGGGAAAAAATGTTTCAATTGCAGGTATTTTTATGAGGAAAAACGGCATCAATATCCTGAACTTATTGAAAAATCATATAGTAATGAGGATTTTGTTAAGCAATACTCTGAATTTGAAGAGTGGATCGAAGATTTGCAATCAAAACGTGTGCTTTGTGAAGGTATAATAGCAGGAATTAATCCTGATCTTACCTTGCGAAGGCAGGGAGAGAGATATAAGATATCTGCTCGTGGATTTTTGATCCGTTTTAAGGAAGGATACATCGATAATCATCTTTTTGAAGATCCCTTCTATCTATCGATTTCCTCTATGACTCAAAATAAATTGCTGCTAAGACATGGTGATAATCTTGAATTTGAAGCAAGTTTATTGGTTGACAGAGGTCGTCTCAAATTTATCAAACCGGGTCGATTTGAGTTTTATAATCGGGGAGATAAAAAACCATTACGGACAACTGATGTGCTTGTTGCCAAGGAGACATTTACTATCCAGGAGAATCAACCGGCGAAGTGTATGAATTGTGTTCATGGAATGTTGGTAGATGTTGAAAACTCAACAAATGGCCCATCCCGGGCGACCGTGTGCCTGCAGGGAATCGCTGACTATCAATATTGCACAATCGCAGTAGAAACAAATGACTCATTGAATGGTGATTCTTGTGCGAATTCAGGATGGAAAGGTAAAAAATGCCATCATGTGTTGTAGGGGCCGCTCTCTGTGCCTGCCCTTAATTATGCAAATTGGAGTAATGGAGTAATTGGTAATTAGTAATTGGTAATTGGTAATTGGTAATTGGTAATTGGTAATTGGTAATTGGTAATTGGTAATTGGTAATTGGTAATTGAAAATTTTGAGTTTTGTCGATGAAGTCAAGAATATTTTTAAGTTTTCATAAAAAAGTCACACTTATAACCTTTATCGGCCTGAGTTTGTGGATTGCAGGAATTGTAATAACGCCAATATTGGCCAATCGCGAAGAGATTTTTTTTCAGAAAATTGCTTCTTTTATGCATTTCTTTTATCAACCCGTGTGTCATCAGATTGCGAACCGATCGTTTCTAATTGATGGTTTTACCATGACTGTCTGCGTACGTTGTTTTGCCTTCTATTTCGGTGGTCTTTTCATTACCATTTTTTATCTCTTTAAGGATAAAATGCAAATGTGGAGTATATCAACATACATTTTGCTGGCATTGCCGGCCCTATTCGATTTCTTAATTGAAAAATTTAGACTTTATTCAAACATAACAGAATTGAGATTTCTTACCGGATTATTGTTCGGTGCGGTACTCTTTCATTTGTTACTCGTATCACTATCAACAAAAAAAGTAAAACCAGTACTCCATCACTCCAAGACTCCAAATACTCAATAGTTATGGGTCAATATACAGCTAAAGGGATAAGATAAATGGACAATCAACGCATCATTGCAGCCGGATTTGTCGGTGGTTTGGTAGCGGCGGCAATGAATTCAATACCCATTTTGAATTTTATTAACTGTTTCTGTTGTGCAGGAATTATGCTTGGTGGTGCGGTAGCTCTCGTGTACTATGACCGATCTTTCACCGTACGTGAGTATATCAATCCTGCAACAGCTATCACTATTGGTATAACAACCGGTCTGTTTGGCGCATTTATTTCATTGGGTATCGATTATATGATATACCTCAATTTTGGGCATTGGGAAATTGAATTTATGTATGATATACTCGAAGCTATGGAAGAGGTACCATCGGCGCTTGAAGAAATGATTTACGAATTAGAGCAGGAATTAGAGGGAGGATTTATTTGGGGATCGATCTTATTTCGCAATTTACTATTGATGCCTCTTTTCTGTCTTATCGGCGCCCTCATTATTCGAGTATTTATTAACAAAAACCGGGAAGAATCTATCTAAGGTGAAGGTTTTGAGATCTCGACCATGACATTTTTCCACAGAGAGTCTCTGTTTTTAAAGGTCATATTAATCAGTGCAATATCTTTTCTCTCTTTAATTTTTAAGATATCAAGAACGTCATGAGAGGGTAGTGTCGCAATAAGGGGTATTGAGGAGTTTAGTATCTTTTTTATCATTTTACGAAATTGAATTGAGGTACATTCCATTAATCCAATTTCATCAATTAGAAATAGTTCAACTTCAGGATCTGGTTTTAGTTGCTTTTTGATCAGATTGTTAAACCCATCCAGGTTAAGACCAAATTCGCCTAATCTGTCTGGTCCCACGATATGAACGTGTGCAAGAATCAGTTCCTGAAAATCAAAGGTTGCCAAACGATACCCTTTTAATATCTGATATTCCTGAATCTCCTCCTTATAGAAGCCCCGGATAAATAGTGGGGTAAGATCACGATATAATCGTGAAATTAAGGAGGTTTTACCGATTCCTGGCGCACCGGCTATGAATACATTTTTCGCCATAAATTTTTTTACTGCCAAATCCTGATGAAACAGAACATATTCTTTAACCACATAGAACACAAAGTTCACCAAGAAAGAATTAAATTATTTTTTGTACCCTTAGTGGTTAAATATAATTTATATTTTACAACCGATCTCAACTAAATTATTGGATATGTATACTCCACTATATACTCACCGGGTAGCGGTGAATTCTTTTCTTATACATGACGATAAATTTTTACTCTTGAAAAGAGCACAAAAACCATTCATCTGGGGTCCCCCAGGTGGTAAAATGGTCAAAGACGAAGATCCTGTAAAAGGTTTACAGAGAGAAGTTTACGAAGAAACCGGACTTAAAATTAAGGTTTTTCAGCCTGTCACGACCTGGTTCGGACGATTTAATACCCTGCCTATTCTATCAATCGACTATCTGTGTACCTGTTCTTCCGACCTGGTTACCCTATCACAGGAACATAGTGATTTCCGCTGGTTGAACATTGACTCTCTGAGAACAGATCATAAAATTTATTTCTCTTCTAAAATGGGTTTCAAGCTCTCCGACTATGAACTTGCCTGGAAGACATACGTTATGAACAAGCGCCGTTAAGCCAAAACGCATGGAGCAAAGCGCAAAGTACATCGTATTTTGAATGACTTTTTACGCTTTGCCCTATGCGCTATGCATAAAATCTTAGCGCCGCCGCGAGAAATCATTCCTTTAATAAACCGTTATTGAGCCGAAGACTATGGAGACAGTAATATAGAGCTTTTTATTACCTGTCTCATAAAGTCCTTCTGTATGTTCCAGTTTAGGAAATAATCCTTCCTTTGTATACCCACGTACACCGATATCACCGGCAACACAGGATGCTTTTGTTTTAATAGGTATATCTTTTGGTGTTACAACATTTACATCTCCAAAGACCCCACTTATAAAGACCTTTGTAATTCCATCTGACAATTGTGCTTTTGAAATATCCAGTTTGATATCACCAAAGACATTACTAATCGAGCCCCCTTTAAAATTATCCGATGTTAAATTAAGGTTAATATCTCCAAAAACATTACTTTCAGATATCCCTTCTACATTACTGCGTTCACCGAATTTACTAACCGGCTCAGCAGAATCAATTTCACCACCATCAGTCGATTGTCTTCTGTGATCAAGTAAGATTTTTACACCGATCGCCACCAGAATCAAGGGCCAGTAAGTAGATATAAAATCTCCAAAACTGATTATGTAAAAGTTATCCAATAAAAAGAGTACGCCGAATATGATGATGATAACACCCCAAAAAAGTCCGCTACTATTGCCAGACTGACTCATATAGTTATCCTCCATTGAAATAAAAACCTAACCACAGAGTTCTCTGAGCCCCGATTAATCTGTGTCAACATCCCGTTGACAGATCGGGATAAAATCATCCATGATTTTAAAGGTACAAAATACACAATGAAAAATTTAATAATGCTTTGTGATCTTTGTGCCGACTTTGTGTCTTTGTGGTTAAAATGTTTCCGGTTGAGGAAATTAGCAATTCATCGCTTTTCTGCCAATATTTTTTTCAATTATTGCACCGATTTGTGAACAGATGTAAATTTTGTTTATGAATGAATGGCAATTTACATCGCAAACACCTCTTTTTTTACGTTTTTACGCACGATGTTTTCTCTACCCTTATGAAGAGCTGGGATACGAACTGCAACATCATTTTAGACAAATGGAGAGAGGTGAACTTATTGAAGATGAAATACCACAACTGGAACAGGTTCTGAATATCATTAATCATTATCAGGGCGAGGATATGAAACAGCTGCGCGAAAGTTATATCAGTTTATTCACACAATGGGAGGATCATCAAGCGGAATGTCCATTCCTGGCCAGCGAATTTATGAAAGGTCTGGGAAGATCTTATAATCCTGAACCATTTACCGATGAGCTTCTGGAGAGTGCTATTCCGGTTGATCCCGAAGGAGAGCTTGACTCTATTATAAATTACCTTGAGTATTTTTCAATATTAGCGGAAGGCGGACTGGAGCCCCTATCAATAACCGATCTTTATGATTTTGTCAATATGCATTTTTTTTCCTGGATTCCCGTTTTCTGTGATATTCTTTATCAGGTTAGTCAAATAAGTTTTTATAAAGAGGTTGCCACCGGTCTTAAAGGCTATTTACAATATTTAGCTGAAACTTAGTATATTAATAACCACAAAGAGCACAGTGTTCACAAAGAATAAATTGATAAAATCTCTGTGGTCTTTGTGCAATTTGTGGTTATAAAAATGTATAAATCAAATACGGATTATAATTTTAAAAAGGACTCATCCAAATAGCTTTTAAATGAAAATACAACCACCATTTATTATCCTCACTTTCTTTTTAATTTTTTCCTCGACTTTAAAAGCGCAAAGAGGGATTCCACATCCACAATATCTGGATTCACTCAGCCTTTATTTGAACCAGTCTATAGCAGATAGTGCTTTTCCTGGTTGCGCCATATCAATTGGTTATCAGGGCAGACTTATCTATGAAGAGAGCTTTGGTCATTTCACTTATGATCCCTCTTCGCCTAAAGTAGAAATTAATTCTATTTTTGACCTGGCATCCGTTACAAAGGTCGTGGCAACCACAACAACGGCAATGATCCTGTATGATCAGGGCAGATTGAATCTCGACCAGAACGTGAGTGAAATTGTCCCAGCATTCAAAGGGAGGGAAAAAGAAAAGGTAACAATTCGACATTTATTAACTCATACGTCGGGCTTACCGGGATGGGTAAGATTTTATCTCAATTTGGAGGGAAAGGAACGAATCATTCAGGAGATTTGCGAGACCGAATTAATTAACGAACCTGGAACTGCTTACGTTTACAGCGATCTGGGAATGATCTTGATGCAAAGAGTTCTTGAGACGGTTTCTCGGAAATCACTTGATCATATGGTAAAAGACTACCTTACAACTCCATTGGGTATGACAAGGACCTTCTATAATCCTGACAGCAGTATAAAAACCGAAGTGATACCAACTGAAATCAGCGATTGGCATATGAAACTAGTACATGGATTTGTGCATGATGAAAATACCTTTGTGATGGGTGGTGTTTCCGGTCATGCCGGCCTGTTCAGTACTATTCAGGATCTCTCAGTCTTTTGTCAGATGTATCTAAACGGTGGATTCTATGGAGGTAGAACAATTATTAAAGAAGAAACAATAAAACTCTTTACGTCGCGACAAAATATTGTTGAGGGAAGTACCCGTGCTCTTGGCTGGGATACCCGCTCTGAAAAGAACAGCATGGCTGGTGAGTATATGCCAATTCAGGCTTTTGGACATTCTGGTTTTACAGGAACTTCTATCTGGATAGACCCTGTAAAAAAGGCATTTGTAATTCTGTTAAGTAACAGAGTTCATCCAACCCGTGAAAATCAAAAAATTATATCCGTTCGCCCAATAGTCCATGATTATGCGATGAAATCTTTAGAATAAACCAGATGCTTTTTTAGTTAAGAATTAAAATCTGATCTCAATCGAAATTTGAAATCGAGAAGCTTTTTCTTTTAAAAAATAACCCTCTTCATTCAGATCAACATCAATCAAAAATTTACTTTGTTTATAAAAATAATAAGCTAATCCTACAATATATCTTTTATTTTGCCAAATTGTTCCATATCTTTTTTGTCTGAATAGATCATAACGACCGAAAAGCCCAATATTCCAACCCGGTATTTTATATTCAGCAAAGAGTGAGTATCCATCCTGATCATAAGAATTACCCAGTGAATCTACTGCCGTTCCATGAAAATTACCAACGCCTTTATAAACAGTCCCTGTAAAAACAAAGTGTTTATCAACCCATGAAAGATATCCCATATTTACGATCCAGTCAGGTTGTTCGAAGGTATTTCCTTTACCGTATACGGCATTATAACTTAGTTGAATCCCGGGACTGATTTGGGGCAAAGGCCTTAAAGTGATTCTGGCTTCAATAGATTTATTGTTGTTCACTTCTAATGCATGATACCCACCTCCATTGTAAATACCGATCGCCATGCTGCCAAATTTTCCCGGATAGTATTTATTAACAGTATTCTGAAAATCTTTATCGATCTCCCCTCCAAAAAGTGTCACAAAAGTCACTCCAAAATCAGCTGAATTTATAATATTGTTTCTCTCTATGAACATCGTGCCCTGGACACGGTAATGATTGATGTGCTCCTCGAAATCCAACCAGGGTCGATGAACTAAACCCAATTCAAAATATGCATTTGTCATAAATAATAAATCCGGCAAATTCCATTTTAAATATGCATATTTTAATCTCAGTTCAAGACTCCCTATTCCATCACCCTCCTGATCCAGAGAAATATCAGGGGTAATTCTACCTGAGAAATATTCGTTCAAAACGGTTTTTATATTTATATAACCGCGGTTGACAGTAAATTGGTTCGTGATTTCATCAGATTTATTCCCTTCTAAATATGAAAGAAACCACTGTCCGCCAATGCTGAAAGACTGAAACCCGGAGGTGGAATTCTTATCAGCATCATCCGCATATCCTTTGTTTATAGACACGAGAATTATAAGATTTAAGATTAATATTAATCTAATACTATTTTTAATCATTATCTTTCTCCCTCAACTCGGCAAATTGTGTGATTTTTTTTTTAGAAATTTAAATTATAGTAGTTGAGATATTAAAGAGTAAAATTAACTCAGAATTCAGATAGACTGTTTCTTGAGGAATGGTCGTCAAGGGAGTAAAAACTTGTTTTTACTCAACAATATTTCTGTCACTGGATTTTGACTTCATCTGATAGCGAACAATTAATATAATTCCAACGACGATCAGAAGAACGGGCCAGTAACGCATGATACCTGTTTTGCTTAGCATAAACAGAATTCCCAGGCCAGTAAGTACAGAAGCAGGAATGAGCATTCCCTTTTCCTGCTGACCAAGCAAATACATCATAAAAAAACCTATTCCGGGACCAATAATGAAAATGGGCCACAGATAGCTCATTGGATACCATCCTTCTATAGAGCAATAAAAAAACAACAGACCATAGATGACCAAAATTGTTCCCGGCATTACCAAACCATAATTCTTTTTATCCTGGATATATCCTATCCAAAAACCAACCCCGGCCAGAATGACAAAAACCGGCCAGACATCAGCAAAATCAAAAGCAATATAACCGAAGTTTTCAAAGAGAAATAAAATACCCAGGATAATTAAGCCAACCCCGATGACCATATCTGATGTCTTCATTTTATTCTCCTTTTCTCGGTACTCGGTACTAGGTACTCGGTACTCG
>Ga0209536_100009017_pt1 | contig 14860 bp, 12 predicted proteins | sample DeeMarSeWOR28_12_FD_187461 | JGI IMG/M metagenome (GOLD analysis project Ga0209536, IMG submission 187461) | Marine sediment microbial communities from White Oak River estuary, North Carolina - WOR-2-8_12 (SPAdes) (version 2) | ecosystem: Environmental > Aquatic > Marine > Intertidal zone >...
AAAACCTTTAGCGTTTGTCTACCATCGGAGGATATGGCGGAGATAACAGATTATTGCGGAATTGTATCGGGAAAAAAAACCGATAAATCGGAGATTTTTGATCTTTTCTATGGTGAGCTGAATACAGCCCCGATGATCAGAGACTGTCCTTTAAACATGGAATGCACGCTGGTGGAAATCGTGGAGAGCAGTATGAATGAGATATTCATCGGCGAAATCGTGGGAACGTACACGGAAGAGAGGTTTCTGACTGACGGCAAATCGGATTTTAAAAAAATAAAGCCCCTAATACTCTCACAACCTGACACTTCCTATTGGCGCCTTGGAGAACCTCTGGGCAAGGCATGGAGCATAGGTAAAAAATACAAAGCCAAACGCAAATAATGGTGAGTCAACAATAAATCATACGATACGTCTGACAGGCTAAAACCTGAAGGTAAACCGCGAACTTTTTTTGTGAACAATTTGCCCGTAATCTCTGATCCAGCCATTTTCTTCCTCTGACAATGGACCTTTTTCACGAAGTTCACTCAAATTTTCTTGGAGTTGTTGACGGGTTTTAGGGCCCGTGAGCACTAGATCAACATGGGGATTGGAAAGACAGAAGCGATAACAATCCGATGCGGTCATGACAGGGCCGCTCCAATCTTTTGGACGCTTAAGCAGACCGCGCCATCGTGTGGCTGTATAGGCAATAATAGCTGGTTTACGTTTGGCGAGGTGGGGGAAAATGTCCTGCTCGGCACCTGTATGAGCGGCATTATAGCGGACCATAAGCATGTCCAGCGGAGAATCTTCGGCAAGCTTTCCCGCCCTTTTCCGGTCGTGGATGCTCACCCCAATGGCCCGAACTTTACCCGACTCTCGAAGGGATACCAGCGCGTCAATTGTTGATGAAGTCCAGATGCTCGTGCGACCCAGCCAAAAAAGCTGGAAAACATCGAGATACTCTGTTCCGAGCGTCTGAAGCAATCGGTCACAGGCACGTTGGATACTCCCACCGAAAAATCCGGTGGTTGGCCCAGAAGCCAAGATGAACGATCCTCGGTCACGGTTTAGAGCCGCTTTGAGTGACGTTGTTACGCGCCGTGCGGTTGGAGTCCAAAAGATATAGTTTACACCCTTCTCCAAGGCCCATTCCAAATCTGCTCCCTCAATACCATAGTTGGTAGCTAAGCCGAGCCGAAATATGCGACGCCCAAGGGTAGAAACATCCCGATACAGAAAATCATCGTTCATGGTGGTGAATCCCTTTCATCTTACCCACTGTCTTGGTAAGTCCCTATCGTCGATAATTCAGCCTCGAACAATATTATGTTTAGCATATTCTGTAAAGAGATCAGATCAGCTCTTGTTTATCTATACATATAGACTGATCCACTCAGATATCCCTTTAGATTCACAGATTATCAGCAAACAGAAAAAGTCGGTGATATGTCTGACTCCGTTCTTGCTCTTAGTTGTTGGTATCTGAATTGATTTTCAGACCAAGATTTTTGTATCGGGCCTAGTATTTCATGCTCTAAAAACCCTTGCGGTATCAATTTGAAAACTGCTAATTAATCAGCACCGGCTTCATGGTAAATTCTGGTGTTGAAATTGAATCATATCTGACTCTGAATTAATTTAAATACTATTTGAGGGAAGTCGTTCAATGAAACAAGGTTTAATGAACATTAAAGTTAGCCAAAATTATATGTGCTATTTGCCAAGAAACCGAAAATTCTTATGAAAGGCTCTTTGTATGGGCGGTCATATTTGCCCGTGGTGGTTTGCATACACATTTGACAATCGTTTACGGCACTTTTTCCACAATCCCGAGAAAATGTTAAGCGCCTATGTATCGAAAGGCATGACGGTTTTGGACGTGGGTTGTGGGATGGGATTCTTTTCCATTGGTCTTGCTAGGCTCGTCGGCGATAAGGGTTGCGTCATTGCAGTTGATATCCAAGCGAAGATGTTAGAAGCGATGCAAAAGCGCGCTGATAAAAATGGTCTTTCGAGCATAATCCGTTTTCATAAAAGTGAACCAAACAGCCTTGGAGTTGACACGCCTGTTGATTTCATTCTCGCTTTCTGGATGGTGCATGAAGTTCCTAACCCCAAATTATTCTTTCATCAGATTCGGGCATGCCTCAAATCAAATGGAAGGATTCTTATCGTCGAACCTAAGCTTCACGTTTCATCAAAGCGCTTCCAGGAGACAGCGGCTTTAGCTCAAGAGGCGGGTCTGAATCTCTGTGACACGCCATCGATAAAGTTAAGCCGATCTGTTCTTTTCGAAAATAATTTATCGTAAAGTTTTCTGAAAGCTTATATTTATTGAGCATAATAATAAAAAAAATAGCCGGCGGCATCGCAAAAACGAAATTTGCAAGGCGGGCTATTAATGATGGGGCGGACCTGAGTGTATTCAAGGAAAAGCCAACAGCGCGAAATTTTTTAGGGATCTTTCTAGTTTGCTGTAGTTTTATTATGAGTTTGCCAGGGGTCGGATTGATTGCAGCTCTTTCTATTTACTGGCACGAACCTTTGTTAATTATCATAGGCGGCCCTATCTTAATTATAATGGCACATCTGGCTTTTTTCGCGGGAATGTATTTAGCGGGAGGTAAGTACATCAGTGCTTTACTAAGATGGGCAACCAGAGTCACCATAGAAAAACTTATGTGAAAAAATATGAAAATATTTAAATTGAGTTGCAATAAAATAATACTTTGTATTTTTACTTTTTCCCTTTTTGCATTCTTGACGGAAAATGCAGTTTGCGAACAACCCAAAAAGCGGGCCTACTGGCCCACCAGCGGTTGGAGGTCTTCTACCCCGGAGATGCAGGGCATGAATCCCGCCAAGCTGATGATAGCAGATGAGTTTATCCAAAACAGACTTCAGGATGCATTCAGCTTGTTGGTTGTACGCAATGGGTATTTGGTGTTCGAAAAATACTATTCGTGGGGAAGTCCTTATAAATATGCCGTCGTTCATTCCGTCACCAAAAGCGTTACATCGGCCCTAATCGGGATCGCACTGGACAAAGGGTATCTTCAAAGCCTGGATCAGAAGCTGATCGAATTTTTCCCGGAATACGTCACAGTCGATCTGAATCAGAGGAAAAAGGAGATCAGCCTTAAACATCTTCTGACAATGAGTGCGGGATTTAAGTGGGACGATAGAGGTCCGAGCATGCGGAAGTGGTATTCTTCTTCGGATTGGTTTAAATCTGCGATTGACCTCCCGCAAGAAAATGACCCGGGCGAGGTGTTTAACTATAATTCAGCAACGTCGCATCTGCTATCCGGAATTCTGTCAAGGTCGACTAAGACCAGCACGTTGGATTTTGCAAAGAGGAACCTTTTTGAACCTTTGGGGATACGATCCGCCTATTGGCATCAAGACCCGCAAGGAAACTACATTGGCGGCTTCGGTTTGGGCCTCTCGGCGCGGGATTTGGCAAAAATCGGCTTCCTTTACCTAAACCACGGATATTGGAACGGTCAATCGATTGTCCCTGAACACTGGGTGAAAGAATCCACCGCTCAACAAATACAGGCTTTCAGCCATCCCATGTATGGCACGTTCGGGTACGGCTACCAATGGTGGGTGAAGCAAATCGATGGGTGCAGCAGCTACAGGGCCTGGGGAAGGCGAGGGCAATTCATAGTGGTCGTCCCGGATCTTGATCTTGTCATTGCAGTTTCATCGAACCCGGACCAGCCTCATCCGCCGACTTCAATTCACTACAGTCCGTTATTTGACTTGGTTGCAGCCTCCGTCCAAAGGGAGAGGCCACCGAAGAAGGCGGTTAAATCCGTGGAATTGCCCGCAGATGTAAAAACATTCATCACTGACTATAATCAAGCTATAATCAACAAGGATGTGGCCAAAATGGCCGATTCGATATCCGATCGTTTTCTTCATCACGGTGTTACCAAACAAATGGCTTTGAGCTTTTTGTCGGAAACATCATCCTACATTTCCGATGCTAAAATCGTCATCACCAGGTTCGAGCTTAAGGACGATGGAGCGAAACTCGATGTCTGGATCAAGGACAAATATTTTGAAGTCCCATTTATGCTGGACAGCAAGCTGATTAAAGAAAACAAGCATTGGAAATGGTATGGAAACCAAATGTAAAATCAGCCAGCCCTGGATATGGTAGTATTATTTAAATGGGTTACGGTTTGCCGAAAAATCGTCATTTCCTTCAATGGACAGACATTTTAAACACTACGAATTTTGAAGATATCCGTTACAAATTATTTGGGTTTATCTCAATAGCTAGCCTTCTGACTTTAACAAATCTCATTCTGACCGATCCATTGAGTTTTACAATAAAAACTAAGTCTGAAATGAAAATAACACTAAACGAAGCAAGTCATTCAGCTTGCGCATACCATTAATCATAAAAACCTGCATAACAGTGTCACAAGAAACAAAAAAAATTTTGGGTTGTACCCTTGCAGCTACATATATATTTGGCTTGCCCGGAGCATTAGCATGGATAACAAATACATCCTGGGCTGGATTTTTCTTTTTTATGTCTCTATTACTTTTGCTCGGTCAAATTTGGTCGATATATCAGGGTATACAAAGCAAAAATTGGCCCACTGCTGAAGGGGTGGTGATTCAGAGTTACGTGCGTATAAGTCCAGGCGGAGACAGTGGTGACATCTATGAGCCGCGAATATCGTATGAATACTCAATTTCCGGCGAACCATATGAAAGCAACAGCATCTCATATAAACAAAACCCAAACACAACAAGTAGAGGGCCTGCTGATGATGTTATCTCAAAGTATCCAAAGGGATCCCGTGTGAGAGTCTATTATGATCCAAATAATCCTACTAATGCTGTTTTGGAGACTGGTTTGGGTGACGGTTGGCCATATTTATTATTGATGCTTTTTTTCACGACAACAATCGGAACCGGAATTTGGGCTTATGTGGTATGGCCAGGCTTAAATTTTGATAATATTCGTGGCCTTTTTTCTCTACAAATCGTTAGAGTATCGATGGGAAAATGCTGGCGCTTTTCCCGCATCTCAACTCTACGTTAGCTAACAAGGACAGACCATGTTATTTCCTTAGATCTTTGAGGGGTGAATGTAGAGATGAAACATAGAATGCTTCCGCTCGTAATTGTTGGTCTCTTCCTTCTACTGTCGTTGCCGGCCTTCGGTGGTGTAGCGGTGACCCTCGATGCCCTAGACCCCACAATCGAGGATTCGAACCCTTGGTTCACGGTCACGACTGGCTATACCCGCCACGGCATTCACCATGACCACAGCCACACTGTAGAGACGCGGGTAATAGAGGCTGGCCTAACTACGAAGATACCGGTAAATTTCTTCAATCCCTTATTCTTCTACAAGACCAATGTACAGCTATATCACCCGGCCTACCTTCCCGTCGCTGACAGGGCAGAGAAAATGCCCACAATTTTTCGTACCGTCTCCTTCGGCCCCTTCGAGCTTAAAAGCTGGCGCTTCGTCATTGACTCGAAGACACCTATAGTAAAGTCCGGCCCTAAAATCCACGTTCAGACTGTCGTCGACCATGTATTTATGTTTGTCGACACCTACATCTACGAAATGGACAGAGCTGGCAAGAGGGTTGACCTCTCCGCCTATCTCCCTTTCTTGAAGGAGCTCATCGCTTATACAAAAGAGACCTCTCCCTCCCAGAGCTATTCCTCAAAGTCGATAGAGGATCTGATAAAGAAGGACCCGGCTTACGCCGCTCGCCTCAAGGCGGATATGGAGGGGAAGTTCAAGTTGGCCGAGTCCTATATAGCCGAGGCGGAGGCCCTGCTCAAGCTTACTCCAGAGGAGAGGCTTAAGCTTCGTTACCGTCAAGAGCATATCTTCAAGACGAAGGTGATCTACTACGATACTATGGACGATTCGGACAGAGAGATCCTGCACGATTTTGTAGAGGGTCAGTTTACAGCGCGTTCCCCCCGGAAGCTGGGTAACAAGGTCATTGAAAAGAAGAGGCTTTGGACGAACCCCGAGACGGGCATCTTTTACTCTGTAAATTACAGTCAGACATATAGTATGAGGGTCGGTAAGACGGATAAGTATGTGCCATGTATGCGCTTCGGGCTCTCTGTCGACCTCTCTACATCTATACCTGTAGAGATACCGACGATCTGGGGGAAGAAGTCCAAAATGGGGAATGGTGCAATTGCCAATTTCTGCGATTATGATGGGGTTAAGAAGCTTCAGCTCATAGGGGCGGAGGCGTGGTAAATGACATCCCCCGTTATTTCAATTAAAACCAAGGATGCATGCAAAATGACACCTAACCCCACATTCAAACGGGACGGCTGAAGCCGCTCTTTAATTCAATCGTTACACTTTAAAAAAATGACAATTATATTGATAACAGGAGCAGCCGGCAACCTTGGCAGATTGCTATCCAGGTATATCAGGGATCATGAAAAAGATCTAAATTTGATTCTCATGCAACACCAAAAAAAGATTCCTGGTGAATTAAAAGGGTGTCCTAGATTCCAAGTAAGAAGTCCAAACATGAAACATTGTATGAATGCCTGGATGGTGCTGACATTATAGTCCATTTAGCAGGAGTATTATTTAAGGCAAATCCAGAAAAATTCCTTGTGAAAAAAAGCTGAGTGATAGATTAGGCTTTACAGGCAAACATTTTAAAATTCTAATTTTTTTACATTAGCAAAAGAAACCACACAAAAAAGGCGACATTTTGAAACCGGTATTAGACTCGATTATCCGATACCGGTTTTTTATTTTTTAACGAAATTCAAGATCCAGTATGAAAATTTTAGGATTGCCAAATGAAATGTACAATAATTTTAATGGGATTCCGAAGATTCGATGAAGGCACGCAATGTAAATAAAATCAAATGCTAAAAAAGGTTAGGTTCTTCATGGCGAATCTATAATTCAAGCCCAAAATGGCAGGAAACAATATATTTTACTTTTGAACTAACTGATGTTTCCAGGATTTGGTAAAATCCTCCAAATATTTAAATGTAATGACCACGATCTGATCTGACAGCTAGCCTTTCTGAAGAGTTATCAGACTAAGCTGCAAGTGTCAGCTTATCTTCCTTCATATCCAAGATTTTCTTTTTTACCAAGGGTACATTTTCCGGAAAGTCTCCATCGGTGTTTTCCCTTGGCAACGTTTCCCTTGATGAGGACGTTTTTCATTGTAATCATCAAAGTCTTTTTGAAGCTCCTCTAATGTCATATAAATCTTTTTTCTGAACGCTACCCGGTAAAACTCATCCAGAACTGTTCGCTGGAAGCGTTCTCAGATGCCATTGGTCTGAGGATTCTTAGCCTTTGTCCTGGAATGATCGATGTCTTTTAAGGCCAGGAACAGCTCATATTCATGCGTATCGGGCTTTCCGCACTCGGTACCACGATCGGTCAAAATCCTCGACAACGGAATCTGATGCCGGTCAAAGAATGGAATTACCCGATCATTGAGAAGATCCGCTGAGTTGATCGGATGCTTGCTGGTGTACAGCTTAGCTGAAGCGACAGCCGAGTAGGTCTCAACAAATGTTTGCTGGTAGATCCGGCCAACACCCTTCAAGGTTCCCACATAGAACGTATCCTGGGAACCCAAATACCCAACATGCTCGGTTTCGATCTCGCCCAAGGCCACCTTTTCTTCTTTGGCTTTCTCAAGGGCTTGCAGCTGGGCTTCAGTAAGAACCTCACCGGTTTCCGCAACTCGCTTCTCAAGGGCCCTCAGGCGCAGCTGAAAGGTCTGAAGGTTGTGTCTGAGCCACACACAGCGAACTCCAGCTGCTGAGATGAAGATCCCACGCTGACGAAGCGTATCACTGGCTCGTTTCTGACCACAGGCAGGATTTTAAAATGAAAGTTCAATGACAGCCTGCTCAATGTCCTCGGAAACACGATTCCGGATGTTGGGTTTGCGAAGGCTCTTTTCCCTGAGAGCTTCGATACCGCATTCATCGTGAGCTTTTTTGACTCGATAAAATGTGTCGCGGCTATATCCCATTACCCGGCACGCTTCGGAAACATTTTGCAGATACGAAGCTAATTGTAGCAATCCAAGTTTATTTTTGATAAGTTTCTCTGCGGTAGTCATGGCTTTCTCCCTTCTGATTTTAGGATTGGTGTCCTTCAGAAAGGATAGCTGTGACTACCTCTTAACACAACCTCTAAGTGTCAGATTTGATCGTAGCTAATTCAATTTAAACTTGGGAACTTTTCATAAATCCGGAATCACAACACCAGTGAGGTCATCGATAGTAGACAAGTCCAAAATTTAAAGGGTCAATTATTCAAATTTATGTACCACATCGTTTCTATTGACCGCATTTAACCTCAGTGCCTTCAAAAACACAGCGTAAGGATCGGTGTCTCGAGGACATTATTCAAGCCAGTTTGATTGTAACGACCCCCAACTTCTGCTCCTTGCGCTATTAATGTTACACCTCGCTGACTTTAGGAAACCATCACATCTCGCACAATTAGTCTTCTTTTGAAATCCACCAAATATTCCTTTCCTCACCATCTCTGTCTTGCATAATCAGAATTGACTATTTGTATTGCCCCCAAAAAGTGATCTTTTCGAGAGGCTTTCTGGGTCTAGACTTGGGATCCTCATCAGGATATCCTAAGGGGAGCAAATCATGCACAAATAAATTATCCGGTAAGTTCATGATTTTGTGAGAATCTTCAGCGGCCAATGCTCCTACCCAACAAGTACCTAATCCCTGATTCACAGCCTCCAAGGTCATATAGGCTATGGCAATCATAATCTGTTCGCTAGCTTTTATGGTCATTACCTGTTCGCCTAGACGATATGGCGCAAATAAATCGCTCTCTAAAACCACATTGTCTAAAACATCATCTGTCCAGTCTAGTGCGCCCACTTCCATAAGTTGCTTCAAAGACTGTCTTTGCATCTTGCGAGAGAAGTCCTCTATTGAACCACAGCAAACAATTACAACTGGAGCATTACTGACTACAGGTTGTCCACCGGCAGCTTTTGCCAATTCTTCTCTCTTCGTCTTATCTTCAACCACTATAAATCGCCATGGTTGAGTGTTCCCCCATGATGGTGCTCGCCTGCCCGCCTCCAACACCTTTTCAATCTTCTCTTTTTCCACCGGAGCAGGCTTCCACTTTCTTATGCTTGTCCTTTTTAGAATCGCATCGGATACATTCATTTTAGTTCCACCTTCACTGGTTTAGATCTTTGGATATCTCGATTTTGTCCTTTTTGGTTTAAGGATAGAGACCTTTCACCCGTGCCAGGAATCACCTCCTTTCTGAGAGCTATTTGATTTTGTTAATGCTATTACCCCCTTCAGGGCCTCCCCTTCTTATACCTTCCGTTCTCGATCCTCCCAATATTGGGCCCGCAGCTCTCTTTTCAATATCTTTCCATAATTGTTCTTAGGCAGTTTATTCACAATATCCACCGATCGAGGTTTTTTGTAACTGGCAAGATGATCCTTACAAAAGGCAACTAACTCCTCTGTTGAAACGGATCGTCCCTCCACAAGGGATACCACTGCCTTAATGGCTTCTCCCCATTTGGGATCAGGGACACCAATCACGGCGACCTCCCGAACGGCTGGATGCTGAATAAGGACTTCTTCAATCTCCCGAGGATAGATATTCTCTCCCCCGCTGATGATCATGTCTTTTGATCGGTCCATGATAAACAGATAGCCGTTCTCATCCATATAGCCCATGTCTCCGGTATGAAGCCAGCCATTCCTCAAAGCCTCTGCCGTGGCCTCAGAATTCCGCCAGTATCCCCTCATAACAAGATCCGAACGGGTCACAATCTCTCCCATCTCCCCGGACGGAAGTTCTCTATCATCAGAGTCAAAAATTTTCACCTCCACATCCGTTCGCGGAAAACCGGCAGAGGCAAGCCGCCTCATCTGCTCGGGAGACCCGTCCAACACATGATCCCTATGAGGCAGATAGGTGATGGTCATGGGTGATTCGGCTTGCCCATACAATTGTACGAGGCAGTTTCCTAACTTTGTCATCGCCTCTTTTAGGTCTTCCACCAGCATGGGCGCACCCCCATAATTGAGGGCCTTCATTGATGTGTGGTCATATCTGTCTATAGCTGGACTCTCAACCATTAATTTGATCATGGTCGGGGCGGCAAACATGTTGCTCACGCGGTACTCCTGAATGGATTTAAAGATCAGTACAGGATCAAAGGATTTCGACGCCAAGATGATGTTTGCTGCACCTTTGCCCACATTTGGTAAGGCATAACATCCGCTGCCGTGGGAAAGAGGGGCGGCGTGTAAAATGGCATCATTCGGACCAAATCCCGGACATATGTCTGCGTAAAAATTCATGGTCATGGCCAACAGATTTCTATGAGTCAGCATGGCTCCTTTGGGCATGCCCGTCGTTCCTGACGTATAAAAGAGCCATGCCAGATCATCGGAGTGAACCTCGGTGTCAAGGAACTCTTCTGAACCTCTTGAGATCAGCTCTTCATAATCCATGAGTTCGCCCTGAGCACCCGATAAGGTAATAAGATGACGGGCGTTTGGGATGCGTTCTCGTATATGGATGATAGCCTCATTGAACTCTGGGGATAAGATCACCGCCTGTGCCTCGGAGTGGTCGATAATAAAAGAAAACTCTTTGGGATGAAGCCGCCAGTTGATGGGGACCGCACCATACCCTGCCTTGAAGCAAGCAAACATGGATTCCAGCATCTCGGGGTAATTATGTTGAAGCAAGGCCACCTTATCCCCCTGCCTCACGCCCAGATGATTCAAGGCATTTGCCAGTCGATTGGCTCTGGCGTTGAACTGGGCGTAGGTCAGTTTCTTTGTACCGTGGACAATGGCCACCTTGTCACGAAACGTCCTCGCCGTCTTTGTCAACAGCGTGCCGATGTTCATGGTTCCCCCCCTCTTATCTTAAACAGAATCGCATGACCCGTTCAGGACTTCGTAGGACTTCCTGTATTTTTTTATTGCATTAGAGTTGAAACCCACTCTAAAAAATTGGGCGCTTTACTTCTGACCTTATATGATGCAGGCCTTCCACAATACCATCGGATGCTTCAATAGCTTGGGTATGGCTATTATGTCATTCAGCGACTCGAAATTCACCTTCGATAGTCCCAAGGTTTGAAGAAAAGTCTCAAGCCCGGAAACATCATTATAATATTGACCACCGTAAACAAGTCCACAGATGCAAAGACGCCACCACGTTTAGGCACTCGCAGAACTTCTCCCACAAAGCCATTAAGTGTCGTAGTTGTCGATATTGGATTAATTTTTCTCTGCTGGATTTTTGTCTTAAATATCATCGCAAACGGCAAATAAGGAAAGTTTTGCGCCGTTTGTTCAAAAACTGAAGAATAACAACCAGATTGAGTAACAACGGAAACAAGTATTTGATGCTGTTTCCATTTTTTTCAAATAGATAAAATAAAGAGTGATCATGATAATGCAAAGGGATTAAATAATAGGAATGAGAATATTTCAACAAAAAAACCGAATTATAATCAACATAGGCCGATTGGAACCCTGTTTACAATGGCTTAGATTTGGAAATTAAGTGAGGCACCATTCTCCTATGACACTTGAGGCGTATGGAGGATGGGATCGATGCCAACGATGTCAAGATCGTGTTTGTCGATAAGGATAACAAGGTTTTTAGTATTGTCGGATCAGTTGTGCATTCAAAAAATTTGAGAATGGTATAGCAAAAACAGGTCTGTATTTTCACGGAAATGATGAGAAAAGTATCAAATTCACAGCTAATTTAATTCACACCCACCGTCAAGGAAACAGGGTTTCTAAAAAAGCAGCCACATTTTATGATTGATTTATTTTAGATTGCTCCGCCTAATACACAACCCTACTGAATCATTCATAATGTTTTCATCAGGCACGAAACCCACAATAAATATAGCCTCAACAAAGTGTGTATTGGTGATTTGCTAATCTTCAATTCGGATTGAACATGTCCAGTTACTATTGTCGGTACTGTTTTACTCATTTTGAAATCTGTTGATTTTTGGACTTTGAAATGAAACCAATACCGAGGGGATCGGCGCACGATCGAACTTTAATGTTATCAAAAAAAAGATCTTTTTACTCGGTTATAATCACAGATTCATATTTTTTTATCATATATTGCATTGCTCAAAAGAAAGTGATTGGATAAAGTCAGTGGATATGTGGAAATGGTTGAAAGATACCCCGTTGGAGTGTTGGAATGTGTTTTGAGGGGTAATACAAGTCGCCATTACATCTTATAACGTTTGATCCTATTTTGTAAGAATAACTCAGCGATAGGTTCAACAATTACACACGGAGACAAAAATGGCCTTTCTGACGATTGATGAAAACAAGTGCAAACAGGACGGAATTTGCGCGGCCGAGTGCCCCAGACGGATTATAACTCAGGAAGATGACACGAGTTACCCTCAAGTTGCCGAGGCTGATGAAGCCTATTGCATGGTCTGTGGACACTGCGTGGCCGTCTGCCCCCACGGTGCCTTGAGCGTGACCGGGGTGGACATTGAAGATTGCCCGGAGATAGAAAAAAACCTGGTCCTATCCTGGGATCAGACCGAGCAGTTCCTTCGCTCCCGGCGATCCATCCGGTTGTTCAAGGACAAGGCCATGGACCGGGAAACCCTGGAAAAGTTGATCGAGACGGCCCGCTACGCCCCCACGGCCAGCAACGCCCAGAACCTTCATTGGACGGTGATCGAAGGGCGGGACAAGTTGGAGCCGCTGTCCCAAGAAACCATCAACTGGATGGAACGGGTCATCGAAGCCCAGCCCGACTCGCCGCCGGCCGATTACTTCCGTCCAGTGGTAGCTCGTTGGGCCACCGGCTACGACGGCATCCTGCGCACCGCTCAGACCCTTATTGTGCCCTCCGCTCCCAAAGAGAACGCCAACGGCTTGGTGGACTTGAGCATCGCCTTGACTTATCTGGAGCTGGCTGCTCTGCCCCTGGGCGTTGGCACCTGCTGGGCCGGGCTGCTCCGGGGGGCCATGCTGGCCACCCCAGAGTTGGTGGGATCCATGGGCCTGCCGGAGGGACACACCTGGTTCTACCCGATGATGATAGGGTATCCCAAGTTTAAGTATCATCGATTGCCGGCGAGGAAGGCGCCGGTGATTCACTGGAAGTAAGGATTAGCTGAACAAATATAACATTAAATCAGAATATCGTCAGGATTTAGCTTAGGCACGACATCTCTAATCCCAATCCTTGCAAAAAGTTAACGACTTGCTTATGCATTATATAATCTGTTTCTCCGGAAACTATACCAGGTTTCTGCAGCTGCGTACTTTTTATGAAAAGTTACGTCGATGACGGCTTCCGAGGATTATTCTCAGCGATACAAAATAAAGATTTTACAGAGCCACACCTAAAAATATACCACCATCCACAGGGGGAATCCTAATGAATGAAGCAGACAAAATTACCCGAGAAAAAACATACATAGGACCCGCAATTGACATAGCGATTCGAGTCGGTGTCATAGCCCTTTTGATAGCATTTTGCTTCACTATTCTAAGGCCCTTTATCTCTCCGGTGATGTGGGGGATTATCCTTGCTATTACATTATACCCCGCTTGTAGAAGACTCAGCAGCTTATTGGGCGGCCGTATTAGGTTGGCGTCTGCCATCATTACTACAGTTATGCTGCTTGGTATCATCCTCCCCAGCATCCAGATGGTAGACTCGCTTGTCGGTGGTACAAAATATATCAACGAGAGGATACAGCGCGGCGAAATTAAAGTTCCGCCTCCACCAGATAATATCGATGGGTGGCCCCTGATCGGCAAGTCATTGAAGGACCAGTGGCTTGAGGCTTCGGAAAACCTAAAAGTAACGCTGACTCGTTTTCAACCTCAGCTCAAAGCAATGGGCTTATGGCTGCTGAAATCGGCGATGGGCACTGCGCTGGGATTGCTCCAATTTGCACTCTCAATTATCATTGCTGGAATCTTTATGGCTAATGCAGGGGGAAGTGGGAAAGTGGCAACAGACCTGTTTGTTCGTTTGGCCGGAGAACGTGGCGCTAACTTTGCCGATGTTGCCAACAAAACCGTGCACAATGTGGTTAAAGGAATTCTTGGTGTGGCCATCATTCAGTCACTGTTGGCAGGTACTGGGTTTTTCGTAGCTGGGGTACCGGCTGCGGGTCTTTGGGCTTTTCTCTGTCTTTTTTTGGCTATTATTCAAATCGGTATTTTTCCGGTTGTCATTCCGGTCATCATCTATATGTTCTCCCGTGCAGACACTTTTACGGCTGGGTTGTTGACCGGCTGGCTTATTATAGTGTCCTTATTGGATAATTTTTTGAAGCCCATACTCATGGGACGCGGTGCTCCGGTGCCCATACTCGTCATTTTTCTAGGTGCGATCGGAGGATTTGTGTCAATGGGATTCATAGGTCTTTTTGTTGGTGCCGTCATCTTATCCATAGGATTTAAACTCTTCAGGGTCTGGCTCGAGGATATTTTGCAGTCCAACAGAAGCGACGGTTCTGATAACTATTTCAGCGAAAAATCCTAAGATCAGACTGAGCAATGAATGTCGAAACGCGTTCTATACACCAAATCTGCTAGTTTTCAGAACTAGTTTTTGCCAAAAAATCACCGCGGGTTAGGGTTCTTTTTGCGTAATATGGTAATACAACTATCAGTCCGTAGTTTTATGCTACATGAAGTTTGCAGATTGGTAGATGAAGTCTGCAACGGAGCTATATTAATCTGTTCTTTAGTTTTTTGCGATCTTTTATCTAAAATAAATGAGTAAACAATGGAACGGCTCTTTTTTGTATTTGGTGCACTATCCGCTTTGGTTGGC
>Ga0209536_100009018_pt1 | contig 14860 bp, 12 predicted proteins | sample DeeMarSeWOR28_12_FD_187461 | JGI IMG/M metagenome (GOLD analysis project Ga0209536, IMG submission 187461) | Marine sediment microbial communities from White Oak River estuary, North Carolina - WOR-2-8_12 (SPAdes) (version 2) | ecosystem: Environmental > Aquatic > Marine > Intertidal zone >...
CAATGGCTTCCCTGTACCGTTGGAGATCCTTGAGGCAGCTGCCGATATAGGAGTAGATATAGGGCAGATCCTCTTCGCTGGGGTTCATATCAAGTGCGTTGTTGAAATGCACCAGAGCTTCGTCCTGCCGTCCAAGATCAAGAAGGTTGCGGCCCAGGTAGAATTCTATGAAGTAGGCATCGGGCAGCAGTTTCTGCATGTTGAGCAGATGAGCATTCGACTCGATGGGGTCTTCGACCAGTTCAGCCATGAGCTTGGCTGCAAACAGGCCTGCATTCCTGCTTGTCGCCCTCTCCCGGAAATGAGCGCCCGGGATAATGGTGTAAATGGATGGCATTTGCAGCTGCGGGTGGATTGTGTTGACGATGAATACCTCCATATCGAGTTTTTCAAGGGCGGCCAGGCAGTTCTCCACCTCGGTCTTCATGTTGTCGCTGGTGAGGTCCGGAAGGTCCTGCAGGTCAATCTCGGGACCGCTCATGAGGTACTCAACCTCGTCCATGGCTAATGGTTTCGGCAGACCGCTGGCCACATAGTTCGCATGGGTATTAAAGTCGCCTGCAAGCTGGGCGACTTCGGTGAGGGCCCTGATCAGGGCCTTTTCGGGATTCGGGGTGGTTCCGGCGGTCCAGACGATTTCACTCATGACCGGAAACGTTGAGGGATCTATGCACAGAGCACTGACAGTCGGTACCCCGGTATCCAGGCTGAAGTCATTCAGGTATACCTCAATGCCGTTGCGCCGGAATTTTTCCAGGAGATCGCGTGAAACCGGATCCTTGGCTGATTCGGGCCTGATACGGCCCACCCGCCTTTTTTCATGGCTTACAACAGCGCAGACATGGCGCTCGATTATCTCACATATCCCCTGGCAGATCGACTCTTCGTATGAGTTGCCGTTTGAGGGACCGTTAAATTCATTAATGGCATAAAACCAGGAAAAGGGGATCAGAACCTCTTCCCGCCTGTTCAGGCTGGTAGCCCATGTCCATTTGATGGGAATGTCAGCCAGAAGCCTGGCAAGCATATCCTCGGCCATGGTCTCGTCATGCACGGACTGCAGCAGCCTCTTAAGGGGCAGGAGGTTATAACCTGCAGCCAGCAGTTCTGGATAGGTGCCGCTTATAAAATTGTCGGGATTCTTGATAAAACTGAAGAAACTGAAGCGCTCCCCAAGTTCCATACAGGCACTGGCCTGGGATTGCTCTGGAGTGCTGCCTTTACCCATCTGTTTCTTGTTGCCGATGACCTCCCTGGCATCTTTACCTGTAATGCTGAAATAAATGGGGATATCAAGCCGGCCGTTGTCAATGCGCCGAACCTCCTTTAAAATGTCCAGGTCAACTCCTTCGAGGCGTTCCTTGAAGCGCCTGACGGTCTCTTCAGGAGAATACACCTTGTCCTGGTCGTAGGTATATGTCTTGTAACAGTCCTGCAGTCGAATCGGTTTTTGTTCCATCTCTTTCTCTCCAGAAAATTCTTAAGAACCACGAATCTTGTATAAGCTTCATCATAGGGGCATTTGCTCAAATAACACCTAGGAAAGCCCTTATGAGCAGCATGCCACAATGTGGCATATAATCTGCTCCGGAAAGCAACCTTTTTACACCATGGAGACTATATCGGCCAGCTTTTTTTGCCAAAGATTGCCATGTGCGGTCAGATTTGCGGTTCTGGAAGTTTCGCCGGAGATGGCAAGTTCAACATGAAGACGGTCAGGCGGCATAAGGTTCCCAAGTCTTTCAGGCCATTCGATAACAGTCAGGCCGCTGCCGTAAAAATATTCGGGAAATCCCAGTGATTCTATTTCATCCTCTCCTGCCAGCCTGTAAAGATCCATGTGATACAGAGGGATCCTGCCCTCGTATTCATGCAGGAGACTGAATGTCGGACTGGTGACATAGATGCGCGGATCAACATCCAGGCCGCGGGCAATGGCCTGGGTCAGGGTGGTCTTCCCAGCTCCGAGAGGACCCTCAAGGGTGATGACGTCCCCGGGTTCAACGGTCTCACCAAGGACTTTGCCCAGGGCTTCGGTCTGCTCTATGGATGAAAGTTCAAGAGAATGCATGCAGAGTATTTAAAACAGATTCAGTGTTTTATTGTATCGGGAGCGTGACGGATACGGTCGTTCCTTTTCCCTCGCTGCTGGTAAACCGTATGGTCCCCTTATGTTCGTCGATGATCTTGTATGCCAATGCCAGGCCTAACCCGGTACCATCAGGTTTTGTGGTGAAGTATGGGTCAAGAATCTTGTCAAGATCCTCCTGCGGTATGCCTGCTCCTGTATCGTGCACCCCAATCAGAAGCATTCCTTCTTTTTCATCACGATGGACCGACACCTGCAATTCTTTTTTGGAAGCGGAATGTTCCATGGCCTGCAGGCCGTTAAGGTAGAGGTTAAGCAGCACCTGGTTTATCCTGTCCTTATCCAGTGAGATTGTGGGCAGACCCGGTTCGATTTCAAGAGAGATTTTCACTCCCAGTGCCTGGGCATCACTGCTGATCAGCTTCAGTGATAGGTCGACAATCTCGCCAAGGTTGACAGGTTCTTTGCGCAGAGCGGTTGGACGGGCATAGTTAAGGAGTTCGGTGATGCTCCTGTTCAGCCTTTCAGCTTCCTGTACCAGGAGATTTGCTGCCTCGTGCTCCTGGCTGCCGTCCTTGAATTTTGAACCCAGAAGCATTGCAAACCCCTTTATGGAACTCAACGGGTTCCTCACCTCATGGGCAACACCTGCAGCCATTTTTCCAAGAGCTACCAGGCGGTCATGACGCTGTATTTCTTTCTCCAGCCTTTTGAGTTCCGACAGGTCATACATGAGCAGAACCCGTCCCATGACCTCCGAATACTGGTTATAGACCGGCAGGGAACTCAAGTGCAAAGAATAGGGGACATTATGAGCACCCGTCAGAATAACGTCCCGGTCCGTCATTTCATCTCTTTGATCCTGGAGAGCAAAGAACCGGGCAACTTCGTGAGGCAGCACGGCTTCCGGTTCTCCGTTGCGCACGAATTCAACGTTTCTACCGGTCATGGCAGCAGCTGTTGAGTTGAATGTCCGTATCCTGCCGTCCTGATCCGTGGCAATAATGCCGACCGGCAGCCTGGAAATCAAAAGCCCGGTAAAGGCCTGGACCCTGTTGAGAGCCTCCTGGGAAATGCTGTAGCTCTGCGCAGCCATGAGAGATATCCAGCCCCCCAGACCAATAAGGAGCAGGGTAATTGACATGAATATCATCTGGAACCGGTATCTTCTGACCGTATTCTCCAGCTCGGTCATGTCGAGGCCGACCAGGATGTACTGCGGATGAGTATCAGACCCGAGAGTTGAGGTGTGCCAGCTGTCCGAAGGCGCATTTCCCTGGGGCACTTCATCTGACCTGGTAGGATGCTGCTGCCTGAACTGCTCCCGCCACCTCTGCAGGCCTCCCCGGCCGCGAAAAGGCTTAAAAGGCCCCAGGACCTCAAACACCTTGTAGTTGGCATCCGGAAATCTGACTATGTGAAACGTGCCGTTCGGGTCAGCCTGGTTTAAGATTTTTATATTGCGCTGGATGGTTACGCCGATTTTTTCCGGGTCGCTGTGAACCAGGACCTTGCCCGACACATCAATTACGGCAATATAATGGATATCGGGCGATTCAGAAGCCTGTTCTATGAGCCGCTGTGTCTGGGCTGTCCCGTCGGCATCGGGTACATTCATGCCCATCATGCTGCCCATCATGCCTGTCATCATGGAGGCCCGCATACCTGCCTCAACAAAACGGAGTATTGCCTCGCCCTTGCGGAACAATCCCTCTGTAAGCATGCCCCTTTCGCGTTTGATATTGTTGGCGGCAAAAATGACAATAATCAGGGAAAGCAGGCCTATGGCCGCAGCAAGGAGCCAGGGCGAAACAAACATCAGGCGGGTTTTTTTAAATAAGCGGTCTTTCATTCTCATGACCAATATAGTAAGGCAATATCTGCCAGAAACAAGATGCCGTCTATGCTGAATCTTTGTCGGCTAAGGCTTTTTTGAGTGCCGCCGCATGCACATCACCGGCATAATGCAGAGGACTTTTGCCTGATATGGGATCAAAAGCGCTCGGGTCGGCATAGCAGATGTACTGGACTTCCCTGGCCAGGGTGGAGACCGCCTCGTCAAGCGGCAATCCTATAACCCTGGCAAGAACATCCCAGGTAGCCCCGCAAGGGGCACCCCTTTTAACCTCAATGGCGGCTATTCTGCCGTTTTCCACTTCCACGCGGTATTCAGGCAGTCCGAATTGTCTGCCGTAAACGCCTGCAGCCTGCAGGCGTCCGAGCCCGCATCAGGTAAAAGGTGTCATGGCGCCGGTGAGCTTTTTGCCGGAGGCGATGACAGGAATATTTTTCATCCTGCACACTCGGGCAAGATGCGCTGAAAGGTCCGGATGCTTCAGAAAATCCAGGACAAGATCAGCACTGAAATCTTCAGGGATATAGCGCTCCGGGTCATCGACTATTTCAGGCAGGCTCTCCTCGATATTATACCGTCTGCTGATTTCCAGGCCGGTCCCATGTTCGGTGATGCCCTGTATTTTCTTTTCTCCGGAGCCGTGTTCCTCAAAGACCACTATTCTAAACATATTCATATTATCCTTTCTGCTCAGCGTGGAAATAATGCCAAATCTGCCCTGCCAGTTCCGGACCGATTCCCGGAACTGCTGCAAGTTCCCCGCGTTCTGCCTTTTTGATCTTTGCCAGGCTGCCCAGGGTTTTCAGCAGCATTTTCCGTCGGGAGGGACCGATCCCCGGCACAGTATCGAGTTCCGAGGCAAGCGCCTTTTTCTGGCGCAGCCTGCGATGCAGGGAAATACCGAACCGGTGTGACTCATCCCGAACCTGCATCAGGAAGAAAAGCACCGGCGAATATCGCACCAGGCTGACCGGGTTTTTCCTGCCCGGCCGATAGATCTTATCGCTACTATTCTCCTTGTCCTTGGCAATGGCCACCAGTTCCACCCGGTCCTGCAGCCCTGCTTTCCGGAGGGCATCAGCTGCGACATTAAGATGGCCCTTGCCGCCGTCGATAACCAGCAGGTCCGGGAGTTCAGCCTGTTTGTCATGCATGGTAAAACGCCTGGTCAGGACCTCAGCCATCATGCGGTAATCATCAGGCTCATGGGCGCCGCTGATGGAATAATGCCTGTATTCCCCTGGCGCTTTTTCCCCTTCCCGAAAGCAGACAAGGGAGCCCACCGGCTGTTTGCCTCCGATATTGGAGATATCCAGGCATTCAACCCGTGCCGGGAATGAGCGCAGGTGTAATCTGGTCTGCAGATTCCTGGCCAGTTCCTGCCAGCTTCTTTCCCGGTTTTCCTGCTCAATGAGTATCTGTTTGGCATTTGCTGCGGCCATGTGCAACAGTTTCAGCCCTTCGCCGCGTTGTGGTACCCGCAGCTGAAGCCCCCTGCCCCGGAAATCTCCCAGCCATGCAACAAGTGAAATGTGGTCCGCAACCTGGAACGGCAGCAGCAGTTCATCCGGGACCGCCTGTTCCCTGGCGTAGTATTGCCGCAGGACCTCTCCCAACACCTCGCTGTCATCGCCGATGGGATCCAGGAGGAAAAACACCTGCTGCCCGCAGACCATGCCCTGCCGGACATTCATAACAGCGACACCGACTCCGGCACCTTTTCGCACATACCCGATAACATCCTGGTCCCGGTCCAGATTGCTGACCACCACCTGCTTCTCCAGGGTTTTTACCAGGGCCTGGAGCTGGTCGCGGACCAGGGCCGCCTTTTCAAACTCCAGCGCTTCAGATGCTCTCTTCATCTCGGTTTCCAATTGCGCCCGCAGCTGCCTGTTCCTGCCCTCCAGGATCATGAGCACATTATCAACCATTCGCCTGTATTGTCCTTTTGCAACCCTGCCGCTGCAGGGGGCCAGGCACCGGCCCATCTGATAGTTGAGGCAGGGCCGCTCCCTTTTCCTAATGTGCCTGCCTTTGCATCTGCGCAAGGGGAAAAGCCGGTTGATGAGGCCCAGGGTATTGCGCATGGCCCCGGCTGAGGCATAGGGCCCGAAATACCTGCTGCCGTCTTTTATGCGGCGGCGGGTCATATAGACCCTGGGCCAATCTTCTCCCACGGTCACCTTTATGCGGGGATAACTCTTGTCATCCTTTAATTCAATATTAAACCGCGGCCGGTATTTCTTGATCAGTGAGGCCTCAAGGATGAAAGCCTCTTTTTCCGTATGGGTCAGGATGGTCTCAATTACGGCAACCTTTCCGAGGAGCAGGACCGTCTTGGGCGAGACCTTCGGGTTGGCCCGCTGGTAGGAAGAGACCCTTTTGCGCAGATTCTTGGCCTTGCCCACATAGAGGATCTGCCCCTGCCGGTCCTGCATGAGATACACGCCCGGCCGGTTGGGCACGGTCCGCAGAAAATCCGCAGTCAACACCCCTATCCCGGGCTTGCTCTTCCGGGGAGCAAAAACAGAACTGTTATCACTTTCCAGGTGGGACATATGAAATTAATGCATAAGGCTTTGCTTTATTTCATTTAAGGCCAATGGATAAATACCATTAAATGCAATTGCATCACAATGGGCTGTAATTGCTTTCAGATTGCCAACAGATTAAATATATGCCATCATAAATCGGTATAACAGACATTATAAATATATTTGCTTTGCATGCGGCAAAATCATTCTGAAGGAATATACTGCATACAGGCAGTACCAGAAAGAACAAAAAGATGAAACTGGTAACAGCAGACCAGATGCGGTACCTTGATAACATTGCCATAAATGTTTTCAAGGTCCCCTCGCTTGAATTGATGGAGAATGCCGGCCGCAGGACCGTTGAAGCCATGCTGGACAGATACGGCGATCCGCAGGGTAAAATGGTTGCCATCTTTGTCGGCCCCGGCAACAATGGCGGCGACGGCCTGGTCATCGCCCGGCTTCTGGCCGCCGCAATGGCCCGTCCCATAGTTTATATGCTTGTTACTGCAGCCAAACTTAAAGGCGATGCAGCTGTCAACTACGCAAGGCTTCAGGAGTTCCCCGTAAAAATTGTTGCAGTATCAGATGCTGCGGACCTGCATGGAACACCGCCAATTCTCGCTGATTGCTGGACCGTGGTGGATGCCATGTTCGGCACCGGTCTCACCAGGGAGGTCACAGGGATTTTTGCCGCAGTCGTGGATCAGATTAACGCAGCGGACTGCCCTGTGGTCGCGGTGGATATTGCCTCAGGTCTCAACGCTGACAACGGCAGGATCCTGGGCAGCTGCGTGCAGGCGGAAATTACCGTGACCTTCGGCCAGGCCAAGATCGGCCAGGTTATCCATCCCGGCCGCGAATACTCCGGTTTACTTGAAGTTGCAGACATAGGAATTCCCGACAAAGCTGTTGCCGAAGCAGACATCCGCCTGGAGCTTCTCGATAAAGAGGTGGGCAGATGGCTGCCGCCAAGGGCTCCCCTGGCGCATAAGGGCACATACGGCCACCTGCTCATAATGGCCGGCTCCTCAGGCAAAACAGGCGCCGCCCTGCTCTGCGGCCTGGGAGCGTTGCGGTCCGGTGCCGGCCTTGTTTCCCTCTGTGTGCCGTATGATCTGGACCACATAATAGAAACAAGCCTGTGGGAGGCCATGACGGTTCCCCTGCAGTCAACGGCCAAGGGTATACTCTCCATCGAGGATTACCGGGTTATCCAGGATGCGCTGCACAATAAACGGGCGCTTGCCATAGGCCCAGGCATCGGCACGGCGGAAGAAACAGCCGAACTCATGGTAAAGCTCTACACCGAAATAGAATTGCCGATGCTGGTTGATGCCGACGGCCTTAATATCCTGGCCCGGGATACCAGCCTGCTCAAAAATGCGCCGGGGCCGAGGATCTTGACCCCGCATCCCGGTGAAATGGCCCGGCTCACTGGCCTTTCAACCGGAGAGATACAGGAAAACCGGCTTGACGTCACCCGGGATTTTGCTGCGCAACACAAGGTGCATGTGGTTTTAAAGGGAGCCGATACCCTGGTATGCGACCCGGAAGGCAACCTAGCCGTCAATCCCACCGGCAATCCCGGCATGGCGTGCGGCGGCATGGGTGATGTGCTTACCGGCCTCATTGGCGGCTTTCTGGCCCAAGGGCTTTCTCCCTGGCAGGCAAGCTGCCTTGGCGTGTACTGCCACGGCCTGGCCGGTGACCGGCTGGCAGAAGAGACCGGGGCCGGATACCTGGCCTCGGAAGTGGCAAATGAGCTGCCCTATGTGCTGCAAGATTTGAGAGATTTTAAATGAAATTAAGGGTTGTCCTGGATGATGAATACTAAGCAAGATGTAGTCTTACTTATCGTAAAATGCCATTTCACGCAGCCGAGCGGTGACCGTCAATCGTCGGCAGTAGTATATTTGCCGACAACAAAGATCGGATAAGCGACTTGGCGGAGTAGCCCTCAAGGGGTGCGACTTTCCGATGTCGCCAGTTCTTTGGGAGCAACGCAGGGCAGTTCGACGCAGTCGAACCAAATGATTGGCTGCCCTTTTCGGTTCATTTTTAGGCAAGCAAAAACAAACATAAAGAAAAGATATTACATTGCTCCATCAGTTTAGTTATTGGCTTATGTTAACAATTAGTTATAACATTGTAATATACTGAATCAGCTAGTCCGAACCTTATAAATAACATGAGGAGACACCATCCATGTTGACAGCAAAAGACATCATGACAACAAACGTGATCACCGTACGCAAGGATACCCCGGTAAAAAAACTTGCTGAAATTCTCTGGAAGAACAAAATCAGCGGTGCTCCCGTGCTTGATGAGGACGGGAACGTGGTCTCCGTGGTAACGGAAAGCGACCTCATCGACCAGAACAAGAAAGTGCATATCCCTACCATGATAAGCATACTCGACTCGGTGATCTTTCTTGAAAGCTCCAAAAAAACGGAAAAGGATATCAAAAAAATGGCCGGCAACACGGTGCAGGACATATGCGCCATGGAACTGGTATCAGTATCGGAGGATACCGGCCTGGACGAAATTGCCACGATCATGTCAGAGAAAAAACTGCACACCCTGCCCGTTATGAGGGATGACAAGCTGATCGGTGTCATAGGCAAGAGTGATATTATCCGCTCCATGGCAAACCCGTCCGGACAATAAATGCGGGAAGGGGGTATGGAACACTCTCAGGAGTCAGAATTTATTGCGTATGAAGAAGTCCTCACCACCTTTAATCCAAGTGATAAGGCCATTCTGAAATCAATATTGGATGCCGAAGGCATTGCCTATTTTTTACAGGGTGAACATGCTGCTACATATGTATATCATGCCATCCCGGTAAGACTGATGGTCAGGAAGGACCAGGTCGATCTGGCAAAGGAAATTTTAAAAGACTTCAATATAAAATCCACATTTAGCGGTCTTAGTCATTTGGCTGACAATAATGAATAAGTAAAACAGCAATCTGTATTAGGGATGGTTCAATACAGCTATATCCCGAAATACCGGATTTAGCCACAGGCGACAAAAGCTGCAACTGTGCAGCTTTTTTTAACTTCTATAGGGAAAAAACTGCAAAAAAAGACACATAAAAGTTGTTATGAATAGGAGAAAGACAAATTGGATCTAGGCAATATTACTTTGGTAGCCAGGTGGATCGGAATAGGATTGATAGTTCTCACTTGGATTCAAGTCATCCCTTTAGCTTTAGGATGGGTCGGTTTTGGTATGGCGGCCATTTCCTTTGTTTTGGAGGCGATATATAAAAAAAACCTGCCTCCTTCAAGCAAAGGTGGCAATCCTGGGTAACAAACTGCCCCTAATAACATAGATTAAAAACTTCATAACAAATCACTGAACTTGACGGGAAGAAATATGCGTGGCTGACGGAAACGCTTCCAGCCCGCCCAATTAGCTCAAGCATTAAATGCTCTTCTATAGAATGTGGAAGGGTGAATTATGATAAGAATTATTAATGTATTTATCATCTGTGCTTTTCTTTCTGGCTGCGCTACCGTAGCCACCTATGGAAATAAATTTGAACCCATCCCTGAAAAAGATGATACATACAGCTTCAAGATCTACACGGGTGGGTTAGCTGGAAAAAAGCAAGCAAGAATGAGGTTCGATGTTGAAGTCTCAGATTTTATGTTAAAGGAAGGATATAACTCCTATGAATTGCTTCAAGAAAAGTGGGTAGCAATTCCTCTGTCGGGAGTAGAGTATATAGTGGAATTTAAACGTTAACATTTCCGCAGCATTTTGAAAAAGCCTGGACAGATATACTTGAGAAGAGTCAAACAAAGATTCTTTTTAATACCCCTTTGAGTAGTACTTGATCCCCTTTTGTATATTGCAGTGAAAATGGAGAACGGGTTGAGCAATGATCTTTATCGGTATGGATTTGTCCGGTCCCAGCAATTACAAGGAAACCGCACTCGTTGCCTTCAAGGAATCAAAAACGGGATACCTGGCCCTCCATAAGTCGTTGCAGGGTGCAGATGACAACGATATTTTAAATTTTACACGTTCCCTCCTCCAATTAGACAAAAACATTGTTGTTGGTATAGATGCCCCGCTTTCTTACAACGATGGCGGGGGAGATCGGGTCTCAGATGCAGACCTGCGAAAAAAAATCATCTCAACCGGGTTGCGGTCCGGCTCTGTGATGGCGCCAACCATGAACCGCATGGTTTACTTGACGCTGCGCGGTATTTCCATAGCCCGCCTGCTGCTTGCCATAAATACAAAAACAAGAATAGTCGAGGTCCATCCGGGCGCAGCCATGGCATTAAGAGGCTCGGCGATCAATGATGTTGCCGGATTTAAAAAAAATAAAAAATCCCGTGTGCGTTTATTGGCCTGGCTGGAAAAGCAGGGGCTGATACATGCAGCGGACATTAATGACCCAAGTGCCCATTATGTGGCGGCCTGCGCAAGTGCACTGGCAGCCTGGAAATGGCATCACAATAAATCCGTCTGGATTCATCCGGCGAAACAGCCGCTCCACCCGTTTGACTACGTATGCTGAGAGCCAGAATATGCTGAATTGCAGGGCAGATCACTTACGAACGATGCACTTGAATAGCCCGCTTAGCTCAAATGTTATTTTGAACACTTTTGCACTGGATATGTTACTCTGATTCAGGCCACCCAAAATCAACATATTGGCAAGTAATTTAAATCTTTGAAAAAATAAGATAAAGAATATTGCCTGAATAATTGATTGTTCTATTTTTTGAATTTGATGCTGTATTTGTCTGAGAAGGAATGTGTGAGTGAAAAATGGATTTTTTAAACAAACTTTTTGGCAACCAAGAAAACGACCCAGAGAATTACTTTGAACAAGGCAAAAAGTTAATTTTAAAGGGAGATTTAGAGGAAGGCATAAAGCTGCTAAGAAAGGCAATAGGCCTTTATCCGCATATTATCAACCGAATCTATCGGGTTGCAGATAAATTACATGCTGGGGCCAGGAGTAAAAACAAAGCTGCAGGCGGAAATATTTATTTCTCAGATGGTATTGGAGAGTTAGAGGCTGCAATTGCTATTATGGAGCTACTAAGCGAATTTGAATCTGATAAAGCTGATGTTTGGTTTAAGTTGGGAGTACTATATGACAACCACTGTTGTTTTGACAAAGCAGTTAAAGCATATGAGAGGACTGTTAACCTTGACCCTGAAGGACCTGATGGAGCAGATGCACGACAAAACTTAGGAATTTTATATTCTAATAAGGGAAGGGATATTTCAGGAATAAAATGAGAAGAGGTTTCAGGTTATCATGCTTGTAGCATGAATAATGATGACTTTGACCATCAACTCTGCAATTTACGAGTGGAGCAAAATTTGTTACAAGAAAATTATATATATTGATAAAAAACTCATTCCGCTTAGAGTAGAAAAATATTAACGTAGAAATATAATATTTGTGTTGGGAATATTTATATGCCCATTTACTCATAACAAGTGTTATGGGGTAGTTGCTATGGAAGCTCAAGAATATAAAGGTTTTATGATATTTGAATCCCCTGGGTGGATGTTTAGAGCAACTAAAATAGTCCCATCCGCCCATTTCAAACACCCACTCAATGCCTGTACATTGGAATCCTTAAAAATCTTTATTGATTTTAAATTAAATAAAATGAAACGAACTAATAGAAAGAGGTTAGTTAATAATCAGGGCAATGCATAAAGATTTTAAGTAATACTTGCTGCTACCTCTTTTGGCTCGTAAATGATTCCTGAATTATCCTGGTGTCCTGTTGATATTTGTAAAGCCTCTCCCACTGGAGGGGTTTTTTGTTTGAAAAGTTCACGAAAACTGGGACAGATTTATTTTTTTCACAGGTGACAGGTGATGTTAAATGTATAAAGGTTCTTTGCAGCAGTTGATCCAGATCATCCCGCATAACCGGTAAGTATGGTTGAATGCCGGTTACATATTTTCGCTTACATTTTTAGTGTTACAGCAGCAGGTGCAAAACCTTCATTTAGCCTGCAATGTCATCCAGATGAGTTATATGTACAAAGACAAGAACTTATAAATGCTGGTAAATAAGATAAAATTGGGGACGGTATGAATTTCGGACTAATTGATGTGCTGCCTATATATGGGATTTACATTGGCGTAGCGCTGTTAATACTGCTTTCATTTGAAATCGGCTATCAAGTTGGCAAACATACCCGTTCGCGTTACGATAAAGATGCACCCATATCCCTGGGGCCGATGGTGGGAGGGCTGTTGGGCATGCTGGGTTTTGTTCTCGCCTTCACCTATTCCATGGCTGCCTCCCAGCACGACCTCAGAAAACAAAATGTTCTCGACGAAGCGAATGCAGTGGGCACTGCATACCTGCGGGCTGATTTGCTGGATGAGCCACACCAGAAAGAAATGAAGCGTTTCCTGCGGGAATATGTGGATGTTCGCTTACGCGGCGCACGAGGTGAAAACCTTGATGCCGCAATAACCAGGTCTGTCGAACTTCATGATTTGTTATGGATGCAAGTGTCATCAGCAGCAAAAACGTCACCCGGCACAAATACATCACTGGTAGTTCAAGCCATCAACCAACTAATCGATATGCATGAAAAAAGAGTGAGCTCAGGGCTGCGCAATCGTATTCCCGGCAGCATCTGGATTGCTCTTTTCATCATCTCCGCCCTCACCATGATAACCATGGGGACCCAGGTTGGACTGACCGGCAAGCGCAGGCTGGTTGCAATAATCCCCCTTGCCCTTGCTTTTGCAGCGCTGACCACAGTTGTTGTGGATCTGGACCGACCCCAAAAAGGCCTCATAACTGTAAGTCAGCAGGCCATGGTCAATCTGCAGAACAGCATGAATCGCGGTATAGAGTAGATAATAGCTTAAAAGAGCTTCATCTGCTTTGCCGCGCTTTTTTTCTTTCTGGTCTTTCTGCTCGCAACCTGTTCGTACAGGGAAACAGGTATTTCATCTATAAAGGGCGACACAGGTCGGTTCCGGTAGGTGCCGAAGATCTGCCGGGTTGCAGCCGAAGTTAGAATGAGCGAATCCCGGGCCCTGGTCATGCCTACATAGAACAGGCGCCTCTCCTCGTGGATGGAAGCAGAAACCGTGGAAGCAAGCGTATCATCCTCGTTCTCTTCCCGGGGCAGCTTACAGGGGAAGAGTCCGTCCTCCATTCCCGTGATGAACACAACCGGGAATTCTAGGCCCTTGGCGCCATGCATAGTCATGAGCGCAACAGCCTCGGCTTTGTCGTCATATACCGTTGCACTTTCATTTTTTTTCAGGTGGGCCGCAAAACCCTGCAAGTCAGACCCGAAGGAACCGGCAAGATCGAGGAATCTTCCTGCAGCAGCAGACTTTGCATTAATCCTCAGGTATTCCATGAATGGGCCTGCAGAACCTGAAAGCCCCGTATCTGCAACATCATTTTTAAACGCCAGCAGCTGGCGCTGCACATCCACTATTCTATCCCGTACAGCCTTTGGAAGTTCTATTTCTGCGGCCCGCTCGAAAAAATCAGGGCACCCGCCAAGTGGCAACTTATTTTCCAGGAGCGCCAGGGTGTTATCGCCAACACCCGGGAAGGTCCGCAAGAGCTGGAGATACACCCCGGATTCAACTTCCTGGGTCGTGGACCCTGCAGCAGCCCTGATCCAGTAATAAAGCGGCCTGACATCCCGGTGCATGAAAAATGGCCTGACATTGACCACCTGGAACGGGATGCCCCGGCGGGCTAGCGCTTCCCGAAGGTGTTCAGCCTGCTGGGTCAGGCGGTAGAGTATGGCAAAATCCCTGAAGCTTCTGGCCGCTGTACTTTCGTTCTCACTGGAGCGCCCGGAATTAATGGAAAAGTGACTGATGCCGCCCATGAGTTCTTCGATGCGTTGCACTATGAATTCGGCCTCGGCCTGGGGGGAAGCAGCCTGGTACAATGCAATGGCGCCGGGTTCGGTATGCTCGGGGATAAGTTCTGCAGAATATTTTGTCTGGGGGGCATGGTTGTTTGCAATAACAGCTCCGGCCGCAGCAAGGATCTTTGTCGCAGAGCGGTAATTTCTCACCAGGGAGAGGGTTTCCGCCCCGAATTCTCTGATGAAGAGGTGGAAGAATTCCGGGCTGCTGCCGCGGAATCCGTAAATTGCCTGGTCGGGATCGCCGATTGCAAAGACAGAACTGTTCCGGGCCAATAGCCGTACCAGTTCATACTGGCTCCTGTTTAAATCCTGGAATTCGTCAATAAAAAGATATTTCAGCGCTGCAGTTGTCCGGGAAAAAAAGTCAGGATCGGCCCTCAGGCGCTGGACAGCCAGCGGAATGACCGCATTCAGGTCGATGCCATGCCGCCTGTCAAGTTCCTGGAGGTATGCTTGCACACGGGG
>Ga0209536_100009019_pt1 | contig 14859 bp, 23 predicted proteins | sample DeeMarSeWOR28_12_FD_187461 | JGI IMG/M metagenome (GOLD analysis project Ga0209536, IMG submission 187461) | Marine sediment microbial communities from White Oak River estuary, North Carolina - WOR-2-8_12 (SPAdes) (version 2) | ecosystem: Environmental > Aquatic > Marine > Intertidal zone >...
CATTGAAAAAGGTTTAGCAGCTAGAAAATTCTTTAAACAATTTGCATTACACGATAAAGCAGTTGTTAATGATGCTAGTATGGAAGATGGTGTATTGACGATCAAACTTGGCGTTAATGAACCAGAAGAAATCAAACCTTTAGATATAAAAATTAAATAATTATATCCAATCTTTAAGTTCTTCGCCCATAATTTCTGTGGCGATGTTAACTTTAGTCCGAAGAGCCTTGACGATCCTTTCGTCAATGGTTCCTTCGGCTATGATATCAATATAAGTCATAGGTTTTTCTTGACCTATTCTATCTATTCTTGCTTCAGACTGTTGACGTTTTTCTAAATCATATCCATTAGAATAATAAATCATTGTACTAGCACCTGTTAAAGTAATTCCATATCCACCTGTTTGTGGTGTACCAACTATGAATCTAACTTTACTTTCAGGATCCTGAATTAATTTAATTGCTTTTTGTCTATCTTCAGTTGAAGTATCTCCATAATAAGTAACTGTTTCACCAGGATATTTTTTTTCTAATGCATTAACTATGTTTTCAATATCGTGTCTGTAGTGGGCCCAGATAACAGCTTTACCTTCCATTTCTTCTAGGATATCCATTAACTCATCTAATCTATTACTACTAACTTCTTGTACTGAACCATCATCAGCTTTGAAATGACCACAAGTAATTTGATGTAATCTCATTAATTGAGTTATGACTGTTGCTGTTGTAGTCATCTTGCCATTTAAAAATGCAAGAGCTTGTTCTTTCATTTGTTTATATAATTTTTTCTGTTCATCAGTTAATTGTATAATTCGTTTCATATAAGTTTTTTTAGGTAAATCTAAACAATCATCTTTTAATACACGATATGAAAAAGGTTTTAATTGTTCAGATAATTCACCAAGATTTCTATAACCAACTACTATCTCAACCTGTCTACCAGAAACATTTATTTTTCTACAAATTGCATATCTAGTTCTAAATGCATAATAAGATTGTTGATTTAATAACCAAGGATCTAAAAATTGACATTGACTAAATAAATCTAAAGGTGATTTAGTAACAGGAGAACCAGTTAATATTCTTCTATATTTAGAATGTTTAGATAAAGTTAAAATGCTTCTAGTTCTTTTTGCATTTGGATTTTTAATTGTAGTTGATTCATCAATTCCAATTAATGTTCTATGACAAGATAAAAATTTATATGCATACTCAACTCCTTTTTTAGTAGAGAATGCTTCTATGTTCATAATACAAATATGTAAATCTTCATCAGATTTTAATAACATTTTCATATCATTGGCATCTGGTTTAGTTTGCCAAAAACCTATTTTCTTTTCTATGTGATCTGGTAAATGGTTTGGTATTTCTGACTCCAACCAGTTTTTGTAAACACCTTTAGGAGCTATGATTAAAGCACCATTAATCTTACCTTTATCATAAAGCATAGCGATATTATCAATAAGTACCTTAGATTTACCGGTACCCATTTCCATAAAATACGCAAATACTTCTTTATCCCAGGACATTTCAAGGGCTTTAAGCTGATGTGCGAAAGGCTTGCTTTTAAATTTATAATGCATAATATATTTTTAACTTTCTATTGAAATTATATATAGATTATTATATAAGATGTCAAGAAGTTTATAATTATGATGTTAGGAAAAAACCTCGGTTCAACAAATACTAAAACTATGGTGTATGTTATACAAGATATACCTGGTACAAAAATTGGTATGCCAAAAATAAATATAATTGGCGCAAGAGAATTTGGGGAATTAAAAGTTTTACTACCTGAGAATGCACAAATAATTTTAAGTGCAGGTCCTTTAGTATTTAAATTAAGAAAATTATTACAAGATTATAAACCAAAAGATTATTTACTACTTACAGGCGATCCTGCAATTATTGGGGTTGCGTGTTCTATTGTATCTGATATAACAGGAGGTAAATATAATTTATTAAAATGGGACAAACAAGAAAGAAGATATTATCCAATTGAAATTGATTTGTATCAAAAAGAAACCTCTTGACAATTTAATTGTCATAGTTATATTAGAAAGAATAGAAAGGTAAAAAAATTATGAGTGAAATAAATTTTAGACAAGATAAACAAGACTCGATAAAAGCAGTAGTTGATCCAAAACAACTAGCAGATAAAGTACAGCAATTAAAAAATTTAGAAGACGAAATTGCAAACGCAGAAGCAGGCGTAAAAAAATTAAAAGAACAAGCAAACATTATTTCTCAATTTGAAATTCCTCAAATGATGAAAGAAATGAATATTGAAAAATTAAAGCTCAATGATGGTGAAACCGTAGAAGTTTCACAATTTTACAATGCATCAATACTTCCTGAAAAACAGGAAGAGGCTTTTGAATGGCTTCGTAACAACGGTCGAGGTGATGTTATTAAAAATGATATCACTGTTACCTTTGGTCGTGGCGAAGATAACAAGGCGGCAGAATATGCTGTCCTTGCAAAAGGTCAAGGATACGAACCTGTCCAGAAAGTAGGCGTACATCCTCAGACCCTAAAAGGAGTAGTCAGGGAGTGTCACGAGTCTGGAATCAACCTTCCTGATTGCTTTAAAACTTACGTGGGTAACCGTACAAATATAAAAAGGAGTTAATATATGGAAAATAAAGACGTTGCTGTAAAAAAAGCAGCACAAGCACCTTCTACTATATTGTTTAGAGAAGATGCACATAAAGGTTTTGAGAATGTAAGACAAGAATCTCTTGCTTTACCTATCTTGAAACTTTTACAAAACAGTTCTGGAGAAGCACAGAAGCGTAATCAAAATTACGTTGAAGGTGCAGAACCTGGAATGTTTTTAAATACAGTCACTAAAAGATTGTATGATGGAGACAAAGGAATAATTGTTATTCCTTGTTACTATAAATTGGAGTATCAAGAATGGGCAGAATTTGGTACTGGTTCAGGTAGACCAGAACAAATTTATCCTGCTGATTCTGATATCATATCTAAAACTACTAAAGATGGTGGTAAAGATAGACTTCAAAATGGTAACTATATCCTAACCACACACCAAAATTATGTAATAATTTTAGGTCCAGATGGTAAGGCTGAGACTGCATTAATTTCAATGAGTGCGTCTCAAGGCAAAGTTGCAAGAAAATGGCAATCACTTCAAATGTCACAGACTATGAAGGATGAAAAAGGTTCATTTACACCTGCATCATTTGCATATTCTTATAAATTATCCTCAGTACTGAATTCTGGAAAAGGAAATCAGTGGTATGGCTTTGCGGTTCAAACAGAAGGTCCAGTACAAAGTGCTGAACTTTATGCTAGAGCTAAAGACTTCCACGATAGTCTTTCTCAGCAAAACAAATAATTGACACATTTGGGCGCTACTAATGTGGCGCCCAAACATCAATGTAGGGATTTATGTTAGAAAGATTACAAGAAATTTTTAAAGGTTTAGAAAGCGCCTATGGTGCAACTAAAATTACAAATGAAATAAGAGCTGACGGTAAAAATGAAGTTAGGTCTTATACTGTTAAACAACCAGTAACAAAAGAACTTTGGCAAAAACATTTAAATGGAGTTGAACCTGCTTTAGGTATTGTACCTATTAATGAAGATAATGAATGTAAATGGGGTGCAATAGATATAGATACATATCCATTTGATCATAAAAATTTAATTCAAAAAATTAGAGAAAAAAATTTACCACTAATAACATTTAGATCTAAATCAGGTGGTGCTCACGTATATTGTTTTACTAAAGAATTTATACCAGCATCTTTGATGAGACAAAAATTACAAATGATGGCATCTGCATTAGGTTATGCCAAGGCAGAAATATTTCCAAAACAATCTACAATTAAAGCAGACAGAGGAGACATAGGAAATTTTTTAAATATGCCTTATCACGGTGGTGATAGAACAGTTAGATATGCAATAGATGATAATGGAGATTCTTTAACAATAGAAAATTTTATAAAAGAATATGATAAATATGTTCAAGATGAAGATCAATTAAGAGAATTATTAGTAGTTAAACAAGAAGAAAAAAATGAAGATATACTTCTTGATGGACCACCTTGTTTAAATACAATCTTTAAGGAAGGACCTATTGTAGAAGGTAATGGAGACATTGCACATTCAGGACGGGATAATGGATTGTTTAACATAGGAGTTTATTTAAGAAAGGCAGAACCACTTAAATGGAAAGACTTATTAGAAGATTACAATACAGAAAAATTTATTAACCCACCTTTAAAATCTACAGACGTTCAAAGAATTATAAAACAACTTGATACAAAAAAATATGATTATAGATGTAATGATAAACCAATATGTAATTTTTGTAATGAAAAAGTTTGTTATACTAGAACCTTTGGTAAAGGTGATGAAGTTAGAATGCCACAAATTACTACCATTAGAAAGTATGCATCAGATCCACCAATCTTTTTTGTAACTGTTGATGAAGAAACAATAGAAGTTGATGGACCAACATTACACGACCCAGAAAAATTTTCTGTTGTTTGTATGACAGAATTAGGAACACCGTTATTACCTGTAGCTAAATTAGTTTGGAGAAAGATGTTAGCTAAATTAATGAAAGCAATGGATCCATTAGAAGCTCCAGATGATACTAAGATAGATGTTCAATTAAAAGAATTATTAACTGAATTCATTAGTAGAGATGGTAAATCAATAGAAGATGTTTTGAAAAGAAAACCATTTACTGAAAATGGAGTTAGCTATTTTAAGTTTAAAGATTTTTGGGGATTTCTAATTAGAAGTAAAACTTGGCCAGATAGAACTTATTCAAAAAATAAAACTATAAGATTAGTAGAACAATTATTTAAAGGTAAACAAGTTAGTAAAGACTTAATGATTAAAAATGAAAGAAAGAGTGTTAAACTTTGGACTGTAGAACACATTGAAGTACAAAAGTATGCACCTAAAAAATTAGAAAGAAAACCAGCGTCATTTGAATAATGAGAACAGTAATTGCAGGACCACCAGGTACAGGTAAAACACACACTTTAATACACAAACATTTATATAATGAATTAATTGTAAACAAAACTGATCCAAAGAAAATTGCCTACATAACTTTTAGTAATGCTGCAGCTGATGAAGCTAGAGATAGAATAAAAAAAGAATTTCCAAAATATGAATTTGATTGGATATGCACTATGCACTCAATGGGAACAAAAACATTAGGAATAGATACAGCTACACAATTATTAAAAGATAATAATTGGAATGCTTTTAAAAATAAATATGGCCACACAGATATGCATTTTGAAACTGTAGAAAGAGAAAACGGTTACTACGAATATAAAAATCAATATATGAAAATTATTGAATACTCTCGTTGTACTAAAACAAGTTTGCAAGATTCTGCAATAGCCTTGGATTTAATTGATTACATTAGTGAACCTTTGTTAGAACAAATAAATGAAGACATTATTAATTATAAGAAAGATTATACGATGTTTGAATTCTCAGATATGATTTCTAAGTTTGTTGAGAAAGACTTGTCGCCATCCCTCGATGTTGTTTTTCTTGATGAAGCACAGGATCTAAATCCCTTGCAATGGGAAATGTTCTTTTATCTTGAAACCAAGTGTAAAAGATCTTTTGTTGCAGGGGATGATGATCAAGCTATTTATGGTTTTCAAGGTGCAAGTCCTAAAACATTTATTAATCTTGAAGGAGTATCAGACCATCAAACTATATCTAGAAGAGTACCACGTGCAGTACATAAAGTTGCATTATCTATTTTAGATAACATTGATGAAAGAAGAATAAAAACTTGGGAACCAAGAGCAGCTGAAGGTAATGTAATAGAAAATTTAGAGTTAGAAGATATTGATTTTTCTAAAGGTCAATGGATGATTTTAACTAGAACCAATGACCAAATGAAAAATTTAGTGCCAATATTACAAGGCACTGGATATAGATTTGATTGTAAATTCAATGACTTATTACCTTTAGAAGTAATAAAAGCAATTAATGATTGGGATAGATTAAACAAAGGTGCAAACATATCAGGTGAAGAAGCACAAAATATTTATGAATATTTAAAATACGATAAAGGTGATGTTAAGTATGGTTTCTCCGGTGGCAAGTCCTTAGTTAACGTAGATTCAATTGATATGGATGAATTAAGAATGGACCACGGTTTAATTGCATCTGGAGACTGGAAGGCATTACGATTTAAAGATTACCAAAGAGATTACATCGAGGATCTAGTAGCAAGCGGCGAGGATCTAAGTAAACCTGCAAGAATAAAATTATCTACAATACATTCTGTAAAAGGAGAAGAAGCAGAAAATGTAATTTTGTTTACTGATTTAGAAAGAATTATTTACGAAGCAGCTCAAGTAAATAAAGACACCGAACATAGATTATTCTTTGTTGGTGTAACCAGAGCAAAAGAAAACTTATTCATAATGAATCAAGGTTATGAATATCAATATAACATAGGAGAAGAAATAATATGACGAATAAAAATATGTTTGAAAAAGTCTTTCCACAAGAAAGGCAGGTAGGCGGGAAACATTATAAAACTTTTTGCATTCAACCTTATGAATTCATTTCTAAGAATGACTTGAGTTTCTTTCAAGGTAATGTTATTAAGTATGTGTGTCGCTATAAAAATAAAAATGGAATAGAAGACATAGAAAAAATAATTCACTATTGTGAATTAGAAATAAAAAAATTGAAAGACAAAAAGTAATGAATCCAAAAGCAGTAACAGATTTAATATTTTTGGTATTAGCTACGTTTGCATACTTCTTTGCATTTCAAAAATTTATAATTGCTATATTATGAAAGAACCTAAACAAGTAAATTATTTTGATTATTATCCTAAGAACATTCCTCAATGTGAGGAGTCTTGGGGTAATGAAGAATTAAAAATAATTTCTGAATTAAATAATATAGTTAATGGTGGAGTAGAAGGAAACTATTGTTTCATTCATCAAACACAAATTAATAAAGATTCTATACCTATAAAAGAACGATCTTGGAAAAGACAATATTTAAGAGAAGCAGTAAAAGGTTGTAAATATGGATTAGAAATAGGTTTTAATGCAGGTCATAGTTCAGCAATAATATTATCCGCTAATTCAGATATAGTATTAACTTCAATAGATATATGTGAACATCCTTATACTGTTCCTTGTGCAAAATTTTTAAGAGATCATTATGGTAATAGATTTAATTTTTATGGTGCATCAAGTCAAAAAATATTAAAAGGTAAAAAACCACAAATGCCTTTAGATTTTATTCACGTTGATGGTGGACACGGTTTAGGTAATTTTTATTTTGATGTAGATTGGTCTTTGAAATATCTACCAAAAGGTGGTAGATTATTAATTGATGATGCTTATTTACCAGATTATGTTAAATATCTATCGTATAAAGTAGAGCAAGAAGAAATAAAACAAATTCAACCTGGAAGACCTTCTTCTGGTGAGAATGTACTATTTGAAAGGTTATAAATATGTTTACAGCACAAACAGAATGGACTTGTCCAGATCATTTTCCAGATTTATCTAAATATAAATATGTTTCAATTGACTTAGAAACTAGAGATCCAAACTTAAAAACAAGAGGATCAGGTGCAGTTGTTGGTGAAGGAGAAATAATTGGTGTTGCATTTGCAGTAGATGGTTGGTCAGGTTACTATCCAATAGGACATAGAGAAGGTAATTTAGATAAAAGAATAGTATTAGATTATGTAAAAGAAGTTTGTAAGGCACCTAACACTAAAATATTTCATAATGCAATGTATGATGTGTGTTGGTTAAGAGCTTATGGAATTGAGATAAATGGTTTCATTGTAGATACAATGGTTATGTCATCATTGATTGATGAAAATAGAATATCATACACATTAAATAGTATAGCGTTTGAATATTTAAGAGAAGTCAAAGATGAAAAAGGATTAAAAGAAGCAGCAGAAGCTGCAGGTGTAGATGCAAAATCAGAAATGTATAAACTACCTGCGATGTATGTTGGAGCTTATGCAGAAAAAGATGCTGAACTTACATTAGAATTATTTAAAGTATTATCAAGAGAGATACAAAAACAAAACTTATCTAATGTATTTGATTTAGAAACTCAGCTCTTTCCTTGTTTAATTGATATGAAATTTAAGGGAGTGAGAGTAGATGTAGAGCAAGCACAGTTGCTGAAAGACCAATTAACACAGCAAGAAAAACAGCTACTGTTAGAAATAAAAAAAGAAACAGGAGTTGATACACAAATTTGGGCAGCAAGGTCCATTGCGCAAGTTTTTGACAAACTTGGTTTACACTATGAAAGAACTCTAAAGTCAAATGCACCATCATTTACAAAAAATTTCCTCTCCCAGCATAAGCATCCTCTAGTACAAAAAATTGATAAGGCCAGAGAAATTAATAAAGCTCACACAACTTTCATAGATACCATATTAAGACACGAACACAAAGGAAGAATACACGCTGACATAAATCCAATTCGATCTGATCAAGGTGGAACTGTTACAGGAAGATTTAGTTATTCAAATCCTAACTTGCAACAAATTCCTGCAAGAAATAAAGATTTAGGACCAATGATAAGAGGTTTGTTTCTTCCAGAAATAAATCATAAATGGGGTTGTTTTGACTACTCACAACAAGAACCAAGACTTGTAGTACATTATGCGGCAACAACTGATCCAATAATGTATGATGATTCTGTTGCTCAAATTGTGGCTAAATTCAAGGATAATTCAGTAGATTTTCACCAAACAGTAGCTGATATGGCAGGCATATCTAGAACTAATGCTAAGACAATTAACTTAGGATTATTCTATGGAATGGGAAAAGCAAAATTACAAGCTGAATTAGGTTTATCAACTAAAGCAGAAGCAGAAAATTTATTTAATCAGTACCACGAAAATGTACCTTTTGTTAGAGAACTAATGAATAGAACATCACAGCACGCACAATTATCTGGATCAATTGGAACTTTATTAGGACGTAGATGTAGGTTTGATAAATGGGAACCAAACACTTTTGGTATGCATACTCCAATGACTTTAGAAGAAGCTGAAAGAACTTATGGTAGAGGAAGAATTAAAAGAGCATTTACATACAAAGCTTTAAATAAATTAATACAAGGATCAGCAGCTGATATGACTAAGAAAGCAATGTTAGATTTATATAATGAAGGCATAATACCACACATACAAATACACGATGAATTGGATATTTCAGTAGAATCAGAAGAACAAGCTAAAAAAATCATTGAGATTATGGAAAATGCTGTTACACTTGCAGTCCCAAATAAAGTTGATTATGAATCAGGTAATTCTTGGGGAGATATTTATGGATAAAATATGGCATACCTTAACGCTAACATACCACCAATTTATTGTAAGATTAGGACCGAGTATCTCTATGACTTGGACAGCACTAAAAGAGGCGAGCGTGAATGTGTTATCTTCGGTCTTAGCTCTATTTCAGGTCGTGCTATCTTATTTCACATTATGTTGCCAAATGGTGCCATCTATTATCGGTTGCCTATCTCAGCGTTTTTCCAAAAACGTTTTTCTAGAGAACAAGTGCCAGATATGCAAGTCGACGAATTACAATTGTGGAATTGTTTTAGTTATTGGCCTAACGTTCATATCTTTGATTGGTTGGCTGGTGTAGAAGGAAAATACCGTGGCAAAGATAAAAAATTTTATAAAGGAGAATATCTCTTTACTGTCGACTGGGCGCATCCTGAAACTAATATTCTCAATACCGAACATTCTGAAATTCCTCAAGAACATAAGTGTGCGCATATACTGGCTCTTGCTAACGGTAATTATGCAGCTCAGCCTAATAATCGCATTCTGTGGAATGTTAATAATTACACTACTGAGTCCGATTGGCCAGATTATAAGGTCCAAACTACTTACTGGGACGTTGAAGGTTCGGAATGGGTTACGGAAGATTCTGACAAAATGTTCTATGAAATAGAGAAAAAAGAGTAATTGATCCTATAAACAATAAGTATTAAATAGAGTTTATGAAAATAAACGATGAAACTAACGTGGCTTTGCCACTTAGAAACCTTTTATCTATTATAGGTGCCGTAGCAGTTGCCGCGTGGTTTGCCTTTGGGGTAATTGAAAGACTCAATAAACTAGAGACAAGGGACCAGCTATTTGAAAAAGATTTACTAGAGGCGAGCGTCCAGAAGCCTATTGACCAGGAGCAATTTATGCTTCTTGAATGGACATCAAAACAAATAGAAAAGCATCAAACGTTATTAGATGAAAATTTACATACCGGTGTAATGATCAAAATGATGGAAGAGGAAATAGAAAAATTAAAAAAAGATGTTGAAAAACTTAAAGACGCAACAAGAGATATTAAATTTAGTAATGGAAATGGAAACGGGCATTAATGCAGGAACCTTTCAGGAGTATGATTATACTTGTGAAGATTTCGAGTGTGAATGGAAACAAATAACTGAATATTGGAGGATGAAGTAATGGCTGATAGAGATAAAATAAATCAATACAAAAGTATTAAATACGCACAAGAATCTTCAGATTCAAAAAAAGAAATGAAGTTTTTTCAAATGCTTCGTAAGGAGGTAGAGATAGGTGCTAATGGTACATCTAAATATATGATTAAAAGGGGACCAAACAAAGGAAGATTTGTATGATAGAAACAGTAGTAGCATTATTATTTTTTATAAATGATAAATTAGTAGAACATAGAATTCAAGATTCATTATCTGAATGTTTAAAACATAAAAGATTATTAACTCGTAACATGAGTATGGCTAATAAAAGCGTTCAATGCATAGAAACTGATGCAGAAATAGATATAAATTTTGATGGCACTATAACCATTAAAAAATTAATTATGGAATAATGGAAACTTTAGGTATTGCTATTGTAATAATTGGAGTATTAGTATATTTTACCTTTAAATGAAATTAATTAAAAAAATCATAGCTAAAATCTTTGGCATTAAACAGTGTAAATGCAATGATTAACAGATGTTGGTGTAAAATATGTCGATTTATTGGCTATTGTAAATGCCCAGAAAAAACATTAAAGTTAAATCCGTTTGAACAAATTTTATAAAAATGAAACTTACAGCTAATATAAGCTTAGATGAGCTTATAAAGTCACAAGTTGCCGAGCGTAAAGGCATCAACAATAATCCATCACCAATGCAAATAGAAAATTTAAAAGCATTGGCAGTAAATATTTTACAACCCATACGTAGTCATTTCGACAGGCCTCTGATTATAAGTTCGGGATTTCGTTGTGCTCAGTTGTGCATAGAAATAGGATCAAAAATTACTAGCGAACATTGCGCAGACAATAAATCAGCAGCAGCTGACTTTGAGATCCCAGGAATAGATAATAAAGAATTAGCACAATGGATAAAAGATAACCTTATTTGGAATCAATTAATTCTTGAGTTCTACAAAGAGGGAGAACCCTCATCAGGGTGGGTCCATTGCAGTTATTCAACAGATCTAAATAAAAAGGAAAGTCTTGTTGCATACAGGGAGGATAATAAGGTACAATATAAACCATGGTAAAAGAAATTAAACTTGGTCATATTGAAACTGTATGTGGTGTTTGTCCAGAATGTGAAGAAGATACTGTTTTAATTGCAATCGTAACAGACTTTTATAGATGTACTAATTGTGGCTATGATGTAAAGCAATACGTCAATGGTTCAATTAAATATTTAAGATTAGATGGATCAGATAAAGAATGGCTAAAAAATCAGCAGTTGGACAAATAACTTTTTTTAAAGAAACTCCAAAGAAGCGTCCCAACAGGCACGCAAAATCTTTTAATAAAAGATTACCAAAAAGAAAAAAATCTAGAGGCCAGGGTTAAATAGATTCTTGTTCTTTACAAGAAAAGTTAACTAAGAGTTTATTTTTATTTACTTCCTCAACGCCTATTTCTCTTATAGCACCCATAGCATTAATAAAACCTGCAGTTGCACAATCATAATGGTCTTTATATCTGCCTACTTCAACAGGTTGTGTACATTGTTGCGCAATTACAGAACATATTTGTATAACTAATAAAAATTTCATAGTTGACTGGTTGAATAATTTAATATAACATCCCACATAGAATGCTAATAATAATGAAAGGATATATCAATGACTGATATAAGTAAATATAAAAATGTTTCTTTATCTAAAGAAACCTATAACAAGATTGATGCTATCAGACGCGTCATTGTGCCGCAGATGACAATAAGCAGATCTCAAACTATAACCTTATTAGTTAATGAAAAAGAAAAATCATTAAATGGTAGGTTAACTAAAACAAAAAAGAAAAGAAAGCGAGAGTAACATATGCCTAAATCACAAAGTAGATCAGGAATGAGTTATTATTCTAATCAAATTCACGTAATAGAAGCACATACAAATTTAGAACCAGAGCAAAAGCTATGGAGAGCTGTATTAAATCAAACTTTTGATGATGCTTTTAGTCCAATAACTGAATTAAAAACTAAAGACGTAAAAAAAGAAGCTTTAGATTATTTAAGAGATATGGAAACTAATACAAGTTTGTCTACTGTATGTGAATATGCTGGTTTTGATGTAGGTTATGTTAAAAGAAAAGTAAGAAAAAAAATTGCTGAACAATTGTTTGGTAGAAAGGAAACTAATGCCACATAAAAATATAATGGGTAAAGCTATATGTTCTGTTTGTAAAGGTAATGGATTTATTAGAGATAAGGAATCTAATACTGATATTAAAAAACAAACAATTAAACAATGTAGCGCTTGTAATAGTGAAGGTGAAATAGTTATTACTCATCAAAATTTACAAAATACTTTATGGGGAAGTAGCAGAAAATAATGAGCCAGATGAATTACATAATAGATAAGAAAGGTAAGAAATGGCTTATCGATGGTTACTACTTAGATAAAAAAGGTATGGCTTGGACCCTATTAGTTTGTGTAGATAATTGGAAAAAAAGTAAAAAAGTGAAAGGAATATTATGATTCGAGGAGATAGTGGTGAATACGATTTGTTAACTAAATGGGCTAACTTTGATTGTGAAGGAAATCATTCTTGTGAGATTGGAGTTAGAGAAGGTTTGGGTTCTAAAATCATTATGGATAATATTAAAAATAATTTTATACATATTGGTGTAGATCCTTATGGTAATTTAAACTATCAGCATTATGATACAAGTCCTTCGTATACCGCTGATTATACTAATGAAATGAGAGATACAATGTTAAATGATTTTAAATCTTATCGTAACGCAGGTAAATTTCATTTAGCTAATATGACGGATAAAGATTTTATGCAATCTTTCTTATATGCAGATAAAACTTTTGCTTTTGTGCATTTTGATGGACCGCATATGACTCGAGATGTATTGACCGAGGCAGTATGGTTTGCAAACAGATGTGCTCCTAATACTAGATTTGTGTTTGACGACCATAAAAAATTTTCTATGGATACAATTGCTTATGCTTTAACAGCTTTTAATTTTAAAACCGTAGAGATAGGTGAACATAAAATTCTTTTAGAAAGGAAAGTATAATGGCATTAGAAATAAGAGCATCAGACATAAGAGACCTGGAAGATTTTGCTATGGATATAGCATATAAACAAGATGCTGGTCATCACACTACCAACAAAAAAGAAGTCATAGTTTTAAATGATTTTAAAAAATACTGGATAAATGATTCTAAAGAAGGTATTGTAATTAAAATTTGTTATGGTGAAGATGACAGAGTTTTAACAATTAGATGTAATTGGAGTGATAGGCAGCGGAGTGAAGATGGCAGAGTTTCTAAAAAATCCAATAGCGAAACAAGTTCGAACACCAAAGTTTCGAACAAAAGTAATCAAGGATAAAAGAGAACGAAAGAAAAAAATAGAAGATGCTAAATATATTAAACGATTCTGGGACAACTACCCAATATAAAATTTGTACTCATTGCAAACAATCCTTTCCTAAAACAACAGAATTTTTTTATCCTTTTAAAAGTGAAACAACTACTCAATACTTTAGCTCCAACTGTATAAAATGTGAACGTGCAAGAGGAAAAAAATATAGAAAAGAAAATAGAGAAAAAATTAAACAAAAAGATTTGAGATACATTAATAATGAAAAAAATTTTATTCGAGAAACTTTTAAAAAATACTATAGACCTAGTTATCATATTCCTAAAACACAAGGAACCTATACACGTATACCCTGGGTACCAGAAATAACTATAGAAGGATTTTATGAAGAATTAATTTTACACATTGAATTAATGAAAGAAAAATTTCCAGATACCGATGGACGTATTTGTAGATATTGTGATAAACCCTGGACCTACATAAGAAGAGGTAAAGATGGAGCTAGAATTAACACTAATTTTTCTGTAGATCGTTTTGATACCAATATAACTTATAAAAAAGGCAACATTGTTTTTTGTTGTGGTAAATGTAATACTGCAAAAAATTCGTCTACTAAAGCGATGTGGATTCGTTTTTTAGAAATAGATAAGGAGTTAAATGAAACTAAATAGTTTATATCAATACCCAACATCAACAAGGTCCTTGATTCAAGGTCAAAGGCATTATGATGTAAGTGACCAGAAATTACCATCCGTGACTACTATCTTAGCAGCTACTCAGCCAGAGGAAAAAAGATTAGCTTTAGCTAATTGGAAGGCAAGAGTGGGCGCGGTAGAGGCAGATAAAATCAAGGATCAGGCAGCAGCGAGGGGGACTACAATGCACCATATTTTGGAATCATGGATCAAGGACCAGCAACACCTAGATTTAACTGAGACGGGCATTCTAGCGCACTCTATGGCCCAGCAAATCATAGAAAAAGGCCTTACTAAT
>Ga0209536_100009020_pt1 | contig 14859 bp, 11 predicted proteins | sample DeeMarSeWOR28_12_FD_187461 | JGI IMG/M metagenome (GOLD analysis project Ga0209536, IMG submission 187461) | Marine sediment microbial communities from White Oak River estuary, North Carolina - WOR-2-8_12 (SPAdes) (version 2) | ecosystem: Environmental > Aquatic > Marine > Intertidal zone >...
TTTTGGTGGCTGGCCTTTTCGGATAAACCCTTTTGAATCAAACAGTTAATCAATCTTCCTGTTTTAGGGAAACATTGGTTAACTTTTTGGGTTGTGGGTAAAAAGTTACCAACACTGAGTATGGCTGCAGGGTTAAATAGGAAACCTGAGAGAGAACCGACAGGGAAAAGCTTTTCGTTATTTAAAGTTGTCCGAGGAATCCTCTTAGCTGAAGGCTGAGTCAGCCCATCCAGGGGCACGCCCCATGTCCAGAAGATTTGAAGAGACCTGGATCGTACTATTTTATCCTGATGCCAAAGGGCGTACTTCCTTACCCTTGATTCTTTTGTCTATAGGTGCTTAACCTCATGGCAATCTAAAGGAGGCCTTGTTGAGGTCAATGCAGACATTCATACTCCTGGTGCTGCTGATTCCCCTGGTCTGCATTCCTGCCTTTGCGTCCGCTTTCTCCGATGACGCATTGTCAGATGATCTGCGGAACCGGATCGAAGCAGCGGGATCACCGATCAGTATGATCGTTGTCAAGGACCCCATCCTTGCCTCCCAGGCCCTTCCTCGTTTTTATGAAGGCCGCGGATACAAGGCAGCCTGGTTCAAGAATGGTAAAATGACCTCTGACGCAAGTGCATACGTCGAGTCCCTTCGGAAGGCAGAAAAAGAGGGCCTGGATCCGGAGGATTATCATCTCTCAAGGATTTTATCCTTGATCTCAAAGGTCAAAACCGGTGAAGGCGATATAAAGGGCCTCTTCAGCGATCTGGACCTGCTGCTTACCGATTCCTATCTTGTCTATTCTTCCCATTTGCTTGCAGGCAACATCAATCCAACAAGCATTGATCCCGAGTGGCATGCCACCCGCAAAGACGCGGATTTAGTGGCGACTCTCTCGCTGGCCCTGGAACGAAACCAGATCGCAGCGTCCCTGCAGAAACTTCTTCCCCCTCAGGAGGAATACAGAAATTTAAGGAGGGCCTACCAGCGCTACCGTGACCTTGAAGCTGATGGCAACTGGGACAAGATTGAAAGTGATGCGGATCTGAAGCTGGGAGAAAGCAGCAAAATCATAGAACAGGTTCGCCGTCAACTGGCCAGGTTGGGTTACTTAAGGCCCAGGGAAGCAGGTTTCGATTTCGACGAACGCCTGGAGGGGGTTCTCAAAACCTTTCAACACCACCACGGTCTTCCCGAAACAGGGGTCCTGGACTCCGGGACGATCGATGCCTTGAACACCTCACCAACCGATCGGGCAGAACAGATACAAGTGAACCTGGAGCGCTGGCGTTGGCTTCCCCAGGATCTGGGGCAACGCCATGTTCTGGTCAACATCGCAAACTTCACCCTGGATGTGATAGAAAACAGAAAAACAGTTCTTACGATGCGTGTCATAGTCGGGAAAAAATATCGCCGCACGCCCGTCTTCAGCGATCAGGTTTCTTATGTCGTATTGAACCCCTATTGGCAAGTTCCTGACAGTATTGCTGTCCAGGATATCCTGCCGCTGGTGCAGAAGGATGTCGCTTATTTATCGCAGAGAAAGATCCGGGTGTTCCAGGGCTGGGGAAGCAGCATGAGAGAGGTCGATCCCTTACTTGTCGACTGGGAGAATATAGCCACAACACCGTTTCCTTATCATTTTCGGCAGGACCCGGGACCACAAAATGCTTTAGGAAAGGTGAAGTTCATGTTTCCGAATATTTTCAGCGTCTATCTGCACAGCACCTCCTCTCCCGAATTGTTTGCCAAGGAGCTGCCTCGCACACTCAGCTCCGGCTGTATCCGGGTCGAAAAACCACTGGAACTGCTCACCTATCTTACCGATAATAACTCCGAGCATTCCCAGAAACAGATTTCCGGCTGGTTGGAGAGCGGACAGGAGCGAACCGTTAAGCTGAAAGAAGCCATCCCCATCCACCTTCTATACTGGACGGCATGGGCCGATCCTGATGGAACCGTGCATTTTAGGGACGACGTTTACCAGCGCGACGAGAAACTTCTGAAGGCCTTGAAGAAAAGGCCCTTTTCCGCACAGGAAAGATGACTCATATGTTTTTTGCATTCAGATCCTCCCTTCTGCTGTTCATGATCACTGTGCTCATTGCCGGGGCGCCGCGGCCTGGCGTTGCGGCTGGGGCAAACCCCTATTCTTCGGAACGGACCTCATACTCCGTCCTGTTCAACGGGCTGGAATTCCCCTATCGGACATGCTCCGTTTTCCTTCTGCCAGGTGAGGAGGTCTCCGCACGGGTGCCTCCCGATAAATCCGATCGCACCTATACAATTACGGCTTCCAAGGGTCTCATTCAGACCCAGGCACCCGGGAGATGGAGCGTTAAAGCGCCGCCAGATCCTGGAATGAGCACTGTAATGATTTCGGAAGATGGGACTGGTGAGAAAGTAACAATCAACATCTTCGTTCTGGTGCCGTTCGAGGGCGTAAAAAATGGCCAACTGAACGGTTATCCCATTGGGGAGTACCCCCTTAAACCCTTCCTGGGCCTGAAGATTTATGAAACTCCCAGGGGTTTTATCGAAGTCACGCGGGAAAATGAGGATATCTACATCTTCCCTCATTTTCAGCTGAAACAGTTCCTTTGCAAACAGGAGAGCAGCTATCCGAAGTATGTGGTTCTACGGGAGAAACTACTGCTCAAGCTGGAGCTGCTTTTGGAAAAATTGAACGAAAATGGTATTGCCGCGGATACTTTCTTTGTGATGAGCGGATATCGAACGCCCGCTTACAACAGGGCCATCGGAAACGTGATGTATAGCCGTCATCTCTGGGGAGGTGCTGCTGATATTTACATAGATCAGGAGCCAAGAGACGGGTACATGGACGACCTGAATAAGGATGGCGTGATCAATTACAAGGACGCAATGGTCCTGTACGACACCGTGAATCAACTGTACGGAAAGAAGTACTACGTCCCGTTTATCGGCGGCCTGGGTCTATATATGAAAACAAAAAAGCATGGGCCTTATATTCATGTTGATGTGCGGGGCACGCAAGCCCGGTGGTAGGATATGCATGAAGCTGCAGTCCGGCCGTGAATCGTGTCGTGCCTGAATGTCCGGGATGTAATTGTCACAAGACGAGGTCTGCCACCAAACCCCCTCGAGAACCTTTCTCCTCTTGCCAATAATCTTATTCAGGCACCCCCGCTCCCTAAGGCGCAGCCTTTACCGATTGGTAGGAACCGTTTTCAAGCCTGAATCTCCACTGGTTATGACCTGTGGGCACGAGATCGCCGGCTATGCCGTCTGGCAGGGAAACCCTGGCCTTTTCCACTATTTTTCCATCGACCCACTCAAGCAGGAGTAAGGCGTTGTGCATTTGGGTAGGCGCGAGGATCAGGTCCTTCAGATCACCTCTAACGACCCGGCCCATCCCCAGGGCTGTGCTCCCGATAAAGTGGGTGCTGACTCCGTGCATGGAGGCATAACGTGTCAGATCGGGGGGTGTCCAGGAGTAAAGTTCGAGGACTCCGCCTATGTGAGGGGTGGCTACGAGGGCGAGGTCCATGACCGAATCGCCGTTAAAATCCCCGGCGCCTACCGGGTTGAGCCAGCGGTGCGCACGGCCCAGGAAGGGCGTGGCCGCGATCTTCTCCACCTCACCGTTACGCAGCCCGTAGACAGCGAGGGACGCGCCGAGCTTCAGGTCGCTCTCGACCACCACGACCTCATCCGTGCCCTCCCGGTCCAGGTTGACGAGGCGCGGCACGAGATCCTCAAACACCCTGGATGGGGGGAGGTCGTATATCAGTTCCCTGCCGTTATCCAGAACAAATGTCAGGGCTGACGCTTCGACCTTGTCTCCGAGGACCCCGTGATCATAACGCCTGGTGGGTGAGCTGAGGTAGGCTCTGGCAATGACTCCCGCTCCCATGGCGACCCTTGATTGGGGGATCTGACCTTTCAGGAGAGGCGGGGCCGGGGAGTCTTCGGGTGCGGATGCCCTTGAAAGCTCCAGGCTTGATGCGTGGGCGGCCGCCGCAAGGATGACGAATGCCATGGTATAAATAAGACTTTTCATTGGAGTTCAGACCTCATCACAAAATAGTGGAAAGTGAGTTTTACCTGGACCAGGCATCCCGCCTGCTTTTTTTAAAAGCCTGGAATCAGGGTCTCAGGTTGTAAACCAGTCCTCCGCTTCGGCTCGCCGGTCCCTGCCAAAGGCCTTGATCTCACTAAAGCGCCCTCCAATTCACTCGCTTTCTTTAACCAGGTCTTGTCCGTCAGGACCGCAGCGCGGTTGATTTTTTTCAGCCAGCCGAACATGGAGGAAAGCGTGGAAATCCAATGGCGATGGGTGAACCGACTGTCCGGCAGTGAACCATAGCTGACGATATCCATGGATCACAGATAAGTTTAGACCATTGCAATGAAAGCTCAAAGGGGCCATATTCCATACTTAAGCGGAAACCAGGTCATGCGTGGAATCTGGCCGCACTTGACACGGGCGCTATGTGCTGAAAAAGTTGTTGTGTGGGCCGGTGGGATCCGGATTCCTGTCCTGGTTACGATGAGCTGGAATCCAGCACTTGTCATTGAGAAAATTGAAAGCGGGGGAATTGACCATGAAATACAAACAGCTTGGAAGAACGGGGCTGCTCGTCTCGGAACTGTGTTTCGGGACCATGACCTTCGGCGGAAAGGGTTTCTGGAAAGCGATCGGACAATTGCCCCAGGACGCCGCCAACGATCTCATCGACCGGGTGCTGGACGCCGGTGTCAACTTTATCGACACAGCCGACCTCTATTCCGAGGGGGAATCAGAAAAGATCCTGGGAAAGGCCCTGGGAAAGCGCCGCAAGGACGTCGTCCTGGCGACAAAGGTGTTCGGACGCATGGGTCCCGGTCCCAACGAGACCGGGCTGTCCCGCGTTCACATCATGCAGGCCGTGGAAGACAGTCTGAGACGTCTGGGCACCGATCACATCGACCTTTACCAGATCCACGGGTTCGATGTCCTCACACCCATGGAGGAGACCCTTAGGGCTTTGGACGACCTGGTCCGCTCGGGAAAGGTCCGGTACATCGGCTGCTCCAACCTTGCGGCCTGGCAGCTGATGAAGTCGCTGTGGATCTCGGACAAATACAACCTGCATCGCTTTGAGAGCCTTCAGGCTTATTACACCATCGCCGGCCGGGATCTCGAGCGGGAGATCGTGCCGCTGCTGGAGGACCAGAACCTGGGACTGATGGTCTGGAGCCCCCTGGCGGGAGGACTTTTGTCCGGGAAATTCGGCCGGGAGGGCAAGGGTCCGGAAGGCGCCCGGCGCGCCGATTTTGATTTTCCTCCGGTAGACAGGGAGCGGGCCTTTGACCTCGTGGACGTCATGCGGGAGATGGGCGGCGAAAGGAACGTATCGGTGGCCCAGATCGCCCTGAGCTGGCTGCTGCACCAGCCTGCGGTCACCACTGTGATCATCGGGGCCAAGACCCCGGAGCAGCTGGCCGACAACCTCGCTGCCCCGGAGATCCAGCTTTCCGACGAGGAGCTGGAACGTCTTGAAGAAATAAGCGAACTGCCCCCGGAGTATCCCGGCTGGATGTTCAAGCGGCAGTCCAGGTATCGTTTCCCCGAAACACCGGATGGATGATGGGCCAAACAGGTGTTCGTGCGCGCTGCACTTGTCCTGTGTCGCGGCCGATCAAAAGGAGACGCTTCCCCAAAGGTGAGGGTCAGGCAATGAAATTGTCAATTCCTGATATCTATAACGGGGTGTTGTTGAATCCCCGGCCTGACCCCTTGGTTCTCGCGTAAAACCAAAAAAGTTACCAGGCAAGAAACGCCCCAAAGCCACCCTTGAAGCATCGACTTCAACAGGAGAGCTCCAGCCGGCAGCTGGTTAGTTCAGAGGGAAAAGGTCAAACCAGTCGTCGTTGTCATCTTCAAAATCGTACTGATTGAACAACCCACCCAGAAGGGACAGCAAAAACCCGGCGAGGCCTAAAAAGAATATCGTTTTCACAGGACACCCCCGATCGTCATGCATCCAGACCCACAACCCTCTCATGGTAAATTTAGCAATTCCCGTGCCATCCCAGGAATTGAGCAATTACAGGTGTCGTCGTGCCTGTAACCGTTATGAATGGGAAAACTATTTCTCATTGTGTACAGTTTGTTGTCCTTACAAGGGGCAATAGTTCCTGTCTACTTCCCTGTGAAGTTGATTCCTTACATTCTTCCACCTCCTGAAATATAGGCCCTCTAAAGATGAAAGGACCAAAAGGGTCAGGCCATGAATTATGGCATTCCCCCATAATTTTTAAGTTTTATGTCCTCGCAACCTGCTCTGAAAATGATCATGGCACATGGTTTCTATGCCCTTGCTTCATCCTCCGAAGTCCTTGACTCAGGGGATTTAAAGGGCTCAATAGTCCACAGGTGTCCACACAAGGACTTTAAGGATCTCATCTGAAATCAATGGAATCTGAGGTTGTGCTAAAATATCCTGGAGCTGGACCTTTTGCTGAATTACAGAGAACCAAAGGGGTCCCACCTTCGCATAAAGCTTCCGCCTACGGTAGCCGCTTTCGACCAGCTGCGGCGGACAAGACGGTGGGCAGGCAGGCCGGGAATCTGGCAATGGTTGTCATGATCGGCAGTGTGTTTTAATATCCCGGGCCTGACCCCAGTAATCACACCCTGTCGGCCTGAAGAAAGTTGGAGGAGAGTATGGGTATCTTTTACAAGAAAGTTCCGATTCAAGAGGCTGCCGCCCCGGTCGTCAGGCAAGCGCTCCGTGAAATTTCGCTTGATGGAAAGCAGCTTGAGGACAAGGCTGAAGGAATGGTCGCTGAGATCGCTCAGGCAGCGGCGGGGGAATTTTCCTGGTTGAGGTTCGGAGTTGGGATCGGCCTGTTTGTCCTCCTTGTGGCCCTGGCTCTTTATACCGGCAGAATAGAGGAGTACGCTGCACTTTATTCGAAGCTGGTAAGCGCCATCGAGATACTTCTTGGCGGAATTATCGGGATCGTGCTGGGAGAAAGTGCGGGCAGATAATGAGCCGGATGTACCCGGGTTCTTCTTGATGAAAGTCTGAACACTGTTCACGAAAAATTCAGGCGGCCCGGAGGCCGCCTGAAAAAATGCCGGGGTTGCCGCTTCTTTTCTAATCGGATTTCAAGGGGAAGGCCAGGACGATCTCAGTGGTCATGTTCTTGGGCAGGGAGTGCCAGCCGGGGAGCTCTTTGTTGATCTGGACAGCTATGTTCTTCGTCGCCATGATGTCCCCCAGACCCTTTCCCTGCGGCCCGTCGTAGAGGATCCAGACCCCGAAGTCCGCCATGATGGACCATCCCGTGTACTGCTTCGTATACCAGTCCTGGACCTTCTTCGGATCGTCGGCCGTGGCGAACCGGATCCCTATCTGCTCGTTCCCAATGCAGAACACCGCGCCCGGGTAGACCTTGAAGCCGCCCTTGTCCATGCTGGCTTGGACATCGGGGGGTACCGGCGCTGCCAGCGCCGGTGATATGAGAACCGCAAGAACCAGCAGGACAATTACCGCGGTACTTCTGTACATATGTCTTCCTCCTTTTCAATGGTACTGCCTGCAAACGGGAGCGCTTCCAAAGGCGCTCACGGAATCCACCACGTCTCCCTCGGCATACGCATCCCTTTGATCCAATTCACAGGCCCTGGAAAACGGTCTCGGGAAGGGTCGCCGGAGCTGACGGTCAAATCGTCACCTCACCGTTAAGGGAGGCAGAACAAGGATAGCACATTTCCTCTAAAAAAAGATGGGCACCTTTGGGTCAGAGCATAGAACATAAAGTTTTTGCAGTTACCAGAATTGGAATCGGTGGTATCGATTCGTTATCTGATGTGCAATTTAGCCCGCCGTCGATAGCTTTAAATACCGGATTAGGGAAGAAAGCGAGTTAGAAATGGTGCCGCCCCTCGACGCGCTTCGTCCTTCGACCAGACTCAGGACCGGCGGCTTGCTCGGGAACCGGGATCCCGCAGAAGGTGGGACCGACTCCACAGCAAACTCAGGGCAGGCACGAGGATTTCCAGTCCGATTTGAGACGATTCTGCTGGAAGGGAAAGGGATCACGGTCTTTTTCCGCTAAACTTACCCTATGAACTCCTGCCCCTTCTGCGATCGAGAAGACGAACCGACGGCCCTTTCTATAGGGGCGTGCGCGCCGTGCCTGAAGGAAGGCAACGAAAGGGCCCTACAGTGGGCCCAGGATGCCCACGTAAAGGTCCGAAGGGAATGGGGTCTGCCCGGCAAGATCCCCGACACCACGGATGGGATCCCCTGCACGGTTTGCGTGAATAATTGCCTTCTAGGCGAAGGGGAGGTCGGCGCCTGCGGGCTCCGGACCAACAGCCAGGGCGTTATGATCGGAGCCAGCGAGGATGCCGCCAAGGCCAGCTGGTACCACGACCCTCTGCCCACCAACTGTGTCGCCGATTGGGTCTGCGCGGGGGGAACGGGAGCGGGTTATCCCCTCTACGCCAATAGTCCCGGGCCGGAGCGCGGATACCGAAACCTGGCTGTCTTCTTCACAGCCTGTTCCTTTAATTGCCTTTTCTGTCAGAACTGGACCTACCGGCACGGAATGTTTGACGGGATGTACAGCGGCCCGGCGGACATCGCCGACGCAGTGGACGAGGCAACCTCCTGCATCTGCTACTTCGGCGGCGACCCGGGGCCCCAGGCTCCCTATGCCCTGAAAGCTTCCGCTCGAGCCCTGAAGCGGTCCGGGGAACGGATCCTGCGTATCTGCTGGGAGACAAACGGATCGATGGACCCGCGATACCTGGACCAAATGGTGGAAATGTCCCTTGAAACTGGAGGCTGCATCAAGTTCGACCTGAAGGCCTTCGACGACAACCTTCACAGGGCGCTGACCGGGATCTCCAACCGCCGAACCCTGGAGAACTTTGAACGCGCGGCACTGAGGATCCGAGAGCGTCCCGACCCACCATTGCTCGTTGCGAGCACCTTGATGGTGCCCGGATACGTCGATGATTCGGAGGTGGGCGGGATCGCTTCCTTCATTGCCGGCATCGACCCTTGGATCCCCTACAGCCTCCTGGCCTTTCACCCCCAGTTCAGGATGTTAGATCTGCCCACAACCTCCCGAAAACAAGCGGAAAAATGCCGGGAGAGGGCTTTGCAGTCAGGGCTGAAAAGGGTGAATGTAGGAAATGTGCATTTACTAAAATAAATACAGTGCAGAGTGTAGCGTGTGGCAACAAGGGGGCCAGTCGACAATCGCAGCTCCAAGGGGATCGTTGTCCTGCCACGAGCAGGTATAAAGCTCATCACCGGGTGACGAGCTTTTATGCGTCGATTGATGATGAGGGATCCCGCCATCGGCGGGAGCGGCACGAGGATTTTCAATCCGGCCTTAAAGTGAATGATTGGAATTTGAGCTTTGAGATTTGAAATTTGGGATTTGAGATTTTCTTATTTAGCCATCAGTTGGACACCTGTGAAACGGCAATGTTTAACCTGGCTGATTCTTACTCCGCCAGGGAGTGGCTCCCCTGGCCGGACAGGTGTGGGAACTACGTCACAAGGCTGAAACTTGCCAAAATTAAAGAACAAAATTGACTTGTTGAATCCTTTCCTTCCCCAATGGCAGGGGGCTTCCCGGCCGCCTTTTCTCCACCTTGACTCTGATTCGGGCAGAGATATACTTCCAACATATGGCCACTGAGAGTGGCCCATTTCTGTTTGTTCCCGTTAGTCCATCTCTCAGTGAGCAGGTTCTTGTGAGGTAAGGATCTGGTCATTGGGGAGGTGGTTGCCCTCGGAAGTTTCTCTTTTTCTGCTGCTAAAAATACCGGCTTGTTCCTTTTTTATGGAGGGGAAGTTCATGGGAGCTGGAGAGATCAAAAACGGTCTGGTTCGGACTGGGGTGTACCTTTCACATGTTCTGTGCGTCCTTTTGGCTATCGTGTTAATTGCCGGTACCAGGCCAGCAAGCGCCGGGTCCGTCAGCAGTGATGTACCGGATGTCATTGACACCAACGCAAGGTACATATTTTACATGCACGGACACGCTATCGAGCAAGGAGGCCAGAGAGCACAGAGGTACCAATATACAGATATCCTGAACGCGCTGGCGGAGCGGGATTTCGTCGTCATAGGTGAAAAGCGCGGTCCAACAATAAATGTCAAATACGCGGACAAGGTCGCCGCGCAGGTGAAAAAGCTGCTCGCCGCCGGTGTTCCCGCAGGAAACATCACTGTAGCCGGCCATTCTAAGGGGGGAGTGATAACCCTTATGACCATGCCGAGAGTCGGTGAACCTGATATAGCCTATGTCAGTTTCGCGGGGTGTGGCAAGGAATCAAGCGGCTTCACGGGGTATCTTGATTTTGCTGGCAAGGGAGCTCGGAAGGCTCGCGGCCGACTGCTTTCGGCGTACGATAAAAACGACAAAATTGCCGGGAGCTGTAAAAAAGCCCTGGATGTAATGTCTAACGCTGAGGTTACAGAGCGCATCTTGGAGTTTGGCGGAGGCCACGAGCTGTTCTACAATCCTGACCCGGGATGGATCGACATCCTGGTTAAATGGGCTAACCGTGAGAAATTATGAGCACTTCCCAGGCTTGGCGAGTGTAAACCTGGGGTCGTATCTTGCCTTTTAACCTTTCAGCGCAGGAGCTGTCTGATCAACCTGCTTAAGTAGGCCGGATGGAGGTTAAGGCATGCGCCGATCTCTCTCTGTGTGTAGAGATGCTCCTGGAAGGCTTGTACGATCCTGAGGTTGCGTTTATCTTTTGATTTTCTAGTTGTTTCGTCAAACAGGACTTCCAATGCCGGCCTTGATGCTTTTCGTTGAATGAGTGGAACTTCCCGCGAAATGATGTTCCTGTCTGTCAATATTTCAACTTCCTGGATGAATTGCGCGTCCCCCAGGTAGATACCACCTTCAATTTGATGCCATGGCCCCTCTTTGTCGATACCGTCATAGACGAACTTAATGTAATTTTCCGTTGCCATTTTCCTCTTTTTTCCAAAATGAGACAGGACCCATTCGGTAGTCAGAAAGGAAGGGGCTTGCGTCCTGCATGCCGTAGCAAGATAACTGCTCCATTTCCAATCTTCCGGTCCTTCCACCATGTGTGCCCTGACTGGATTCAGGACGATATATCTGCACAATTCCAGGAGGTATTCTTCTTTTTGAACAACGACTGAGTCATACCGACCCTGGAGGACGTGTCCGACTCTCCGATGTCTTTTGTTGAAGGTGATGCAATATCCGCTGTTGAGCCGTTTCATCCCCCTGGCCAGATTTGGATCAGGCGTTTCGATAAGGAGGTGATAGTGGTTGGTCATGAGGCAGTATCCATGACAGAGCCATCGATACTGTTGTACTGTCTGTCCCAGGAGTTTTAGGAATCTGAGGTTGTCTTTTTCATCGTAGTAGATGTTCTGCCTGTCATTGCCCCTTGCGGTGATGTGATATACTGCGCCTCGGAACTGGGGGCGTAAGGGTCTTGCCATGATGCAATTCCTACCTGTCCGGTTCGATGGCAGAAATGATAAAGCAAGATTTCTGCCAAAGGATCCACAGACCAAACACATAAAACAAAAAGTTAAAAGGCAAGATACGACCCCAGGTTGCGACCCCAGGTTGGGAAGAGGCAGAATAAGGGCCAGAACATATACTTGAGAACGCAGGACTTTGACCCCGGGAGACAGGATGATGACCTATAAAATAGGTGTTTTGAACGGAGATGACATCGGTCCGGAGGTCGTGCCCGTTGCGGTTTCGGTGATCAAGGAGGCGGTAAAAGGATTTGACGATATCGATATCGACTGGCAGGAGCTTCCTGTCGGTTTTCCCTCCTATCTGGAGAGAGGGGAAACTCTCCCGGAGATCACCCTTCAAACGCTTCCCGACCTTGACGCCTGGATTCTCGGGCCCATCGGGCACATGGCCTATCCCAAGGACGACCCGAAAGCGATCAACCCGCACCCGATCCTTCGCAGGAAGTTTGACCTGATGAGCAATATCAGGCCTGCCAGATCCTATCCGACCATCAGGTCGCTGCACCAGGACGTCGACATCGTAATAATCAGGGAAAACAACGAGGGTTTCCAACCCGATCGGAACATGTTCATAGGACAGGCCGAATTCATGCCGACTCCGGACATGGCCCTATCCGTGCGCGTCATCTCCCGTCGGAATTCGGAATTCGTTGCCAGGACGGCCTTCGAACTTGCCCGCCAGAGAAACGGCAAGAAGAAGGTTACCGCGATACACAAGGACACGGTTTTCAAGATCGGCTGCGGCCTTTTTATGGAGACCGTCAGGGAAGTGGCCAATGGATATCCCGACATTCAGCTTGAAGACCGCGTGGTAGATACCTTTGCCATGAACCTGGTAATGAAGCCGCAGGACTTTGACGTCGTCGTGACGACCAATATGTTCGGGGACATCCTTTCGGATGAAGCTGCGGGCCTGGTAGGTGGGTTGGGAATGGCACCCGGGCTGTGCGTGGGACCCGATTACATGATGGCCCAGGCTACGCACGGTTCAGCCCCGGACATCGCAGGTAAGAATATTGCCAACCCCTTTGCCATGGTCAAGTCAGCACAGATGATGTTCGCCTGTCTCGGCGAGAAGAAGAAGGACAGCTCCCTGGTTAAGGCGGCCGACCTGGTTCAGCAGGGTCTCGACAAGGTCCTGCGGGACATGAAAGCAGTGACTCCCGATCTGAGTGGCACGGCTGGAACGCACCAGATGGGAGAAGCGATCTGCGACGGCATTAACTCCTTCGCCTGACACAAGCAAGACTTAAGACCCCGGATATGGCCCAGGGCAAGACAGGACGCGGGCCTGCCGGAACCTCGGGATCCCACGGATTCGGGTGAGCGCGGCCCCTGCCGATGGACCCGGAGGATAGGCAGGCTGCAATGGGGAGGACCGGGATCGCTGCCGGCACCTCCTCATTCGAGCGGGAGGAAATACTTCAGTGATCATATTATCCATGGGGCAGCCGTGCTGAAAATTGTATGCAGTCCTTGCTGCTGATCGTCCTGGCATTTCTGACCTCAGCCTTCAACGCCGTTGTCGGCATCGGCGGTGGAGTATTGCTGATAGCCGTCCTGACAACTCTCCTTCCAGCTTCGGCGATCGTGCCTATTCACGGTATCGTGCAGCTGGCGAGCAATGCCAGCAGAAACCTGTTCAGTATCAAACACACCGATTGGAGTATCATGCCCGCTTTTTTCGCCGGTGCGTCGGTTGGACTGATAGTGGGAGCGAGGGCTGTCGTTTACTTCCCGGTCCAATACCTCCCCTTGGTCCTCGGACTCTTCATTTTGTTGATAACCTGGATGCCGGATTTTCTGAACAAACGGCTGCTGCGTGGAAATTTCCTTTTCCTGGGGTTTATGCAGGGGAGCCTGACCCTTTTGCTGGGCGCGACAGGGCCTTTGAATATCCCGTTTCTGCTCAGAAAAAACCTGGACCGGAACAGCGTCATCGCGACCCACGGTTTCCTGATGACCTTTATACATCTGGCCAAAATAGTAACCTACGGTCTGCTTGGTTTCAGTTTTACAAGATATATCCCCCTTATCGGCGGCATGGTGGTGGCGGTGACCGCGGGCTCATACTTGGGAACGAAATACAGAAACAGGATCCCCGAACAATCGGCGCGCCTTTTGTTGAAAGTGCTGGTCACGGTCCTGTCCCTCGGAATGATCGCGAAAGTCCTTTTCTGACCGGGTGATAACGCCATGGGCGGAGGATGCGCTAAAACACAGGGCCGTATCCCGGAGTGACCCCCTGTTCCCGGTTCCAGGCCGAGCATACGCTGTCTTGAAAGCGGGAAATACCTGAGGTTGGACCCTGCCTGGATTCCAGGGACTTCCAGGGATTGGATTACAAAATGTCAATGTGCAGGCGTTCCGGGGGCCTGTCCGATGGGACCAGGGTGAAAAACCTGTTTCCAATTGACATGAGTAAATTGTGCCGGTATTAGTGAAAATTGGTCTTACCGGTAAGGCCGAAACTTGATGAAAGGACGACGGTAAATGAGCAGCAGCTATAAAATCAACCTGGTCCCTGGTGATGGAATCGGCAGGGAAGTGATCCCCGAAGGGGTGAAAGTGCTTGATACGCTGGCAGCGCAGCACGGTTTCAATCTTCAGTACGAGGAGTTCCCCTACTCCTGTCAATACCGCGTCGAACATGGCCGTATGATGCCCGAGGACGGCCTGGACAGGTTGTCGCAATGCGACGCAATTTACCTGGGAGCAGTAGGATTCCCGGGGGTTCCTGACCATATTTCCCTCTGGGAACTCCTGATCCCCATCAGGAAAGGCTTTGACCAGTATGTCAACGTTCGTCCCGTGCGTCTATTACCGGGAATTCGATCACCCCTGGCGAACCGGACGGCCAAAGACATAGACTTCATTGTCGTTCGTGAGAATAGCGAGGGAGAGTACACGGACATAGGCGGGAGAATTTACGACGGCACAGCTCTCGAATCGGCGAACCAGCTGGCGGTTTTCACGCGCCAGGGAGTGGACCGGATCCTCAGGTATGCTTACGAGTTGGCCCGCACGAGGCCGCGCAGGCATCTCACCTCGGCTACGAAGTCCAACGGTATCAGGCACACGCTTCCATTCTGGGATGAGCGCTTTGCCCTCATGAAGGAGGAGTATGCCGACGTCAGCACAGACCAGTTCCACATCGACATCCTGACAGCACATTTTCTGCAGCATCCGGACTGGTTTGATGTGGTCGTGGGAAGCAACCTTTTCGGCGATATTCTCAGCGACCTGGGCGCCGCGGTCGCCGGCAGCATCGGCATCGCCCCCTCGTTGAACCTGAATCCGGAGCGGAAGTTCCCTTCCATGTTCGAACCGG
>Ga0209536_100009021_pt1 | contig 14856 bp, 14 predicted proteins | sample DeeMarSeWOR28_12_FD_187461 | JGI IMG/M metagenome (GOLD analysis project Ga0209536, IMG submission 187461) | Marine sediment microbial communities from White Oak River estuary, North Carolina - WOR-2-8_12 (SPAdes) (version 2) | ecosystem: Environmental > Aquatic > Marine > Intertidal zone >...
GCAGGAGCAGATTGTACTCTTGGGCGCTAATACTATCGCCGTCGAGCCACTCCTTCAGGATGCCTTCGGCATCAGTGATGCGGTTGTCGTTCAAGGCGGTGTTGTACTCTTCGATCACTCTCTGGGCTTCGGGATCCGCTAGAGCAGCAGCAGACAGCACCGGCACCCTCTCGGGGTTCAGCAGTGCGGGGTTGATCTCTACCCCGTGCTTGTCTAGACGCTGGACTCCAAAGCCACGGTGGATATCTCGCCCTCGGACGGAACGCCGTTCCGGGTTGTAGATGTTGAGGATGTCGTCGATGTGCGTCATCGCCGCCGCGTTAGTCGCCTCGTCAACATCTAGATCGTCCGTGAACCAAGAGTTGTCGCCTTTGACGAACTTCCCGCCGCTAAGGGTGAGCGAGTAATCGCCTGACAACGCTTTACGGACTACCTGTCTGGCGGAGTCAACTTCGAGGCGGTATTCACCCACATCGTCCTTCTTCCACACTTCCTGCCACGCAATAGGAGCAGTGCGACCTGTAGCCGCCGTCTGAAGAGGCGAGAGGTAGTCGTTGATGTCGTCGTTGTCTGCACCAAAGAGGCCACCAAAGGTAGACCTAATAGGGACAGTCTGTTGCCCACCTTTATCTGTCGTGCGCCCAGTGGTGATCTTAGCCCTGCCGCGCATAAGTCCCTTGGCAAACTCAGCGGCTTCGGTTTTTGCGCGTTCGCCGTAGCTCCGCATCACCTCCGCCATCCGCTGCTCCACCTCTTGGTCGGGCGCGTTGTACGCTACATCCCTGATGGCGTCCTCAAGCTCCTGCACAAAGCGAGTCTGATACAGGGTGATCTCTCGGTTCGCTTGATCGGAAACCTCTTTCGCATCTAGGCCGGCAGCCTCAAGCAGCACCTGTAGCTCGTTCGTTACAAGGACTGCGGCGAGGTCGCCCTTCTCCTTTATGGGGTAGGCTTTCTCACGGAGACGGCGCTCGCCAATCTCTCTGCGGCGACCCTCCTCCTCATTCACAGCATCCAAGAACTGCACTGCAAAGCGGTCGCCCAGCTCTAGGAACTCGCCTACCCTCTCCGCTGCTGCTCGGCGGAGTTCCTCTGGCGTCATGTTCTGGGTGTCGTTGCGGAACTCGACAAGCATCGTCGATGCTTTCTTCTGGTTCAGCACCTCAGAGGTAGGCGAGACAACCTCACCACGCCGGCGGTCGCGGTCGTTCCTTACCAGCTCGATCAGGCTCTGCACTCCCGGCTCGCCAATACCGGCTGCTCGGGCCTCTCGGCGCATAGCTGTTTCCGCCGCCGCCACCGAGTAGTCGAGCGGCATTGCCATGATGCCTTCAAACTCGCCACCAGATCGGAACGCTTGAATGCGTTCAGCTTGGATCATGTTGCGGACTTGAATCCCCTGGACATCTCCAAGCACCAAGGCTTTGACCTTGTCGTTGATGCTGTCCTGAAAGCTGGCAAGTCCGTCCAGATTGAAGCCCGTCTCCGTCAGCCACTCCCTGGTAGCGGTACGGACCTCTGCGTCGGTCATCTCAACCGGAAGCCCGTCAAGCCACGCATAGAACTCAGGGGAGGTGCGGATGACCGCTGCCACTTGGTTGGCGGTGGTGCCGGCGTTCGCTGCGTTTTTCAGCCCGTCTCGCCTTTCGACCTGAGCCTCTTTGTCCTCAAGGGAGGCTTCGATGGTGGCGATCAGCGCACCGTGGTCATAGGCGAACGAGTTGGGCTGACGGATGTCAGTGGACTCATCGTCTCCCGGCGTACCGTTCAGCCGGCGAGAGCGCGGGTTGAGCGTGCGGAAGTTGTCCAGAAGGGTGCGGGCCTCTTCAAAGTCTTCCAGCTTGATGAGCCGTTCCGCTTCAGTCTGCACCGTAGCAGCGATGATCTGGGACAGCTTGCCCTTGGGGTAGCCCACGAACACGCTGGACCCCGCAGCCTCCTGCATCAGGTTGGCGAGGGCGTTGTTCAGTGAGCCGGCATCGTTGCCAAACTCTTGCAGGGCCACCGACACATCGTCCGCAAAGCCGTCAATGGCCTGCGACTGCCGTGCGTTGCTGCGGCTGTTGACAGCGTTGGTAGTCCACGCATCCCGCAGCTCGCCACGCAGGGTGACGAACTCACCGAGGAACTTGGCCCCTTGATCCGCTGCTCCGTACTCGGCCAGCACATCAGCCTGAATCTGGGCAAAGACCTCTTGCGGGTCGCCGGCGAAGTCAGGGTCGTTGAAGGACTTGAGAGCTTCGTCAGCCTTGGCACGGAACGCACGGAATGCACGCCGTCCTGCTTGCCTCTCAAGGAGGTCCATCATGAACGGGTCGTAGCCGGCAGGTAGCTCCCCGTTCTTGACGCGATTGTGGACGATCTCTCCAAGCTGCTTCTCGGTCAGGCGCTCGGCATCTGCCTGCACCGTGGCGATCTGCTGGTCCCGCTCGGCCCGCTTACGCTCCTGCTCCTCCTCTGCGACCTTCTGCTTGGAGACGCCGGCAAGGGACGAGGCAAGGTGGCCCAAGGCTTTGCCCAGCTCGAACGGCTGCGCCACCACCTGCCCGGTGGCCTGCACGCCAGCAAGGGTCTGAGGTCGGCGGACCTGCTGGACCGGCTGGATCTGGATGTAAGGATTGAAGTCAACCATCAAGTAACCCCTGCTGTGGCACCGCTACCACCAGCGCCAGCGGCCCCTGCGCCGGCCTGGAATCCACCAGCCATGGCGTAGGCAGACACGCCTTGCACAGCCGCGTTGATAAGCATCTGGCCCCCACTGATGGTGGGCATGTCAGGCTTCCACATTCCAAGGATCGTGGCTGCGGTTTCTGCGCTATCCAGCGCGGTGCCTTGGTAGTAGTTCAGCTCCTGCATCAGCAGGTTGCGCTTCTCTGCGGAGTCCGCTCGGCCCCTGGCGGCATGCACTGCCTGTAGCTCGGCATCGACGGAAGCTCCCACCACCGAGTCCCGGCGGGCGGTGACCATCGAGGCTGCCTGACGCGCCTGCTGCTCTAGCTCCACACGCTTCTGACCGGAAGCCTCACTGATCTGCATGAGCTGGTTCGAGCGTTGGCCGGCTAGGCTCTGGAACTGCTCACGGGCCTGCTGAGTTCCAGCAGCAAACCGCTGATCCTGCGCCGCATTTTGGGCACGGATCATTCTGTTGGTCTGGGCGTCCGAGGCGTAGGAGGCCCCCGCCATGACGACTGCGGCGGTTACAGGATCACACATCTTTCACCTTCGCAAACTCAAGGAAGGGCAGGCGCTGCTCGCCCATGCTCGGGATCTCTCTTACAAAAGTGAAACCCATCCACTTCAGCCATCGGATATGGACATCGTTGCGCTTGTCCACGCAGTTCCATAGCAGCGAAAAGGGTTCAGCCACCTTCTCAAGATACTCTTTCGAGTGGCGCAGGAATGTCTTCGGGTGCTGGGTTATTGCGTCAGTACCCATCAGCCATACACATCCAAACCTAGGATCGTGAGGCTCGGGCACCGCGCCGAATACACAGGCAGGAGCCCCGTCAATAGTAGCCACGAACGGGAAGTAGCTAATCTCGATGCCGTACCGCAGAGCCGCAACGGGGTCTGCGTGTGTGCCCTGCACTGCCTGCATCTCCATGAGGTCTGCATCCCGGAGCCGCATCCCGATGTACTCGGGATCGGTATTCCGATCTGCCATCCTCAGGCCAACCTCCACCATCAGACGCGACGGCCTCGCAGGACGAAGTTGGAGTCGAAGTCTGCCCCGGTAAGGTTCGAGGCGAACGGAGAATCATTGACCAGCTTGATCGTCATCTCGTCGTTCTTGCCGTTGATGGGGAAGTCGAAGGTCCCCGTGGACTCGGGCCTCCCGCCAACCTTGAGCAAACTGTCGCCAAGCTGCCGGCCAGTGAAGGGGTACGAGAACATCTGGCCGTTGCGGTCAGTGACCTCGACCCTGAAGTAGCTGGAGTCTCCGTACTTGATGCGGCCCCTGCGGAGGTGAGTGCGCCCAGAAGTGATGGCGATATTGGCCTGCCCGGTGGGGGTCCTCCGCTCCCGCACATAGATCGTGCCGAAGTCGTACTCAAGGGCGTACCGCTCACCGATCCAGAAGGTCTTGCCGCCGTGAGCGCCACGAATGGTGATGGTGTCAGCGGTCACCGCAGTCACGGTGTGCCTGACTCCGTCCGTTCCGATGACCTCCATGGGAGCGTTGGCCTCCATGTCAGGCAGCGTTCCGATGCTACCCAGCACGGTGCTGGACCCATCGGCAGACACCTCATCGACCGTCGAGGTGTACGAATACTTGCGGTCGATGTAGTTGAGGTACTGGCTACCGGAGTCCACAGCGTCAGGCTTGAAGTCGATCTTGTCGATCCACCAAGTAGTCGAGCCGTGGGTCACGCGCCCCACCACCATATACATCTGGTTGTCGTAGAAGTACGCCGCTCGGATGTCTGCGTTGTAGAAGGTGTAGTGAGCCCACGCCTGCTGCACCGGGTTGCCGTTGTAGCGGAAGGTCTTGTACACCCACAGGTTGCCGGCATCTTTAGGGATCACAGCCAGCACGCCTTCGCGCTCAAGAGCAGCCATGCCCCGGATGTCCCCTTCGATCAGGTGGGGGACATGCTCGGTAGCGTCGTTGCCCTCGAACCTCCCCTCGATCTGCGGGTCGTAGTGGAAGTCGTACAGTCCGATGTACTCGCCCCTGCGGAAGGGAGCGTACAGCGAGGTACCCATGATGATGGGCTTGCGGCCAGTCTCCACCTCGTAGTTCGACACCACCTGAAGGTCCGCCGTTCGAGGAGACAGCGCCTGCCCTTGAGCCGGCCCCAGCGCGAGCTGCATGCGCCTGCCGGTGATCCAGAGTTGGTTACCGTAAGGCACCGCCGACTGCAACGAAGCGATCTGAGACACCGCACTGGCGATGTCAATGGGATCGGAGTCCAGCAGCGTGGCAACCGTGGTTCTCCAGAAGCCGAAGAACGCGCCCGCCTCAGAGCAGATCACATTCTCGCCGGCGAGGAACACCAGCCGGTTCTTGTAATACGACACATCTCGGATCTGAGTGCCCACGAACGAGGGCTCCGGGTTTGTAATCGCATCCCCCGCAGGGCGGACACCCCAGTTGTACCCGGTGACATTCTCCCGGTAGAGCGCACCGTAGGCTCCGCTGCCCAGATCACTGATGTCTACGATCTTGCCGCCGCCCAGACCAGGGTCGCTGTACAGCTTGATCGTCTGAGTGTTGGAATCAGTGGACAGGACCTGCACCCAATAGGTCTTGTCTTCAGGGACCAGCACCGTCCCGCTAGATCCAGTGACCTCTAGCCGCTCAGTGCCGCGAACTACGACCTCATCTCCATCAGCGAGGAGTACGGCGTTGTTGCCTGTGAGGCCCAGCGGGTGGTTGACCACTCCGGTGGATATCACCAGCTCGTTGGGGTTGGCCCCTTCAATCGACTCGATGGGGAACTCAGTGTCACCTGCTTCAATGAAAGTGAACACGCCGTCCGCGCCTCTCACCAGCAGGTGCGGCATCGTCCGAGGATCGAACTCAGTCTTCTCGTCGGGCTCTGCGATCTCTTTCCAGTAGCCCTTTGATATCTCACCGGGGCCGTTGTCGCCCACGAACTCGACAAGGTAATCGTCCAGCCCAGTGCCGGGGTCGTTGACCACGCGCAGCCTGAACCCGTGCATGCAGGTGTCAGGCAGCTCAGTGAAGGACGGCGTGGTGTCCTTATACACCGAGACAAGAGTGTCGCCCGCCGCGTCCCTGACAGCCAGATCGAAGTCTTCGCCGTCCTTATGGCTAAGAATCAGGATGTTGCCGTAGGAGTCTTCATGACTCTGCTCCGACACCAACGGCATCGTCGCAATGTTCAAATCTTCAAAGCCAGTGGGAGGGGTGTCCGTGCCCAGTACAGACACGCCGAAGGTGCTAGTGGTGGCGACATCCCTCAGGTTGATCGCCTCGCCTCCCGGCTCGGTTGCGACTTTGATCCAGTTGCTGCCAGTGGCTACGACATAAAAAGTCTTGTTGGCGCTCCCGTATCCAGTGTACTTGGTCCTGTCGGAGGGGTTGTCGGTACTCTGAACATAATAAGTCCACTGGAACCATGCACTTCCAGCAACAAGGCTAAACCTAATCGCCTTGCCGACTGTCAGGTTGTGTCCGGTTTGCAGGAACTTGTTGGCGTGGTGGTCAATCGTCCAACTACCTTCGTTGACATCTCCTCCAGTCAGCGCGGCGTAGATGTTGGCGGCAAGCGCAGTAGTTGAAGCGTCAGGATCGTGAATAGGCCCGGTACTCGCGCCGTTGAAAGTCACGATCACATCCTCATGGGAAGAGGAGGAGAGCGTGGCCCGAACGAACAGCATGGCCTGCGGAGTCCGCGTAGGCTCAACGCGAGACGACATGGCGACAGTCTTCTCGCGGTTCACCACGAAGGTCACATCCCCGATGGTCTGGAACCTGTAGGCATCAGAGCTGGTGGCGTCGAGGTAGTTGTAGGCCGAACGGCTGAACCGCACATTGGCCTTGGAGATGTTGCCGCCGGCTACGGTCAGCAGGTTGTGAACGCGCAGCCGCTCATCGTCCCCGTCGTTCTCGCACACCGAAACCAGATACCGTTCCGTCGAGTCCCGGTCCACGAAGTGGAAGGCAGGGTCGTCGGTGTTGATGTCCCAGTCAGGACCCAAGAGCTGGCCGTACAGGTCCGAGGGCGGGCGCTTCTGCATCCCCTTGGTAAGGGACGGCCACCCGTTCTTGATGTCCTCCGCTTGGTCCGGGAACCGCAGAGATGCCGGCTGCTGCGAGATGCCGCCGGTCATTGCCGGCACGGAGTGGGAGACAAGCATCAGTAGTTGTTAGGGGAACCCATCCGGTTGACGATGCGGAAGGTGTCGTAGGCGTCGAAGATGGAGTGGTCCCCAGTCTGCGCCTCGAAGTTCCGCAGCGATGCCAGAGCCTGCACCTCTTGCAGCATGTTGAAGGAGTGCTGGTCCCCCTCCCCGATCATCCGGTCACAGAACACCCGGCCAGCTCGCGTGGCGATGTAGTGCCTTGCCGGCTGGGGCAGCGAGTCCCAGTCCAGCGCGTACACCACGGTGGCCTTGACGGACTCGGAGAAGTTGAAGGTGTGGCCCTTGCGGTCGTACAGCTTCAGGCCACGCTGCACGCAGTCCAGCTCACCTGCATGCTCGGGCTCGACATCCACCCGCAGGATCGAGGGCGACAGCTCGATGTAGCTGGTGGTGGCGTCAGGAGTCAGCTCGACCTCGTACTCCGTATTGAAGTGCCAGCCGGCAGACTGAATCTCCCGGGACACTTCGCTCAGGATGTCCTGTGCGACAGCAGCGTCGGCGGAGGTGGACCCAGTGAGGCTACTGACCGGGCTCGACCCGATCATCGACAGCATCTGGTTGACGGCTTGGAGGTAGCTGGTGGCTTGCATGGTGGGAAGTGAAGAAGGGGGGAGAGCAAGTGAATGCCCTCCCCCCAGAAGCCTAGGTAGCGACGATCAGAGGTCGATGCGAGCCACGCACTCAGGGCGGAGAGCGCCAGTACCGCACGCCATCTTGGCGACCATCAGGTCACCCTGGTGACGGATCTGGTACTCGGACTCCATGGTCAGGTCCTTGAGCTTGACCGTGCCCACGGCCTCGGGGTGCATGCAGAGAGCAACGACATTGGCGTAGTTGTCCTGATAGTCGTTGTTCTCGCCAGGGTTGGCATCGAGGTAGGTCGTACCACCGCCAGCGCCGTCCGTGTCGTAACGGGTGTCGCCGTTGGGAAGGTGCGGAGTCTTGACCACGGTCATGCCCGCCGCCTTCAGCACGAAGCCTTCGGTGAACGAGCCGTTGCTTTCGCCGCCGGCGTAGTCCCGGTGGAGAAGCGCGGTGCCGTTACCGCTCGCGGTGTCCTTGACGAGAGCGTAGTACTCCTGCGGACGGACAAACACAAAGCGACCATCCTCAGGCACATACCTTTCGTCGAACCCCTTGGCCGCAGTGTAGATAGCGTCCAGAAGCTCAGCCGAGGTGATGGTGCCCGCCTCCGCAGCGTCGGTGAGGTGCTGCGAGGTAGCGAACGGGTCGGTAAGGGCGGTCGAATCAGCGGCAGACTTGAGCGCCGTCTTCAGGACATTGGTGTCGAACTCGAACGCCAGCGCCCGCCCCAGCTCGCGGCTGAAGGGACCCCGGTAGTCATAGTGAGACTTGGCCTGATCCAGCTCGTCGATGAAGCAAGTCGCAATGAGCAGGTCGTCAATGTTGATGACCTTCTCGGACGCCTTGATCTGGCCGAGGAGCTTAGGAGTGACGAGCGCCTGACCCGCACCAGCGCCGATGGACTGGGCGTCATCGACAAGGATGTCAGAACCCGGCTTGAATCGACGAGCCGTGGTACGGCCAGTGAAGGGGAACTGGGCAGACTTGCCGCTGGAGATGGAGCGGATGCGGTGCTTGTCGGAAGTCACAGTGTACTTCTCGAAAGCAGCCATCACCTCGCCGCCGAAGACCTTGAGGAAGAGGGCGTTCTGAGTTTCAAAGGTCCCGGACCAAGCACCCGAACCTTGATTCTGACCGCCGAAAGAGATGCTGTTGAGAACCATAGCTATCTACTTTTGGTTAGAGAGACAGAGGAAAAGGAAGATGTCGGACTGCTTACCTTCGGCGTCAAGGTTGTCGGTCGTAACCGGCCCTGGGTCTAGCGGCAGAAGTTCGTACAAAAAGCCTAGCACATCAGAGGGCGCTAGACCTTGCAAGTCGCTGAATAATCTCGTTGCGGTAGGCGGCGTCCTTCTCGTAGCGAGAGTCCTGCATGGCCCGCATCAGCTCGGCAGTGGACTGGAACACCCCCTCGCCAGAGCTGCTGGTCGATCCCTGGACAAGGTTTGCCTCCTTGCCTTCGGACTGCTGGTATTGGGCGTAGAGCCCCTTGACGGCCATCTCGATCTTGGAGGGGTCGCTGCCGGCCACCGACTGGTTGAACTCCATGATCTGGGCTTCGGTCATGTTCTGGCCGGCCCACTGCACCATGGCTTCGTAGTTGTCCTGCCCTCCAGTGATGCGGTAGGCGGACTGGGTCTGGCGATCCTGAAGGGCCTCCATGCCGGCGGCGTACTGAGCCACCAGCTCGCGGGAGATGCCCATCTTCTCCAGCTCGGCGTAGTCCTGCTCACCTAGCCCGTCCGTGAAGTACTTCTCGCTGTACTTCGCCAGCGTGTCCGAGGTGAGGGTGGGCTGCTCGGACTCCTCGGACTCCTCAGGCTCTTCAGGCTCGGGCGTGCCTCCGCCCATCTTCTTCTCCAGCTCCGCATAGGCAGCAGCCATTGCCTCCGCAGACTCGAACTTCTCAGGTAGCCAGTCAGGACGATCAGGCTGAACAACCTGATCCATCGGGGTGTCTTCAGTGGACTCAGAGTTAGTGGAGAGGGAGGACTGGACCTCGATTCGATCTACCATGGCTTACTGTTGTAGTTGGTTTTGGGCCGCTGCGCCTGCGACTTGAGACGCCACGCCCGGGACTGTCTGCGCCAGCATTGCCTGCTGCTGTGCCTCTTGTGCTTCAGCAGCCAGCTCCTCCTCGGACCTCACTAGTCCGGTGGTGTCGAGGGAGAGAGCCGCAGCTCGCCGGCGAAGATACTCGGAGATGTTGATGTGGCGCAGGGCATCGGGGCCTAGCACCTGAGCAAGCCCAGACACAAAGGTGTCGAGCCGTTGCAGATCCTGCCCACGCCCCAGCGCATCCACGCCGGTGATGATGGTGGGCTGGATGTACTTCTTGGGAACCTGCGGCAGCTTCCCAGCCTTAGTCATGCGGTCCATCACTCGCCGCACCAGCGGGAGCTGGAACTCCTGAGCAAGGACTGAGTACAGCCCGCCAAGGCTGCGCTCAACTGCGGCAGACACAAGGCGCACCTCCTCTGCCGTGACGCGCTCGGCCTTTCGGATCGCAGTCTCGGTCAGCAGGAAGGCGTAGTTCAGGCGCTCCGAGATGATGTTGATCGTCTCAAGGCAGACGCGGAAGTCGTTGTACTTCTGCATCTGCAAGACCGTCATGTCTTGAGCGTTGCCGCTGATGATCGCTCCGTTCTGAGACTTGGCGACATCGCGGGCACGGGTGGTCCCGTTCGGGCTGCACAGGAACAGCACCTTCGAGGCTGCGGCGGTGCCCTCGACGAGGCTACGGCTCAGTCCTTCGAGGCTGTTGAGGTCCCCGTAGTACTCCTCGACATAGCCCCTGCCATACGCAGAGCCCTGCTCGGCCACGAATCGCAGCGCCATCATCGGGCTGCGGTCTTGGTCGTACTCTCCCTCGCTGCCAGGGATGACCGTGTCGCACACCTCTTGGTGGATGTAGACCTTGCCGCTGTGCCACTTGGCGCAGGTGTACAGGTCCACGGCGTTGCGAGACTTGTCGTAGGTGGCGTGCCCTTGGATCAGCTCCTGAATCGCCGGGTCCAAGGTGGAGGGCGCGACCTCCTCCTTGATGACGATGGTCTTCAGGTTCCCCATCGGGTCACGCTCGGCCACATAGCGGTCGAGCCTGAACACCCGCATGCCCCCAGACTTGGGGATGTGGAGCAGAGCGTTGCCCGTGACGATGAGCTGCTTGAGTGCCTCGGACAGCGAGACGCGGAACGAGTTGACCTCGATCTCCCGCATCACCGCACGCTCGATGGAGGCAAGGCTCATGTCCAGCTCGGCCTTGGCCTCGGGGACAGCAGCCAGTTCTTGCAGGGCAACCTCGTCGATGGTCAGCCTGAAGAAGGTTTGGTTCGGGGGGAGCAGCGAAAGGATCAGGGCGCTGCTCAGGTTGGTAACACCCCGGGCACCCACGCTCTGGTTGGGAGTGCGGAACACGGTGGCCGAACTCGCGCCGTCTTCCGGCAACAGCGTCGGGATCGTGAGCTTGGCACAGTCCCTACCACGCTGGAGGTAGATGTGACGATCCCCTTCCAGCGCGGAGTACAGAGCGCGAGCGGTCTTGTGCATCAGTAGTTGACCCCGGTGGACTTGGGAATAGTTAGCGCCCGCTTACCAGTGCGGCGCAGCATGCCGCCATCTGTCATGCCCGTCGCCATCGGGTTACTCATCCGCTGGGCAGTCCTTGCCGGCGGCGGCGGAGGGATGGGAGGGGGAGGGACTGCCGGCGGCGGCGGGATCTTAGGCGTGGACATACACATCAGGCAGTCTCCAGTTTCTGCTGGGCTTCGATAAGTGCGTTCAGCTCTGCTTGGGTGACCGTGCCTTTCGCCACTCCCTGCTTTGCCACAGAGATGGCACCGGCCAGCACGCCGGCAGGGGTTTCATTGGAGTGCTTCCAGCCTACGCCTTTAGCCAGGGCAGCCAGCATCTCACCCAGGTTTCCCTTAGCTCCAGCCAGCAGCGCCTTGCCGGCGTGCTTGCGGGCGCGTGTGCTGAAGGCCAGCACGGCGACGGAGGAGAGGAAGGGAATGAAGGGCTGCACCGGCGCAGGGATGAAAGGACCGACGACGCCCAGCACGCCAGAGGTAGCGCGGCTGAACGCCTCGTCCATCATCTTCCGCTCCTTCGCAACCTCGGCCACATACTTCGTAACCGTGGCTTCGTGAGCCTCTTGGATGTCGAGCATGTACTCGACCTGCGCTCCCATCGCAGCGAGGTTGCCGTCCTTGGCTTCCTCGACTGCGACGGCGGCGGCGTCCCGGGCCTGCTGCTCTAGCGTTGCCACCTGCTTCTCAAGGACGGCGATGTTCTCTTGGAACACCAGCAGCTCCTGAGCTTCGGTATCACTAAGCGTGCCCTGGGACAGATCCTCCAGCAGCGAACAAGACGCTGCCAGAGGGAGAATAACTGCTGCACTGATGAGGACCTTTTTCATTCGCCTTCGAGGGCGCGTTCTTCCTGCTGCTTCAGCTTCTCGATCAGAAACTCCACAACGGAACGCTGCCCCATGACATAGTACATATCACGAATGGGAGCGTCGAGCGGTGGGTAGCGCACCGGGAACAGTTCGTCAAGAGCCTGGATCACAGTGGCATCCAGAGGGGGAAGTTGCTTCTCGTAGTCAGTCATCTGTCAGCACTCGGATGAGGAGTTGAAGATACCACTCGGCTTTCTTCAGGTCTTCTAGGGGTTTACCCTTATAGCGGTAACGCCACAGGTACTTCAATACCTGTCCCTTACAATACCCCTCGAACTCAGTCGGGGGCATCGAGGCTCGGATGGCGTCGATGGCCTCGATGTCTCCCTGCCGGTAGTGGGCGGGGTGATTCACGGCGTCCACAGGACCACCTCCTTCCGCTTGTAGTAGGGCTTGGTCAGGATGAAGGCGAGCCGCGCTTGCAGCAGAGCGAACTCGGCAGTCTCGCCGGCCTTCTCGAACCGCGCCACCACGGTGGACCAGTAGTCCTCGGGGGCCACGCCGGCGAGCAGCTTCTCGGCAGTCTTCTTCCCGACACCCGGGCAGCCCTTGTAGTTATCCACCGTGTCCCCGGTCAGCGTCTGCACCATGTGGTTGTAGTGCGCCTCCTCCGGGCTGACATGCACCACCCCCTCGTCGGCACGGTCAGGGTTGTAGTGCAGCCCCGGCACAGTGCGAAGGTCCTTGTCCCCGCTGACCATGACACTGGTCTTGGTGGCGTGGATACCCAGCAGGTCGTCGGCCTCCAGGGTCGGGACGATCATCGCCTTGTAGCGCGTGATGACCCAGTCACGCAGAGGGCGGAAGATCACAGGCTTGCGAGTCTTGGCGCGGTTGGCCTTGTACTCGGGGTCCAGCTCCTTCCTCCAGTTGGCACGGTCGGACAGGCAGAGGACCATCTCCTTGGCCTTCAGATCCTCCTTCACCTTCTCCACCCACAGGGTGAACAGGTCACGCGCCTGCCCAAGGTCTGCGTGCAGGGTCCACATATCGTCCCCCCAGTCCACCGGCTCCTCGACCGAGAAGGCGATGGAGTACAGGGGCATGTCCGCGTCGATGAATGCTCGTCTAGTCATCAGTGTGTTTCACTCCAGTTGTTGCCCACCCTTGCCTCGCCGTCCATCGGGCAGCGCAGGTTCAGGTCTTTCGTTGTGTCCCGGATGGCAAGCACGCACTGCTCCGCCACCCACTCAGCATGCTCCTCCTTGACAAGGAACTGCACCTCGTCGTGGACATGCGCCACCTGCTGCACATCGTCGCCCAGCTTGGCAAGGCGCTTCGTCATGTTGATGGTCGCCACCTTCATGATGCTTGCGCCGGCTCCTTGCAGCAGCGTGTTCAGCGCCTTGTGAGGAGAGCGCACAGGCAGCCTCTGACCCAGCAGGCCGATGAGGTAGCCACGATCCGAAGCCTTCTGCACTCGCTCGATCAGCCGGCCAAGCGAGGGCACATTGCGGAGGAACCGCTTCTTCATGCGGGCTCCCTCGGTGCTGCCCTTCCCTACGATCTGGCCCAGCTTGCCGGCACCCGCTCCGTAGCACACGGCATAGGCGAACACCTTGGCGAGGTCCCGGGTCGGCAGGCCGGCGGCGTGCTGGTTGCGGGTGTGGATGTCACCCGACAACAGCTCCCGGGTGTAGTCCGGGTCGTCCATGTAGTGAGCGAGACACCGCAGCTCAAGCTGGCTGGCGTCACAGCCCACCATCTTCCACCCCGGAGGCGCGTGGAACATGGAGCGGAACTCCTTACCGAACGGAGCCCGGACACTAGGCACCTGCCCCAGGTTGGGCCGGCTGTGGGTGCAGCGCCCCGTCACCGTGCCGTAGTGGTTGACTTTGCCGTACAGCCTGCCTCCCTTCTCCAGCTTCAGGTACGCCTCGCGCCCCTCCGCCAGTTGGCCCAGCCTCTTGGTCAGCATGAGGTACTCGCGCAGCAGCTCGACCTCCGGGTAGTCCAGTCCCTTCAGCGTGGACTCGTCCACCTTGGGACGCCCATCGGCGGTGTACTCCTTAGGGTCCCAGCCGTACTTGTCCTGCAAGTTGGCCGCGATCATCGACCGGCTGCCCGGGTTGAACGGAGTCACCTTCTTCTTGCGAGCCCCGACGATCAGCGACGAGCGACGCCAGCTGATCTCGATTCCCGGGAATCTGCCGAGCCTGGTCAATCCGCCCGTCGGATGCCGGTTCCGGTCGCGCTGTCCGTTCGGCAATGAGCAGGTGCAAGCTGGAGTTCCATGTAGTCTTTCACACCATGGGGTTCCCTGGCAAGACATGCGATTGGGGCTCAAGAAACATGGAGAAGGTTCTGGCCATGAAGCCTACTGTGGTAACTCTGATGTGGGGGATCAACGACCATATGGACTTGTCGTTTGTTGATAGAGAGCGCCTTGCAAAATATTACTCAGCATTGTCGAATCAGGTCGTGGTCCTGAAGAGAAGAGGAATCCGCCCGGTAATCATTGGGGTGACACCTGTAGACGGTACGAGGTGTACAAAATGCAATAGCAGTGTCCTCAAAAGTTACTTAAGGGCCCAGGTAAGGGTGGCGACATCTACCGGTGCTTGGTTCGTTAATACTCGAATACCTTTCAGACGGGAGATGGATAGGGTTATACAGCATGGAGGAGGCCCGGAGGACCTGATCCCTGATGGGATTCACCCCAATGCATATGGGCACAGGGTTATCGCCAAGGCCATCTTGGACGAGTGGGGCATCCCCTCGGAAGGAAGTCTGGATGAATTCACAGAGGGTTCTCTGCGTGATGCGGGGAACGACGAAGTCGCACAGAAACTTACCGACTAGATGATCCAGCCCGTATCGACCTGTCTCCCAACATGATCATCGTAAAAGAAACTAGGTATTTCCTCGACAGGGATGGCAGAAGGAGAGCCTATTGATGGAAAAGGAGTTTAGCCATCTTAATCGAAAGGAATACATCTTTTCGTTGCTGAGGTGCAATCCGTTGGAGTGGATTCATA
>Ga0209536_100009022_pt1 | contig 14855 bp, 11 predicted proteins | sample DeeMarSeWOR28_12_FD_187461 | JGI IMG/M metagenome (GOLD analysis project Ga0209536, IMG submission 187461) | Marine sediment microbial communities from White Oak River estuary, North Carolina - WOR-2-8_12 (SPAdes) (version 2) | ecosystem: Environmental > Aquatic > Marine > Intertidal zone >...
TCAGCATTTGCTGAACAGAGGCCAGCTTGCCGGGCAAGATCGGCGAAGTAAATGTACCAGAGTGGTTAATGAATGCGTTTCAACGCAGGCGGTAGTGTCCCAATCTGTTTGTCCGGCCGGACTTGCCTTCTCCGGAGCCTGTCTTTTATGTTCCTTGAAAGATTGATTCAATCCCTTGAAATGACCGGGCTATTCATCTCGTTCAGGGCATCCTGCTATCCTTCAGAAAACCGTGGATTCTGTAAACCACCGAGAGATCGCTTCTCTTTTTTTCTATCTCAGCTCAATTGCTTCTTACCTCTCTCTAAAAAGGCATTGCTCCAGCGATAATACAGGTTTGGGTTAATGCCTTCCCGGCGGTAGATCATGGTGATGCTGTCTTCGCCCCGTAGTCCTTCCAGCATGATCCTGATTTTCTCTTCTGAAGTGAATTTGCGGCGGGTGTTGCGCTTGATCTCCCGGACAATGGCTTACGGGTCCTTTTTCTTCTTTTTGTCTTTCTTTTCCATTCTGAACTCAAATTAGAGTTAAGGAAAAATTAAGAGAGACATTTAGTCTTCTGTAAAAAGATGTGATCAGTATCCTGATGCCAGCTTTTTCGCCAGTATTTCTGCAAACCCATGTAAACCAGTGTAATATTTTACAATAAATGAACAGTTAATTATAATAGTATAAAATCATAAAGGACTGTTAATGTTGAAGATAACACAAATTTTCCGACTTTTTAGGATCGAATATTGCTTCTAAAAAGGAGACTCATAATCAGGGGGTCTAGGCTCGAGCCCAGCTGGGCCCACTCAAAATTAGACACTTACAAGGATGCTTGTAGGTGTCTTTTTTTTGGCGCCAGGATTTGGTGGAAGGTTGGTGGGAATTTCCACCATTCTTTTGTCTTTATTTCATTGATTATCCATAATATTGCAAAATATACTTAGAATTATACAACGACATATACTTATTTAGACACAACGACACATACTTAAACAAACACAGCTTAATTTACTTATAGAGACACGTTCATGGCCACACCCGCGGAAAAACTTGCTGAATCTTTAGCCGAACTTGAGAAACTTCAAAATGAGAGAGGTATTGCTATCATTAGAGCGGATGATCTATCCCGGACACATAAAGAACGACTCATTGAAAAAGGCTTCATACGGGAAGTGATCAAAGGTTGGTATATTTCCTGTCCTCCTGATGAAAAGCAAGGTGAAACTACATCTTGGTACCTTTCATTTTGGAATTTCATCGCTTCTTACATTGATAGCCGTTTTGCCAGAGATTGGTGTTTATCTCCCGATCAATCGCTTTTATTACATAGTGGAAATTTTGCGGCACCAATCCAACTTCTTGTTCGTTCTCCCAGGGCCTCTAATAACAGGGTGAATCTAATCCATGGCTATTCAGTTTTTGATTCAAAAGTCAAAATCCCACATCATAATGAACGTGAGGAAATTGAAGGTGTGCAGATTTATTCGTTAGAAGCAGCCCTTGTTGCGGTTGGTGCTGACTTTTATAAACGTCATTCAACCGATGCGCGAACATGCCTCGCCATGGTCAAAGATTCATCGGGAGTATTGGCGAAACTACTGGATGGGGGTAAAAGTGTGGTTGCCGGACGTCTTTCGGGCGCATTTCGCAATATTGGAAATGATAAGATTGCCAATAGTATTATGACCACCATGAAATCTGCTGGTTATGATGTAAGGGAAACGGATCCTTTTTTGGAAAAGATGAAACTTGAGTTAAGTTCACGAGAAGTATCACCCTATGTTAATCGCATTAAAATTATGTGGAAACAAATGAGAGAGGTCGTGATAAAGTATTTTCCCGATTCTCCGTTAAAGGTGTTAAGTGTAAATGATTATCTCCAACAGGTTCAAGAAAATTATAGCAGTGATGCTTATCATTCACTTTCCATTGAAGGATATCGGGTTACCCCTAAACTGATTGAGAAGGTAGCAAGGGGTAATTGGGATCCCAAACAGAGTAAAGAAGACAGACAACATAAAGATGCCATGGCCGCACGTGGTTATTTTCAGGCATTTCAGGCTGTTAAGGATAGTATTAAATCGGTCCTGGAGGGTGAAAATCCCGGAGAAGTTGTGGAAAACGAACAGAGTCGGTGGTACCGTGAATTATTCGCTCCCAGCGTAGCTGTAGGGCTTGTAAAAGCATCTGATTTGGCAGGATATCGTAATGGGCCGGTGTACATAAAAGGCTCGATGCATACGCCGCCCAGACATGAGGTTGTTCGGGATACATTGCCCGCTTTTTTCGATTTGCTTAAAGAAGAACCGGAAGTTAGTGTTCGTGTGGTTCTTGGTCATTTCATCTTTGTTTACATACATCCATATTTTGATGGTAATGGAAGGATGGCTCGTTTCCTTATGAATGTGATGTTGGCATCGGGAAACTATCCGTGGACAATTATCAAGTTGGATACACGTGAACAATATATGTCCGCATTGGAAAAGGCCAGTGTTGGTAATGAAATCGCCGATTTTGCTAAATTCATTGGCGAACAGGTTAAAAACGCCATGGATCAGTAATTGTTTTGATGAAAAATACTGTGCTATGAAAAAGGCGCCAGTTTTTTCGCCAGTATTCCTGCAAATCCATGTAAAACATTAAAAATTTTACATAAAAAGAGCAGCTAATTATAATCGTATAAAAACATAAATTCCTGTATATGTTTTATCACATTAATTTTTTCGATTTTTTCAATCTAGATAGTATATCGAAAAAAGGAAACTTATAATCAGGTGCAAATTCCGATTTAACTGAGCACCTCTATCCGGAATTTAATGATCACTCATTCCGGTACTAATTGAGCACCCTTTACCGGAATGTAAATGTTTTTAAATCAATAATATGTGATTTGCCGATCCGATTTCAAAACGAGTGCACACCCTAAACCGGACAAGGGTAGTCAGTCCGGCCGTTTTATCCAGCTATGATAAGTTTTCTCATAAATCATAACAAAATATATGCAGTATGTAAAGGAAACTTGGATTTCTTTACAAAAGCATGTTTCTTTGTAAAGATAATTCGAAAATCTTTACATAATGAGTGTGGGACAGAATTGGCAACTCAGAGAATTACCTTTAACAATTGATGTTGAGTCGAAGGCTGTATTAAAAAGACTGCCAAAAGCACATGCTGCACTGGCAGAACTAAAAGGGATTGCATCATCAATACCCAATCAATTAGTTTTAATTAACACCCTTGGACTTCAAGAGGCCAAAGATAGCTCGGCTATTGAAAACATCATCACCACGCATGATGATTTGTACAAATCAGGACTCAATATTGAAACTATAAAGTCATTAAGTGCAAAAGAAGTACAGAATTATATCAGTGCTTTAAAAGCTGGCTTTGAGTTTGTTTCTGAAAATGGTTTGCTGACGAATAAAACCATCCTGAAGGTTCAGGAAATATTGGAAGACAATAAAGCCGGTTTTAGAACAATGCCCGGAACGACTTTAAAGAGCTCGGATAGTGGAGAAACGATATATACTCCACCTCAAAATATCGAGCATATAAACCAATTAATGACGAATCTGGAGAAATTCATCAACGATTCAAGTATAAGTGATTTAGATCCCCTGGTAAAAATGGCCATCATACATTTTCAGTTTGAAAGTATTCATCCCTTCTACGATGGAAACGGAAGAACAGGAAGAATCATGAATATCCTGTACCTGATTCTTCAAAACCTTCAAAATCTACCCATTCTTTACCTGAGTAGCTATATTATCAGAACCAAATCTGAATATTATGAACTCCTGCAACTTGTACGTGAGACAAACAACTGGGAAGAATGGATCATATATATGGTAGACGGGATTGAAAAAACGGCTAAGGAAACTATTGGTCTAATAACGGAAATGAAAGAATTAATGCTCTATTTCAAGAACAAACTTAGAGATGGGTACAAATTCTATAGCCAGGATTTATTAAACAACTTATTCAAACACCCTTATACCAAAATTGAATTTATAGTGAATGACCTGAATGTTTCAAGAATTACCGCTGCAAATTACTTGAACAAGCTGGCTGAAGACGGATTATTAAGAAAAGAAAAGCTTGGAACAGCTAATTATTATATCAATGAGCAGTTATTCGAACTCCTATCGAGAAGATAATCTTGAAATTGCGCCAGGTTTTTCGCCAGTATCCCTGCAAAACATATGATCTGAAATCAACCTTTTATTAACATTTAATCCCTGATTGTCAATACATTAATTTGTTTTTCAGGTTTAACTAATTATGCTTGGAATCTGTTGTCACCTTGAACCGTTTGGGCATCCTTGCCTGCAACTCAGCTCCCCTCATGATCCTGGCTACCCGGTTTTTGGATACCGTCCAACCATTAACCCGAAGCTCTTTGGTGATCCTCGGGCTGCAGTAGGTCTCGTCACTTTCTTCGAAGACATCCATGGTCTCAATCAGCAGCTTTTCATTATCCTGCCAGCGGGCAGATGGTCCGCTGCGAAGCCATTTGTAATAACTGGCTCTGCTCACCTTAAATACTTTGCACATCATCTCAATGGAAAAACGGGGACGGTGATCGCTCAGAAATTGGTAGATTTTCCATCGCTCTTGGAGAAGATGCTGACCACCTTTTTTAAGATATCCCTTTCCATCTTTGCATCCCGCAGCTCCTTACGCAACCGGGCATTCTCCTTTTCCAGGTCCGTCATCTTGGGCTTCCATTTGCCGGGAAAGCTATTGTTTTCGTATTTCTGGTATTCTCTTCTCCAACGGTATAACAACTCCGCACGGATCCCTAACTCATCAGCAATCTCTCAGGCATTGCCCCTTGCAAACGAAAGTTATACAGCCTTTTGTTTGAACTCTCGATCATACTTTTGTCGTTCTTTTGTCATCATGGCAATTTATTACTTTTTGTAGCTTAACCTGATGTCTACTATATTGGGGGATATTCACAGCGGGTCTACCCTGCAGGCTGGCCCCTCCCTAAAACGGTCGGTCCTGAATCCAGCTGGCCCCACACTTTGAAGGATCCACTTACAGAAAAACTCTGTAAGTGGTTTTTTCGATGGTGCCAAAAGAGTACCAGGAATTGGGTGGAGGTCAGTGTGGCCGGGTTTTCCACTCATTTTTTATTATTTTAGTTGGAGAGGATCAATTGATTTCAAATAAAATAACTATGAAATCCTTCAAATTAGCCACAGGTTTCTTAATCTCAGTATTATTAGTCCCGACAGTTCATTTCTTCTACAGCTGCAGCAACGAACCTGTAATTGAAAGCAAGCCTAGTCCTGATGCTTTCAAACAAAATGAAAGATTGGGCCGGGGTGGCAACCTTGGTAATATTCTGTACAGATTTGAAACCTGGGATAAGGAACAGGAAATGAAAGAATTTGATCTGATCAAAGAGATCGGATTACAGGGAGTAAGAATCAATACCGGTCCATTCGCACACGTTCAAGATGAGCCTCCATACAAGCTTTCTGCAGCCTTTTTTGAAAGACTTGACTGGACAATCGACCAGGCTTTATCGCGGGGTTTAACAGTGATCATAGACAATCATGAATACCACGCCATGGCCGATGATCCGATGCGGAAATTAGAAATGTTCATTTCTACCTGGGAACAGATGGCTGAACATTATAAGGACTATCCGGATAATGTCTACCTGGGTGTTCTTAATGAACCAAACGGGCATCTTACATCCTATTTGTGGAATTACGTGCTGACAGATGTGCATAAAGCCATTCGCAACATTGATCCATATCGTACCCTGGTTATCGGGCCGGGAAGATGGAATGGGATTGGTCAACTCGAATTTCTTGAACTTCCGGAGGATGATCGAAATATCATCGTAGAGATCCACTACTATAGTCCCCATCACTTTACCCACCAGGGAGCTTCCTGGAGTGAGGGCAGCGAAGCATGGCTTGGTACCACCTGGACAGGTACACCTGAAGAAAAACAGGCCATCCTTGACGATTTCAGAATTGCCAAGGTTTGGGCCGAAAAGCATAACCGGCCGTTATATCTCGGTGAATTTGGAGTTTATAGAATGGCAGATATGGACTCCCGCGCTGCCTGGACACGCTTTGTTGTGGCACAGGCAGAACTGAACAACTGGTCATGGGGCATCTGGGATCTAATGGGCAGTAGCTTCGGTATATATGATCCGGAAGAAAAGAGATGGATAGAACCATTGAAGGATGCCATTCTTCCCTCACAATAAATTTCGTTATATATCCTCGACCGAAATGCAGCGGGAATACCTGCTGATAAGCAGGCAGAGGGTTCCCCGGATCCGATCGGTTAAGGTTTTATTCAACGGGAGTACAAAGGGTGTTATACATCACCCAGAATTATGGAGCTATGCAATGAATATACCAGCATAATTTCTATTTTTGCTTTCCGAAATCTTAAACTATCAATTTCAGTCCTTTGGTGAAGCTTAAATGATCAATCTGAATCCGAAAATATGAATGACAAACTGCAGGAATTAACCAACAAAATCTACCTGGAAGGAATTTCCAAGGGAAAGGAGGAAGCAGAAAAAATCCGTGAGGAGGCGGATAAAAAAGCAGAGGAGATTATAAACGGCGCTAAGAAAGAGGCAGAAAAGATCCGTGAGGAGGCTAATAAGAAAGCAGAGGAGGAGAGGAAAAACATGATGGCCGAGCTGAAACTGGCAGCACGGCAAGCGCTGAACACACTCAAACAGCAGATTTCCGAATTGATCCAGTCTGAGGCGATCAAAGATGTCAGCGGTCCTGCTTTCAAGGATCAGGAATTTATCAATAAGGTGATCGTTGCCATGGTCAGCAACTGGAGCCCGGAATCCGGCACACTGGACCTTACCACTGTTCTACCCGCGGAAAAGCAAAAGGAAATTGATCACTATTTCAAGGACAAAGCCAGGAATTTGCTGGATAAGGGACTGAGGCTACAATACAGTGATGACCTGAAAGAAGGATTTGAGATCGGTCCCAAGGACGGCAGCTACAGCATCAGTTTTAAGGAAGCAGACTTTGAGGTTTTTATCAAGGAATATCTCAGCCCCAGGATGATCAACCTTCTTTTCAAGGAAGATGCTGATTAAGAATCAATACCACTGTTTAATAGCAGGTTTACCGGATCTGATGTTTGAGGATGGGAAGTTTCCCGTTACCCTGGAACAGTTCAGAGGAGAACTGGAGCGTGAACTGACTCGTGATGATTATCAACTCATCCGCTTATTATTCCTTCCCTATGATCACGAAAACCTCATCAATTTCCTCCTGAAGAAAGAACAGGAACCTTCCCCGCTGGGTAATTATTCCATTGAAGATTTTGAAGATCAGGTCGCCAGGCTCCACTCTATTCTGGAACAGGAGCCATTGTTGCCCCAATATATGATTGACTTTATCATGGACTTCGAGGATGAGGAAAAGGAAATCTCCGAAGAAGCGTACGAAAGGATCCTGATGGAAGGATACTATTCATACCTCGGACAGGTTGGCAATGATTTTCTCAGGCAATGGTTCGAATTTGAACTGAATGTCAGGAATATACTGACTGCCCTGATCAGCAGGAAACATCAGAAAGATTTAACGGCTGAACTCATCGGACAGACATCCGTCACACAGGAACTGATCACCTCACAGAAAAAGAGCCTGGAAATATCGACCGATAATGATTATCTGAACAGCCTGTTGCAGCTGGGCGAAGAAGAAGATTTTTACCAGCGGGAGAGAAAGGTGGATCTGCTGAAATGGGACTACCTGGATGAACACACCTTTTTTCATTATTTCACTATCGAAAAAATTATCGGATACCTGATCAAACTTTTTATCGTGTTTCGATGGAAGGAACTGGATAAAGAAACCGGGAGAAAGATGTTTGAAAGGCTGATCCGCGACCTGGAGTCTTCATATGAATTATCGGAAGAATTCAGTTTGAAAAAATAATAATTGTAAAACTATATGAACGCCAAAGGAAGAGTTCAGAGTATCATTGCCAATCTTGTTTTCGTGAAGACGGAGGGACATATTAGTCAGAATGAAATATGTATGATCAAGCATGACAACACTTTCCTGAAGTCTGAGGTCATCAAAGTAGTTGACGATCGTGCTTATGTACAGGTGTTTGAAAGCACACGCGGACTAAAAATCGGAAGCGAGGTCGAATTTATGGGTATCCTGCTGGATGTCCAGCTCGGTCCTGGTATTTTGTCGAGGAACTATGATGGTTTGCAGAACAACCTGGACACCATGGAGGGAGTATTCCTAAAAAAAGGAGATTATACACCCCCACTTGATAACAAGAAAAAATGGGAATTCACTCCCCTGGCCAAAAAGGGAGAAAAGGTGGAAGCCGGGACCTGGCTGGGAGAAGTGACCGAAAACTGGATGCCACATAAGATCATGCTGCCCTTTAGCATGGACGGAAAATACACGGTCAAGTCGGTGGCCGCCAAGGGAGCATATACCATTGAGGATACCATAGCCGTGGTAACCAATTCTGATGGTGCTGACATTGAGATCAATATGGTCCAGCGCTGGCCAGTCAAAATACCATTGCGGGGTTACCGTCACAAACCACGTCCTTTCAGGGTACTGGAAACAGGGGTCCGGACCATAGACACCCTGAATCCCATCACGGAAGGTGGTACCGGTTTTATCCCCGGTCCCTTTGGTTCCGGAAAAACCGTATTGCAACATGCCCTCAGCCAGCAAGCCGAAGCCGACATGGTGATCATCGCTGCCTGTGGAGAGCGGGCCAACGAGGTAGTGGAGATCTTCAAAGAATTCCCCAAACTGGAAGATACCCGTACCGGCAGAAAGCTGATCGAAAGGACTACGATCATCGCAAACACTTCAAATATGCCGGTTGCTGCGCGTGAAGCATCGGTATATACGGCCATGACCATAGCAGAATACTACAGGAACATGGGTTTGAAGATCCTTCTGCTTGCAGACTCGACTTCCCGCTGGGCACAGGCTCTTCGCGAGATGTCAAACAGGATGGAAGAACTTCCCGGCCAGGATGCATATCCCATGGACCTTTCCGCCATCATCGCCAACTTCTATTCCCGGGCAGGCTATGTGGAACTCAACAACGGAGAGAACGGATCAATCACCTTTATCGGGACGGTCTCACCAGCAGGGGGAAACCTGAAGGAACCTGTGACGGAAGCCACAAAAAAATCGGCCAGGTGTTTTTATGCGTTATCCCAGAACCGGGCAGATAGTAAAAGGTACCCGGCCATCGATCCCATCGATAGCTATTCAAAATACCTGGAATATGAGGAAGTGCAGGAGTTTGTAAGAATCAATATTGCTGATGACTGGGTTGAAAAAGTGGAACAGGCCAAGGATATTCTGCAGCGTGGAAGGGAAGTACAGGAGCAAATTAACATCCTCGGCGATGACGGGGTTCCGATTGAATATCACGACCAGTTCTGGAAATCGGAAATTATCGACTTCATCATATTACAGCAGGATGCTTTCGACAAAGTCGACCAGCTGACACCCTTTGAACGTCAGAAGTACATGCTCGACAAGGTGCTGAGTGTCTGTGACATGGATTTTGAATTTGACTCATTCGAAGAGGTGGGCAATTATTTCAAGCGTATCATCAACCAGTTTAAACAAATGAACTATTCTGTGATGGATTCCGAGGAGTTCAAGAATTTCGAGAATGAGCTGGAATCTATTCTGAATGAAAGAAAACGAAGCTAATGGAAAAGAAAGCTTTTCAGAAAACATACAAGAAAATATCTGAAATAACCAAGGCCACCTGTAGCCTGCATGCCACCGGTATTGGTTATGAAGAGCTCGCCATGGTTCATGGAAGACTGGCCCAGGTTGTAAAGATCATCGGTGACGAGGTCACCTTACAGGTGTTTGGAGGTACGGAAGGGATTCCCACCAACGCCGAGGTAATCTTTATGGGACGCCCGCCTGCACTTAAAGTGGGGGACGACCTGGCAGGAAGATTTCTGAATGCCTACGGTGAACCTCTGATCAAGGGTGCCAAGCTTATGGGTCGCGAGCAGGAAATTGGCGGACCATCTGTAAATCCAGTCAGAAGGGAGCAGCCATCTGTACTCATAACCACAGGGATTGCAGGAATCGATCTGAACAATACCCTGGTTACCGGTCAGAAAATTCCCTTCTTTGCCGATCCCGGGGAACCCTTTAATCAGGTGATGGCCATGGTGGCCCTGAGGGCAGAAGCCGACAAGATTATCCTTGGCGGTATTGGTTTATCGAATGACGACTACCTTTACTACCGCAAGGTTTTTGAAAATGCCGGTGCCCTCGACCGCATCGTGGCTTTTATTAATACCACCGAAGATCCCCCTGTAGAGCGCCTGCTGGTTCCGGACATGGCCCTGACCGCCGCAGAGTATTTTGCCGTCGAGAAGAATGAAAAAGTACTGGTTCTGCTCACCGATATGACACTCTATGCAGATGCCCTGGCCATTGTTTCCAACCGCATGGATCAGATCCCATCCAAGGACAGCATGCCGGGATCCCTTTACAGCGACCTGGCCAAGATCTATGAAAAAGCGGTGCAGTTTCCGGACGGAGGTTCCATCACCATCATTGCAGTAACCACCCTCTCCGGGGGTGATATTACTCATGCTATTCCGGATAATACCGGTTATATCACTGAAGGACAGCTTTTCCTGAGACGGAATACCGATATCAGCAAGGTAATCGTGGATCCTTTCCGTTCACTCTCCAGACTGAAACAGCTGGTGATCGGATGTGAAACACGGCCGGATCATCCACAGGTGATGAATGCAGCGGTACGGCTCTATGCAGATGCTTCCAACGCTCGCACCAAGCAGGAGAACGGGTTCGACCTCACCGATTATGATAAGCGTACGTTGAAGTTTGCTTATGATTATTCCGAAAAACTTCTTGCCATTGACGTGAACATCGAGGTGAACGAGATGCTGGATACTTGCTGGGAACTGTTCGGCACCTATTTCTCCAAACCCGAAGTAAGCATCAAACAGGAATTTGTTGATAAATACTGGCCTGAAGATACCGGTCAGAAAGATAAAGAGATCGCCTCAGCCGAAGCTGCGATGAATACGGATGAAGTGAATGAACAATAGAACAGGGTCCTGACGCACATGGCGATCAAATTTCAATACAACAAGACGGAACTGCAGAGGCTCAAAAAGCAGCTGGCAATCAGGGAGCGTGCCCTTCCCACACTGAAGAACAAGGAATCGGCTCTTCGCATGGAGGTGAAGAAAGCCAAGAATAAAGTCGAAGAAATTGAAAGAAACCTGAATCAGACCATCAGTCAGTACGATGAAAGCCTGAGGCTCTGGATTGAATTTGATACAGAACTGGTGGGAGTCAAAGAGGTGGTTCTGGACATCGATAAGATCGCCGGTGTCAGAACCCCGGTATTGAAACAGATCCATTTTGATGTCAGAGAATTTTCATTGTTCGTGCGACCCAAATGGTTCATGGATGGGATCGAGGTTCTCAAGGAACTGGCCCACAATGCCATTGAGAGGAAGGTTTTCCAGAGAAAAATGGAACTGCTGGATCATGCCCGCAAAAAGACCACGCAGAAGGTGAACTTGTACGAAAAGGTTCAGATACCGGGTTACCAGGATGCCATTCGTAAGATCAATCGTTACCTTGAAGATGAGGAAAACCTTTCCAAGGCCGCGCAGAAGATCGTTAAAAGCCGTCAACAAAAAGAAACCATGAATAAAGCCGCATGATCACTCCGATGAAGAAATATGCCTTCCTGGTGTATCACAAAGAGTACACAGATTTCCTCCATCAACTGAGGGAACTGGGGGTGGTTCATGTAGCGGAGAAACACAGCGAGCAAAAAGAGGAAGAACTGGCTGATCAGTTTCAGAAGGTGAACCGATATGATCATGCCATACGTTTTCTCAGGCGACGGGGTCAGGAAGAAAACGATACCGGAACAGAAAGTGCGGATGCACTCCTTGACCGCCTGGAAGCACTGCAGAAGGAAGAAGAAGATACCGACAGCAGGATCGGCGTCCTCCAGAAGGAGATCATTAAGCTGGAACCCTGGGGTGATTATCAGAAAGCAGCACTTGAAAAGCTGGAATCGGAAGGTTATAAAATACATCTCTATACATGCCCTATCAAGCGTTTTGATGAAAGCTGGGAAAAGGAATACTCCATTCAGGTTATCAACAGATTTAAAGGAACGCTCTATTTTGCGGTTCTCACCAGGATCGCTCAGGAGGTAGACCTAGATGCCGAACCGGTGTCACCAGCCGATCAATCCCTGGGTGAACTAAGACTTGAACTGGAGAAAAAAGAAGCACGTCTGAAAGGGATCAAGGAGCAATATGATGAACTTGCTGCGACAAGCATATCCCTGTTTGAAAAAGCAAGGGAGGAGATTGTCGTAGAGATCCAATTCCTTTCAACCCTGATCGATACGGAAGAACATGCGGAAGGGTCGTTAAAATTGCTGGAAGGCTGGGTGCCGGAGGATTCCGAAGCGTCCCTGGTGGACTTCCTCGATGAAAAAGGAATCTATTATATCGGCAATCAACCCGATGAAAATGAAAAGCCACCCATTAAGCTTAAGAACGGCCGCCTGACCCGCCTGGTTGAGCCCATTGGAAAGCTTTTTGATCTGCCGGATTATAAGGAAGTTGACCTGACTCCTTTCTTCGGGCCCTTCTTCATGCTGTTTTTTGGATTTTGCCTGGGAGATGCCGGATATGGACTGATCTTCGTTATCGCCGGATTGTTCCTTCGAAAAAGGGTAAAAAAGCAAATGAAACCCATCGTCACACTGGGTGTTTTCCTGGGTATAGCCACTGTGATTTTTGGCGCACTGTCCGGCACCTTTTTCGGCATCAATCTGATCAATACCGGCTATACCATTACTCAGCAAACCCTGGCCGCGCTGGGAGATGCCAATATTCCCCGAACCATTATCGATCAGCTTCAATCCTTGCAGGGTACTCACTATGAGGCGCGCAGTGACTTTTTAGAGGCAGTCAGGCAGCTTATTGGTGAGCAGAATGTAGCCAGTTACCGCATCGATATACTGAAATACACCCAGTCCGATGTGGATTTGCTGGTTTCTTTCAGGCACCTGATGCAGGAGCCGTTGAATATGTTTTATCTATCCATGATCATCGGCGGTGTGCAGATCATATTCGGGAAAGTCATTGCTATTTTCAACGTGGTGAAAAAATCTGGTTTCAAATACGGCATTTCACATGCGGGATGGGCCCTTCTGATTATCATCATGGTTGTATTCATGGGAGGAAACCAGTACGGATTGCTCGATCTTGAAAAGGTGAAACCTCTCTATTATGGATTCCTGATCCTGTCGGGTGTGATGATCGTGTTTTTCAACAACCCGGATTCCATGATCCTGCTCAGGCCATTGACTGCCATATGGGATGCCTATGGAGTGGTTACCGGCGTTTTCCAGGATATCCTGTCCTACATTCGCCTGTTTGCCCTGGGAATTTCATCGGCCGTGCTGGGATTCGTGTTCAACGATATCAGTTCCCAGTTATTGAGTGTGCCTTACGTCGGATGGCTCTTTTTTATCATCCTGCTCCTTTTCGGACATTCCATCAATTTATTCCTGGCTTCACTTGGAGCTTTTATACATCCCATGCGTCTGACTTTTGTGGAATTCTACAAGAATGCCGGATTCAACGGGGGTGGGAAAGAATACAAACCGTTTTCTAATTAACCTAAACAAAAAATAGATTTATGAGTACAGCAGTTATTTTGGCATATGCAGGACTGGCATTTATGCTAACCCTGGCCGGTATCGGCAGCGCCTATGGAGTATCCATGGGAGGCAACGCCACGGTAGGAGCATTGAAAAAGAACCCGGATCCTTTTGGCTCTTATATGTTGCTTACCGCATTGCCGGGAACTCAGGGGCTTTATGGTTTTGCCGGTTTCTTCGTTGTCAATGGTAGGATGCAGGAGTTTATCACCGACGGGGTGCTGCAACTACAGTTGTGGCAGGGTATTGCCATACTTGCGGCGGGACTTGCACTGGGATTCGTGGGACTTTTCTCGGCCATCAAACAGGGTGGTGTAACATCCAACGGCATCGCGGCAATTGGGTCCGGTAACGATGTTTTCGGAAACACCATGATCCTGGCGGTCTTTCCCGAACTGTATGCGATCATTGCCTTTGCAGCCACTTTCCTGATCAGCACCTCTCTGTAACAACAGTCTGAAGGTTACTGAGCTATTCCACATGGGGTTGGATTGCCTTCCCCATGGGGAGTAGCTCCTTGCTGTTGGAAACAGGAAGTGCTTTATTGTCTCAAACGGCTTTTCCTGAATACGCTCTTCGAGACTGAAGATTATTCTTAGCTCTGTCCACGGGTTAAGTTACTTCAGAACAATCCGTAATTTCAAAAGATCCCGGATCATACCGGGCCATTGTTTTCCACAAAAACATGGACTGAAAACTGTTAAATTGTTTATTTTCGCCACTGATTTAACAAGATTCGGAAGAAATACACCGGAATAACTTTAAAGATCCGATTGTGAGTGATTTTTGGAAACTGATGGATGAACGGAATATCAACCTGCCAGGGAATGTACGTGCATTACTGGAAGGTTGCGCTAGTTTCCGTTTCTTCGGCTCAACAGAAGGGCTGACCGAGGCGGCCACCATGGGCCAGCACGTCAGCGCCGCCATCGCCGCTGCGACTCGGATGAGTTTCGCTTGCCCCTTGACCATGGATCGCCTCCCGCGATGCAGGATGTGAGGGTATTCCGTGCCGCCCGCGGCGGCACCGGCCGTACGAATTATGTGGCCTGCCCGGTGTCGCGCCAAGAGGCAGAGGATTTTTTTCGGTGAGGTGG
>Ga0209536_100009023_pt1 | contig 14854 bp, 13 predicted proteins | sample DeeMarSeWOR28_12_FD_187461 | JGI IMG/M metagenome (GOLD analysis project Ga0209536, IMG submission 187461) | Marine sediment microbial communities from White Oak River estuary, North Carolina - WOR-2-8_12 (SPAdes) (version 2) | ecosystem: Environmental > Aquatic > Marine > Intertidal zone >...
CCTCACCATTCAAAAGGGAAAGTAATTTCGCAAGCCCATAACGATACCGACTCTGAATTGTATTGATCGAATCTCCGGTCTGCCGGGCAATCTCACGAAAACGCAGGGAGCTTAGTACATGTAAAACGATGACTTGGCGCTGCTCTTGTGGCAGTTGAGCAAGGGCACAAGCCAGAATACGACGTTGCTCTGCATATCCAGCTACCTGCAAAGGATCCGGCAAATTAGATGGTCCGAGTCTGCTATCATCCTGTAAGTTGTGCCGTTCCTGCCGATTGGTATTCCGGGCCCGATTAGCAACGCATATTGCCAGATAACCCTTGAGCGAACCTCTCAGCCGAAAACGCCCGGCCTGGGTTGCAAAACGGACAAATACATCATGAAGCACATCCTCGATGACTGATGCATCATTCACCAAGGCTCTTGCTACGCTGAGCAGGTCCGGCTTGTACTTCTCGTATATACGGCGTAAGGCATCCATATCCCCTGCGTTAAACCTCCGGATTAATAGTCTGTCTTCTATCAAAATGGGCTTGCCCTTAATTATGTGAGCACTCACACGTCATAGTAGAAACACGCTGGGTGCTACTTTTAGTCTATGAGTATCGAATTTTTTTAGAAATTGCTGTTGTGACTTTTTGCAGCTTATTTCTTGTTATGTGTAATTTGCCAGGACGGATTTTGCTACGCCTTCGCTTATTGTGCCGGCATCGAGAAGGGCGTTTACCGATTCGACCATTGTCACCATGCCGTGCTTTCTTCCCGTCTCGATGACGCTCCTAAGGAAGAATCCGCCCTTTCTCCTGATTATGTTCTTTGCAGCACTCGTTACGACCAATACTTCACAAGCGACTCTTTGTTCGCCTTTTACCGTAGGTATCAGCTCCTGGTGAATCATGCCCTGAAGAGATTCGGCCAAAAGAAACCTCAACTGGCCTTCATCCGTAGCGGGAGCATAACTTAAAAGCCTTTCGATAATCTTATCTATTGATATGACATGAAGCGTGGAAAGTACCATAACGCCGGTCTCGGCGGCCGCCAGGGCGATCTTGATGGTCTCGTAGTCTCTCATCTCACCGATTGCAATCACATCCGGATCCTGTCTCAAGGCGGCTCGCAGTCCCGTATAGAAACTCTGGGTATCTCTTCCGACCTCCCTTTGCCTGACTACACCGGCTTTATTAGTATGGACGTACTCGATCGGGTCCTCAATCGTTACGACATGTTTTTCACACGTAGAATTTATTTCATCAATCATTGCCGCCATTGTCGTGGTTTTGCCCTGACTGGTGCTTCCGGTGATCAAGACCAGTCCTTTAGTTCTGCCTGCCAAGTCTTTGACGATGTCCGGCAGAGATAATTCATGGAGGGTTCTTGGACGCGTAGGTAGAATTCTGATTGTAGAGCCTACCGCGCCATTGAAATATCCGACATTGATTCGGTATCTGCCGGCCCCGTCCGCCAGCATTAAGTCGTAATCAAGATTCTTTTCAAACAGGGCTTTCTGTTCATCTGTAAGCAGTTCCAGCGATATGTCCCGGCTCTGTTGGGCGGTCAGCTTCTCCTTTGTAATCGGAACCAGTTTTCCTCCCACTCGAAACAGTACCGGAGCACCGGCACAAATATGTATATCAGTTGCCTGCTGGGCTTTTGCGTGCTCTAAGAGTTGTTTCCTGCTGATCATGTAATTCGATTCTGTATCTGCCTGTTTCTCTAAGAGTCTGTCTGCTTCGACTGCATGAAGTATCGATCTGAACTTCCGCCTCTTCGTCCGATGCAATATTTATCGTTACATCCAAAGCTGAATCGCGAATATTCAGTTTACTCACATCCAATTGTACAGTTTTATCAAAGATTTCGCTACTTTTTTTCCGGGCATTTTCCTTCGCCCATACCAGGCCGCTCGCCAGCAGATTTCTCTCACATGCCTTCAGATAGGCATTTTGCGACTGAAATTGCATGGTATTTGCAATATCTGCCAGGATGGACATCTGGATTCCGATAACAGCAATCGCTACGATGACAAGTACCAGTACAAAACCGTTTTGTCTTGTTTTTTTCATCGCTATCTCAGTTCCTTTCCAAGGGCGCCTGCAAAATACAGGTGCGAATGTGCCATTTTCTTAACCCACTGGCCTCTCCTGCCATACTCGAGATGGGTATTGGTCTCGACAGCATAGCCCTGACCGTTTCTCTCCCAAACTTTCCATTCTACATTCGCATGGGGTATCGACCAGATTCTTGGATCTTCGGCTTTGCCTTGCGACGTTTCCGTGAGCTTTTGCCGAATGACCTGTCCATCTTTTCGCTCGTAACAAATTATGCCCTCTGCCAGTTCAATCAAGAGGATTTGGTCGCCCGCGGTCTGTCCAGCGAAAGATTTCGGCAGGCCCTTTGCTCTGTCAATGTCCTTTTGTATTTGCCTGAGCACATTCAGCAGGCTTGTGTTTTCATGTACTATGCGGACGGACATTGGAATCTCGCCGGCAATTGCTTTGAATAATCCGTCGAAAAGAAGGAACACGAATGGAAGAACGGCGATTATAAGGAGTATTTCGTAAAAAGTAAAGCCCTTACGCATGTTTATCACTTCCCTTCGGCTAATGGTTCATCTCGTGAAATATATCTGGACAGCTCAATTGTCACTTGCTTTCGTAAATACTTGCCGGTTGTTGTTACCTTTACCAATTGCGCGCCCTGCCATTGTCCCTGCCCGGCGGTTTTCTCGATGGACACTTTGAGCTGAGGCCAAATTCGGTTGAAATCTTCTTCTTCGATTGGCATTCCTGTTGCGGTGAGGCTGTCAAGCTCCGCCTGTGCCGCGGCGATACATTGTTGCCTTACTAACTGGTAGTGATTGAACTTGGCAATACCATTCATTGAAAATGCTACACCGGCCAGAAGCATCGCTATAACAGTCAAACTCACCGCTATCTCCGCAAAGATGAAGCCGCCGGATCTTCTTTTTTTATGTAACATAACTTTGCTCCATATTAGCACATTACGGCAACACCTTACCCGATAAAGCTTCGATGATTAAAATGCTCGGTGAAAATATCGCATACACAACAAATCCCACAATCACACCCATGAAAAGGATCAGGCATGGCCACATAATGTACCTGGCGAGGTTCACACAGTAGCTGTAGTTCGAGCGGTAGAATGATTCGAGCGTTTCCAAAATCGTTAGGGTGTTGCCCTGATTCACTTTTTCGTCGAAGGCCCATGCCAGGGGAGAGCCTAATCTGGATTCCCTTATTGCTGTAGCGATATTGTCACCTCTTTCGACTTTATCCAGCCATCTTTGCAGCCGCCTTCTGAAACGATTGTTCACGTCCAGTCCGAGTGTATTTTTTATCGCATTATTTACAGTACAGCCTGCGTTAAGCGACAGCCGGAGAAGTTCGACAACCTGTACCAGCGAATAATTTTTCTCGAAGTTGTGCAAAACAGGCAGATGCCATTTGACGAAGTCGCCCATTCGCGAAAGTAGATAGGGTTTATGCGGCCGACGGGGCCTGAATTTGATGTATATCGAAATGGGTATAATCGCAATAACCAAAAGTATAAGAAGTGTCCAGGTTAACCATGCAAATTCATCTCCAACTAAACGTGTAATCCTTATTAGAAATCGAGTAGCCGCCGGAAGTGTCGGTCCCCCGAACATTTCCTCCAGCGCCGCCTGAAACGACGGAATGACAAACGTCATGACACCCAACAACATAAAGAACATAAAGACCATTAATATAACCGGGTAAAGCGGATGAACCGGTCGAATTTTTCTGCGCTCGTCGGCTTTAGTTACCATATCCGCCTCGATTGCCTGAATTGCCAGCGGAAGCTGATTAATTCGCTCAGCGGCAGCGATCATAGCCACTGCATGGCCGGGACATTTAGGATAACCTCGCTTGATGGACTCACTCAACGAGTAACCCTGGACCAGCCATTTTTGTATTTGATTCAGGATTCTTGAGCGTTTATCTGCACGTCCACCTGCCGCCGACTCGAGCGCCATAGACAGTGGCAGATTCTGCCGCATAATCGAACCAATTGTCGAAATAATATAAGTGTCAGTTGCAAGCCGTGATGTTAAAGCATAGGCTATGATTGAGCCTATTAACAAAGCAAAAAACACAATGCCGCTGACACCTAAAGGGCCAAACGCCACGCCAAGAGTGACTGACAGGAGAAGAAATACAAAAATTACAAGAATCCATTTAGCTAATACCTGGGGCCATGGTTCGTCACTTGGCTCTGGTTTAGATAACAGGACGGCAATGATTGTCACAATGAATATGCCGGGCGCAATTACTACTACCCCAATATTCTCATCTACAACTCCAAACAAAATCAATGAGCCGGCAACAAACGGCGAGGTTACTAAGGCGATTGTCGGGTACTTCCATCCGAGGTATATATAACAAGCCAATACTATTAACGTTATTATTATCATTAACATATCATTTCCTACGTAGCAGATAAATTAGTTATAATGGATATCATCGGCAAGAACATCGCCATGATTGTCATTGCCAGAAATACTCCCACGCCAATCAACATGACCGGTAACAACACCGCTTGTAATCTTGCCTGGCCGCATCGTGCCTGCTCAGTGTACATTTGTCCCAGACTGTAAAGATTGTCCTGCAATTCGTTTCGTTGTGTACCCAACTGAATCGAATAGAGAAACAGTCTGGGTATCATTCGACAGAACTGTCCCGCCTCCAGAATATTAGCTCCCTGTTCGATCTGGGCTGCAAGGGCCTCGCTTTCAAGAATAAGCTTTTCACTTCCCGTAGCACCTGAGCTTAACCTTAGCGATACGGGCATATCGGAGCCGGCGGCTACCATTATTGCCATCCCCTCAGCCATCCTGCTAAGCACACTACTATGGTACACTCTTCCTATGACCGCAATTTTTAGAAGAAGCGATTCTTTGATTCTGCGCCCAGCAGCCGATGCGGAAAGCATCGCATACAGAGCAACTATCGCAGCAATCACAAATCCTACAGCAACCCAGAATGGTATAACGTTTTGAGCCATACTTAAAAATGCCCTTGTAATGCCCGGCAGCATGGCTCCTTCGGTCATTTCCGCAAGTACTGATCCGAACTGCGGGATAATGAACATGAATACGCCCGTAAGAATAATTGACGCCAGGGCCAGGATAACCGCAGGATAGCACATTGCTTCGAAAATTATTCTTCTTGTCTGATTGGCCATTTCCAGGTGCCTGTTGAGGCTTGTCAGCATTTCGCTCAATCGGCCTGTTTCCACTCCTGCTTTTAATATCCTGCCGTATAGAGGTGGAAAATGCTTCTGCCTCTTTTCAAATGCCTTCTCAATGCTCACACCCGCTTCAAGCTCACCGGCAATCGCTTCTACCAGCCGGCGCATCGACCTTGAACTAACATCACCGGCAAGCTCTCGCAGACCTCTTTCTAAAGGAATGCCGGCTTTGGTAATCGACGCCAATTGTTGATTGAAAAGCACAAACTCATTTCTGCCGATAGCTGTCTTGGGCTTTTTTAGTTTGGCCTTTTCAACGGAGTTTACGACAAGCTGCATCTGTTTTAGCAGCTCGTCCGCCTCTTGATTTGTTCCCGCTTCAATTGTGCCCTTCATCAGCCTGCCGGCCGATGTCAGTGCGTTGTATTCGAATGTAGCCATTTTTAATCCTCGTATATCAAACTACTTTTTCAACACAATTTCATAGTGAATCATGTCCTTTGGTCTGCCACCTTCCGGCATGACTGACTTCAACACTGCCCCTGTAGAAGTGCGGCTGTACTCAAATGTCTTGCCGCTCATCACGTCGTTCGGAATCTTCAAGTCTTTTATGTCGCCAAGCACCTGTGGTAACTGTCCGGCATGTGTAGCGGCGTAATGACGTATTGCTTCCACACATTGCAGCCCGTTCAAATTATTATCCAGACGTTTTGAAATCGACCGTAATCGATCAAATTGCGTTTCCTTTTGCTCTGCAGTCTGTCCTTGCCTAATATCATCAGGAGGCAAATCGAGATGGACCTTCTTCTCATGCTCTATTGCCTTTTCTATATCGACAAACGGCCTGGGCATATCAACCATCACCCGGTACAAGTTCGGCGAATCCTGACCCTGCACATACTGCTCGAGTTCTTTGCACATAACTGCACCGACAGAAATTCCCACCAGACCTTGGATTATTGTAGGAGCTTGTCCCAGGTCTTTGGCCATCACGAATCCGGTCCGCATCGCTATGATGGCCCCCTCATATCCATCCTGGCTTATTTCCAGCCTCGCCCATAATCTGAGGATAAAGGCCAGTTTTCGAAATCCTCCCAAATCTCCAAGCTGACTTTTAGGTTTCAACTCAGGCCAGTTACATTCTTTGCACCGTGTTGCACGCACCACGAGTTTAAGAGGCTCCAGATATTTCTGCAGCATTTCTTCGGCCTGCTGCTTTGGCAGTTGTTCTACATGCAGCTTCAACAAGTCGTCAATTTGCTCCTGATTAAAGTCTTTCGGTATCGATTTAATCGCCTGATCATACAGCTGCACTGCATCGCCTTCAGTTTGATCCTCAGTATTTACCAAGAGCTTATACTTCTTCTCAGTCTCGCCGGCTTTTGCCGGATAAATCGTTAATCTAACTGGACCTTCAGCAGAACGTCGTGCATATGTTGAAGAAACAAGCAACAAAATAATCACAAAGACGGAAATGTTTTTGAATAATCGACTGACTAAGATGTTTTTGTATTGAGATGTTGCCATTTAAGTGCCCTTTATTTCAGTTTGAGCTCGTATCGCACTGCATCTCTGCCTTCAGAACCTTCAGTACCTTCTAATTCAAGGATCGCCTCCGAACCGTTGCTCTTATACGAAAATGGTTTTTTTGTCACAGGATCAACCGGTATCTTAATGTCGGTAAAATCACTAAGTTGAGGAAATTTACCGTCATGAGAGCCGACATAAATACGGATCGCTTCGATACATTGCAAAGCTGCTACGTGACGGTCTAACCGATCCATTAGCAGAAAGACTTTTTCTTTAATATCCGGTTCTTCCCATTCTGCTTGCTTTGTCATGTCGATAAACGGGTGCGGCAAATTCTGCAAAGCCTGATAAAGGTTTGGCGCATCGGGTCTCTGGACTAATTGTTCGATCTGCCGACACATGTATGCAGCCATGCCGATTCCGACCATACCACGGATGAGGGCGGAATCTTTGCCTAAGTGCCGGGCCATTGCAAAACCTGTCTGCATAGTACTTATCGCCTCGTTGTAGCGGCTCCGGGCGATCTCGAATCTCACCTTTAAGGCAAGAATGAACAGGAGTCTGCGATGTTTGCTTAGATTCTCCGATAGTTCATCATCGTACAAGTAGGGCCACTCGCATCGCTTACACCTGGCGGCTTGCTCAAGCAATTCCAGCGCAGGCTCAAACTGCTGGAGGGTCGATTGCACTTTTTTTAGGGGCAGTTCATCCGGTGGAATTTTTAACCACTGTTCAATTTCATCCATCTTCAGACTGCTCGGTAATGATTGGATAGCTTTTTCATATAGAGGTGCCGCATCGGTATCAAATTGATCCTCGGCTTTTACCATGAGCTGGTATTTCTGTTCCGGTTTCGGTGATTTAGCCGGGTAGAGTGTCAGTTCAACTGTGCGAGCCTCCGCGGGAACCACGGCCAGCAATATTATAAGACAGATGATAATGTATTTCATAAAATATCTCATGTATCTAAAGAATCCTCAGATACTATTCCGCAGACTTTATTCAGTTCGTCTTGGGTTGTGATGCCATCGTCGACCAGACGCTTGCCATTGGTAAGCATTGTCGTATGGCCCATGTCTTTGAGAATATTTTCGAGATTGTCCAGGTCAGCTTTAGCTAAGACAGCTTTCCGCAATTGACTTTCTAATTGAACCATTTCAGCAATTAGCACCCGTCCTTTGTAGCCGGTATTGAAACATTCGTCACATCCGGCCGCCTTGAATGAATCGGTATTCTCAATTTTCTTCTTACATTTGGGGCAAAGCTTTCTCACAAGTCGCTGGTTCAGGACCGCAGAGACACTGGAAGTGACCTGATAAGGCTCGATACCCATCTCCAGCAATCGTAGCAAAGCTCCAGCGGGAGAGCCACTGTGCATTGTGCTCATTAGCAAATGCCCTGTTAGTCCCGCTTCAATTGCGATCTTCGCAGTTTCGGCATCCCGTATCTCTCCAATCATTAAAACCTGCGGATCCTGCCTGAGCAGCGACCGCAATGCCGTGGGAAATGTCATCTGACCGTGAGGCGTAATCTGAACCTGGGTCGCACCATCTATTCTAATTTCCACAGGATCCTCGAGAGTAACGACACTCTTGCCGGCATAGTGTTTTAGTATGTGTCGCAAAAGGGCGGCAAGTGTTGTGCTTTTTCCGCTGCCTGCCGGGCCGGTCAGCAATAAAACACCCTGATTCCTGGCGGCAATTTTTTTAAGCCCTGTGTATATTGGCTTTGAAAAGCCTAATTGTTCAAGTTCCATAAGCTCGGCATTATTGTAAAACAAACGTACAACCGCCCGTTGGCCGTGTATGGTTGGAAAGATTGCCAGCCGCTGATCCATGACTCCGTTACTATGGCTCTTGCTGATTTCGATACGGCCTTCCTGGGGGATATCATTACGATAGGTCAAAAGCCCCCCGAGAACTTTTAACCGCGCTATAACATTGTCGGATATCGTGCCGGGCAGCTTTTCGACGGTGCTCAGGACTCCATCGAGACGAAATTTTATGGCTAATTCTGTACTTGTAGGTTCGAAATGGATATCGCTTGCTCCGCATTCTACCGCTTTTGAGAGCAAATCATCTACTAAAGACACAACGTCCTTAGCATCCCTGGATTTCTCGTAAGAGCTTTCATTACAGTGACTTAAATCCATATTTATGCTTTCTGCCCTGGTGATTTCTATATTTATTAGCACTTTATTCCAAAGCATAAGACGCAACAGCACTCCATAACGTTATCTAAGAAAAAGCAAATTTTTCCCCAAATTGTGAAGAATTTTGTTAACATATTATTTAGTGCTGCGTCTTAATAGATAGAAGAAGGTAACATTGGGTGAATTGACGCTAATGTTTAGCAAGGCCATAAGTTACGGATCTGTTTGGGATTATGCAGCCTCTGAGTCTGTCGTCGAGAGCCAGCGGTGGATACTCTCAACTATGCAGAAATATGGGCAGGAACTGGTCACGTTACTATGGCGAATTTTGGGCAATGAACAGGACGTTTGTGACGCCTACCAGGACACGTTTCTGCAACTGGCCCATTTCGAAGGAGGGCAAAAACCAGACAATGTTAAAGCATATGTTTTCCGTGTGGCTAACAATGTTGCGATCTCGATGTTAAGGCGCAGGATTGCCGAGAAAAACAGGCTGCCTATGGCTATAACCTCGTCAAAGTCAATAAGCTCACCGGTTAAAGAGCTCAATTCCAAATACCTTCAGGAAACTCTAAGAGAATGTATAACCCAATTGCCCGAACATCTGAGGGATGTCGTTACATTACGCGATCTGGCGGAATTGTCTTATGCGCAAATCGGCAAGATTTTGGGTATATCAGGAGCAACAGCGAGGGTTTATCGATGCAAAGCCATCCAGTTACTGGCAGTGTGGATGAATAAAGAAGAATGAAAATGACAGAAATGAAAACAAAAAATAAGTGCAGGCGTATCAGAGCCTGGCTGTACTCAACTATAAGCAGAAGTTTCGGTCCTGAAGCGAACTGGTTAAATGACCATATTATGCGCTGCCCGAGATGTCAGAGGAGACTCGTTTCCTGTGGTAAAGTTAATCTTGCTTTATCGTTTATGAAAAGCCAGCCGCATGAGCTTGATTTGTTGATGCGTGCGAATACTCAGACCATTGCCGTGCTAAAACACAGTCTCAGAAGTGAACTGAAAGCTCAGAAGCTTGAAACAAAACTTCCTGAGCCCAAAATGCTGGAAAGGTATAGCAAATACGGACATTCTTTGGTGAATTTAGCGGCCTGCATTGTAATTTTGCTGCTTATGAAAATTGGTGTTTTTTCCTCAATGGGTCAATTTCATAACCAGGGTCAAAGAGTCATGAAGCAGTATTACGCCAGACAGGTGGGTGAAGACCTGGCGGATGAGGTTTTTCCAAAAGACACCAAACCTCCATCATCTTCAAACTATCGTGGATTTACCAATGCATAGTTAAGTCCCATATAAAGCATTCATCAATTTATTCTAATAATCATCCCAATAAAACAACTCAATATTACAATTTGCAGAAAGATTCTATCGGACATAGAAAAAGTATCGTTTTTCTGCTATTAGTTGATTTGATTAGCCCCGAAATATTCCTTATATTTTATTTAACGCTTCTCATGGAGGTTTTTATACGCTCACCCGTGGAGGTGAAACACATTTTGGTTTTGGATAAACAATCGTTAGTTTTCCGAAACAGGAGCGTTTGACCAAGTTCGAAAATATTAAAAGTTCAGAACTGGGGGTATCAAAAAAATCATGGCACGGATCTTTGGATTTGTCAAAAAAGAGGCTCGGATAAGCGTGAACCAGGTCAGCAACCATTTAGAAAATGGCGACGATGAGGAAATCAGCGGTCTGTCACTGCTGTATAGCCCGGAGCAGGAACGGGAACAACAAGGTAGTGTTGCACATATTCGAGATGTGGCGGATGTCCTTTCCGAAACAGGAAAAATTTCCGGTGAACAGCTCTCTGAACTGAGGCGATTACATAAAGAAAAAGCAAATTGTGATATCTGTCAGATAATCAAGGAATCTAATTTCGTTCATGAACCTGATATCTCAATTGCCCGGGCATCTCTTCATGGATTCGAATTTAAAAAGATAGAAGCGGAGCAGGTCGACAAAAATGCTTTTAATAAACTCGACCTTGAATACATAAAAAGCAACCGCATAATGCCCATTGAGATCAGAGACGAAATCCTCGTCGTGGCAACAAGTCGTCCAGCCGACCTTTTCGTTATCGAAGATGTCAAACGGTTGACTCAGATGAAAACCGAAATAGTCGTATGTCTGGACGAAGATATCGATAAGGTCTGTGAGACCTACAGTAGCGAACAAATCGATTACGATATTGACGATATCATTAGTGATATGACAGATGTCGAAATCATGCAGGATGAACAAGATGAATCCGATGATCTCGAAAAGATGGCAGGTCAATCTCCTATTATCAAATTTGTCAATTATCTTATAAGCAACGCAGTGCGCGAGGGCGCCAGTGATATTCATATCGAGCCTAAAGAAAAGTACATGAGAACGAGGTACCGTATAGACGGCGTACTTTTCGAAATGAAGCAGTCGCCATTAAAGATGCATCCGGCAATAGTCTCACGTATTAAAATTATGTCCGATCTCGATATTTCAGAAAGACGACTACCACAGGACGGCAAAATCAAGGTTTCTGTTGCCGGCAGGGCAATCGATCTACGTATCTCGACACTTCCGACGAATCATGGAGAAAAAGTAGTTGTCCGTGTGCTGGACAGTCAATCCATCACGCGAGGCCTTGAGCAATTGGGAATGGAACATGATATTATGACAGGTTTTGCCTCGCAGATAGCCATGCCTCACGGAATTTTTCTCGTTACCGGCCCGACTGGTTCCGGCAAGAGCACCACATTGTACTCGGCTCTACCCCAGATGGACGGCGATAAACTGAATATTTCGACCGTTGAGGATCCCGTTGAATATGAACTTGGATTCTGCAATCAGGTCCAGATTAACGAAAAAATTGGCCTGGATTTTGCCACATCGCTTAGAAGTTTGCTGCGCCAGGACCCGGACGTGATAATGGTAGGAGAGATTCGTGACAACGAAACAGCACGAATAGCAGTCCAGGCAGCTCTAACAGGGCATTTAGTTTTATCAACATTACATACTAATGACGCAGCCTGTAGTATTACAAGACTCGTTGATATCGGCATTGAACCATATTTGATAGCCGCTTCGTTGAACGGAGTACTTGCACAGCGACTGGTAAGAAAGATTTGCTCGAACTGCAAAGAGATATATCAGGTTACAAAAAATGTAGCCAGATATGTGGAAATGGCAGGAGTAGATCCAGGACAAATTTACCATGGCACCGGTTGCGATCGATGCCGAGGTTCAGGTTATGTAGGCAGACTTGGTATTTACGAGCTACTGATTATTGATGAGCCGTTTAGAGACATGATTAACAAGGACTCATCAGTGAACAACATGCGGCGAACTTTCCACGAGAGTGGCCGGCGGAGCTTGTATGATGATGGTATGCTCAAAGTAAAGCAGGGCCTGACCACTATAGAAGAAGTTCTGCGCGTAACCAAAATGTATGGGGAAAACGAGAACGAAACTTTTGATGAGAACGAAGGTTTTGATGAGAACGAAAACCCCGAAAATTGATGTAAAAATCGGTGCAAATGCGTCCTGAACTTATTTGAACGGACTGCTATAGCCGATGATTAATGATTGATATTTGAGATGATACGCAAGCAATTAATTATTCTTGGCTCAATACTAGTTCTTATCGGTGGAATCATGCTCGGGTGGATTCTGACCGAAAAAGAAAAGCTTCAACGGGAAGCTTCTCAATATCATCTAAAGTACGGTGTTGATACAGATGATTATGTGAAACAGTATGAAGAGTGGCTGCAGACACCGCCGCGAGAGAGGCCTGAGTTGCCTCCGATACTGGAAGACAACGGCAAAGTCATGACGAGAGAACAACTCTGGCAGGAACAGCAGGAAAGACTCAAAGCCGATCTTGACAAACTGGCCACCGGCGAGATGACCCCCCATCCCCTGGCAGATGTTCTTTACGGGGAAAACTGGCAGGACGAACTCAGAGAATACAAGAGACGAAATAAGCGCAACAAGAACATTTTGACCGGCTCAATTGTGTGTATATCCATGGGGGGAAGTCTTTATGCCGGATGTTTATTGCTATGGATGGCTCGTTTTGTAAAAAAACGTTCACCCGGATCAAAACGTACGGTTTCCAAGATTAAAACTCCAAAAAAAGTTGAAAGCCAGAAACAAACTCAAGATGCTCCTAAAAAGTTACCACAGAAGCAGGAAACCAAAGAAAAACTTGTTCAACTTGATAAGCATAAGGAAATCGCCGGCAATCCGGACAAGAAGATTCCGCTCAAGGTCAAGGGGGTTGAAACAACAGCAAACAAAGTAAAAATATCGAAAGGTACCACAAAGATTAACAAACTGCTTACGGATGAAAAAACCGCTAGTATCAAGACAACAACCAATTGGGGTAAGCAACGTTCTGAAACCGATGAGCAGCCAAAGCCACTCGATAGCGCCATTAACGAGTTTACTCAACAGGTTTCGGCCATCCAATCGGGTAAGAAGCGTTCCGAAACCGAGGGGCAGCCAGAGCCCATCAATAGCGCCATTACTGAACTTACTCAACAGGTCTCAGCTATACGTGAATATGCAGCTTGTCAGCAGGACAGACTGGAAAAGCTCCAGGATGGTTATGACTGGAATATCATAAGGACTTTTTGCCTGCGAGTTATCCGCTGCATTGATAATCTTGAAAGCCGTATTAATCGGCTCGGTAAAGATGACGGCAAGGCGATGCATCTTCAGGAAATAAAGGATGAGTTAATCTTTGCTCTGGAATCAAGCGGTATCGAGCAATTTGAACCGGAAGTAAATAGTGAATATCGAGGACAGGAAAAATTCGCCGAAGCTATCAAAGATAAGCAGGAAAGTGACAATCCCGAACAAGCGGGTAATATTGCAAAAGTAATTAGACCAGGATATCAATACTTTATTAACGAGGAAAACGTGAAAGTGGTTCGCCCTGCTCAGGTCAAGCTGTATGCTTGATGATTGAATCGTGATCGATTCATAATATATCGAATCACAAAATTGGAGGTGTAATATGACTAATATAGTGGGAATAGATCTCGGCACGACATTTTCGGCACTATCGATTCTCAATGCTATCGGCAAGCCGGAGATAATCCCAAATGCTGATGGTGAAAGACTCACTCCATCTGCGATCTTCTTTGACGAAGAAAATTCCGATATCGTCAGAGTAGGCATCGAAGCGATTAATTCAAGACATATTAATGCTGAGCGATCTGTTCGCTGGATAAAACGCCACATGGGAGATGCCAAATATAAAAGAAAAATTGATTCGAAGGATTGGACTCCCGTGGAATTATCCGCTTTGATTCTGAAAAAGCTCAAGCAGGACTGTTCCGCAGAGCATGGCGATATTTGTGATGCCGTCATTTCCGTCCCGGCCCACTTCGACGAAGTCCGCAGAAAAGCAACTATGGAAGCGGGAAAGATAGCCGGCCTGAATGTGATTGGAATTGTCAACGAGCCCGTGGCCGCAGCTTTGTATTACGCCACTACAAAAAAGGTCACAGGGAAAGTTCTGGTTTACGATCTCGGCGGTGGAACATTCGACGTTACCATAATGGAAGTCAACGGACACGACATGAAGATTGTTTGTTCGCAGGGCGACCATGCTCTCGGCGGCGTTGATTTCGACCGGAAAATACTGGAAACTCTGGAACAAAAGTACAAAGAAAAGTTCAATGTCGACCTGATCGGTTCCGAGGAGGATCGAGCAAAGTATGAAGATGAGGCTGAGGATATCAAAAGAACTTTGTCCAGGCGTAATGTTGCCAAAAAGATGCTATACGGCCCGGCGGGCAATATGAGGGTGGAAGTAACCAGAGAGATGTTCGAAGAGGCGATCGCTTCCCTGATTGAACGTGCGGATATTTTAGTGGAAGTCGCCCTCGGCGAGGCGGGAATTGAACCAACGGGAATTGATAAGGTGCTATTGGTCGGCGG
>Ga0209536_100009024_pt1 | contig 14854 bp, 11 predicted proteins | sample DeeMarSeWOR28_12_FD_187461 | JGI IMG/M metagenome (GOLD analysis project Ga0209536, IMG submission 187461) | Marine sediment microbial communities from White Oak River estuary, North Carolina - WOR-2-8_12 (SPAdes) (version 2) | ecosystem: Environmental > Aquatic > Marine > Intertidal zone >...
CCCCAGTGGAATCCCGAGGTGATTGATAACTAAAAGACTGGGAAAGGGGTGATTAGGGTTCGGGGTCTTCCCGGATCATATCCAAGGTAAAATCCGGCGTACTTATCACATTTGATTTATTTAATGCCCTATCCTGTATCATTACATCTATCCTAAGGGTATCCCTGAAGAGGAAGAGCCATCCTGAAGATGTCATGCCATACCGAAGAGATCCTCTAAGCGGCCTGATAACCAGCCGATTGTCCTCTATTTCTGTATTCAGCAAAGGGAACCTTCCATCAAATGTCTGAAAATAGGGAGGGTCGCGCCAGTCGAACTCCTCGTATTGACCGTCCCTTTTCTCGAAGAATCGAACGAATATATTGTAGTGGTTGGGATTCAATTCTACCCATACGGTATCCTGCGGATTGCCATCGTTATCCCTGGTAATGACATAGTCGAGCGGATTATATGGGGGCATATCCGGGTGATCCCCGTAATAAATCGTATCTCCGTTCTGGTCCAGCATAACATTGTAGGCCTGATAGGGTTCGTAAATGTCAAACGAGGTCAGACCCAGGTCGCCATCTCCATCTTCGAAGGCAAGACTTATAATCAAGGAGTCAGGTCCTTCTACCTCTTTGAAAACCACCGTCTCAAATTCGATGGATGGCACCACAGGAAGTTCAGGAGGACGTGTGCAGAAGGAAAGCGCAAAGAAAGAAATTATCCCAGTGTATGTTAGTATCCGCTTCATCCAGTATCCGTTCTTTCTTACAAATTTCAAACTTTATGTGAAAATTGAGTTATTTTATGTGGAATTTTTTAAATAATAACGATGAAGGGGTTGAAAAGTTTTAAAGATGAATTGAATTTGGTGTCTGAAGATAACTTCCTAGAATTCAGCCTCGAGCTATTTAATTTTCAGGCAAAGAACAACCCTGTTTACAGAAACTTCATAGAATCACTTAAAATCAGGCTTGAAACAGTAAAGCGCCTGGAAGATATCCCCTTCCTCCCGATCACAGCCTTTAAATATCAGGATATTATGACTGGCAATTGGTCTTCCGAGCTTACGTTTGAAAGTTCAGGCACTACAGGATTCGAGGTAAGCAGGCATAGTATTCAGGATCTGGATTTCTACAAGGAAGTATCCCGCTCTGTTTTTGAAAGATTTTACGGAAATCCGGCTGACTATCATATCCTTGCTTTATTGCCTTCATACCTGGAGAGAAAGTTTTCTTCTCTCGTCTACATGGTTGACCACCTTATCGAATTAAGTGATTCTGTACATTCAGGATATTATCTCAATGATCTGGTTGGATTGAAAGATCAAATTGCATTGCTCCACGATAATTCAGAAAGAAAGATAATTCTGTGGGGTGTCACCTTTGCCCTATTGGAATTTGCCAAATCCTTTCCAATGGATCTATCAGGACATATAATTATTGAAACCGGTGGCATGAAAGGAAGAGGAGCAGAATTGGTCAGGGAGGAAGTGCATGGGATCCTGAAAGATGCATTTAATATCCGGCATGTGCATTCTGAATATGGGATGACTGAATTACTGTCTCAGGCCTATGCCCTGACGAACGGTAGATTCAGATGCCCTCCCTGGATGCGTGTTTTGGCAAGGGAAATCAACGACCCTTTCTGTACCATATTGCCAGGTGAGCAGGGCGTACTGAACATCGTTGACTTGGCCAATATTCACAGTTGTGCTTTTATTGGAACAGATGATCTGGGCAGGGTGTATGCGGATGGAACATTTGAAGTTCTGGGCCGGTTGGATAATTCTGATGTCAGGGGATGTAATCTCCTTTTTAATTGAAACAAACAATTGCCTGGCTTGAATTTTTTCCCTAACTTCCTCATGCAGGATTACATATTTTTTCACTAACCTTCAAAAGATGTCAATAATTACACGCAGGTCTTGGATAAAGAAGAACCTGATTGTAGCTTCTTCCGGTGCTGTTTTTTCAATTTTACCACGGAAAACCTATCCAGCTGCTTCCGGGAATGGCAGGCTGCAGCTGGCTATGCATCTAAGCCTCAGAAATCCGGAACGGTTGCAGATCTGTCAGCAGATGGGTGTCACACACGCCATTACCGGATCGAATTTCAGGAATATTGGCCGGGATCAATATCCTGAGGCAGCAAAAAAATTGAAAGCCGATTTTGAAGCAGCCGGATTTAAGATTGCGGGTATAGAAGGTCATCCGGTACCTTTTGAGAAGATCAAGCTGGGCCTGGACGGCCGTGATGAGGAGATCGCCAATACCAATGCGGCCATTGAAGCGCTGAGTAAAGCAGGGATAAATATGATCTGTTATAATTTCATGGCCGGTCTGGGATGGTATCGGACAACTTTCGATATTCCGGCGAGGGGAGGGGCTAAAACCAGTGAATTCAGTTATCAGGATTCCCTCCAACAGGGGCCAACCGAATGGGGAGAGGTAAGTGAGGAAAAGATGTGGGACAACATAACCTATTTCCTTGAAAGGGTAATACCTGTTGCAGAAAAGTACAACATGAGGATGGCCTTGCATCCTGATGATCCACCGACCTCTCCATTGCGCGGTATTGCCCGCATTTGTACAAGCGCCTCGAACTACCGGCGGATATTGAATATTGCACGCAGTCCGGTGCATGGTATCACCTTTTGTCAGGCGAATTTCCGGGCTATGGGAGAGGATATCTATGCACTGGCAAGGGAATTTTGTGAATCGGGAAAAGTTTTCTTCGTCCATTTTAGGGATATTGAAGGAAATTCCAATCGATTCCATGAGACTTTTCATGACAATGGGCCTACCGATATGGCAAAAATGCTGGAGATCTATTCCCGCTCAGGTTTCGTGGGACCTATCCGGCCTGATCATGCTCCTACCATGGCCGGGGAAAGTGAGGAAAGCAAGGGCTATGGTATGACAGGAAAGGTTTTTGCCTTTGGATATATGAAAGGATTGATGGATGCGAGGAATATTGCCTATGAGTAATTGCAGGATCCAGTCTTTTATGCCCTACTCCTTTATGAAAAGGTGTATGTCAAAGTTTACTTTTTATACATTAACTCCAAGGCTATCGGCAGCGAAATGTAAAGTTTTTTAAATCTTTCGATATAAACATTTTTATTATGAATAAGGAAAACATCGATCGCAGGGATTTTATAAAAAAATCCATTGCTGCTTCCGTTCTGGGAACGGTAGGAATAGGATGTGCGGATAAACGGAATACAGAGCAACAGGGGGAAGTCAGTCACGTGGATGACATACATGCAGCCAGCATCCCCCGATGGCGGGGCTTTAACCTCCTGGAAAAATTCATTGTTACCAGCATGAATGATCCGTTCAGGGAAGCTGATTTCGAGATGATGGCCGAACTTGGATTCGACTTTGTCCGCTTGCCCATGTCATACTGGTGCTGGTCAGATCCCAACAACTGGAAGGAGTTGCGTGAAAACCATCTGAAAGAAATTGACCAGGCAGTGGAGTTTGGAAAGCAATATGGGATACATGTCAGCCTGAATTTCCACCGTGCGCCAGGATATTCCGTTGACCGGTCGGCAGAGGAACCGTTTAACCTGTGGACAGATGAAGAAGCCCAGGAAGCATTTGATTACCACTGGAGGCATTTCGCCGAACGGTATAAGGGATTGCCCAACAGACAGGTAAGCTTCAACCTGGTGAATGAGCCGGCCACCTTGACCATTAAACGATTAGAACCTGTACCGGTTGAGCTGCACGATAAGGTAATGCGTCGGGTGGTGAAAGCGATACGGGATGTTGATCCTGACCGGTTGATCATTGCCGACGGTTTGTGGTGGTCCAGGGAGCCTATGCCTACGTTGGCTGACCTGGATGTAGTGCAAAGTACAAGGGGATATGAACCTTCACATATCACCCATTACCTGGCTTCCTGGGTAGATGGGGCTATGGACTGGCCGGAACCTACCTGGCCACTGAAACCGCTGGAGAAAACAGAGCTACGATGGGCAACCGATGTGATGAATCAACATTACCTCGATAATCTCAAGAAATGGGGTGTTTCCTGGGAACAACCCTGGGATGCAGAAAGGATCAGACGGCAGATGATAGATCCCTGGAAAAAACTGGAAGAAATGGGCGTGAGTGTTCATGTGGGTGAATTCGGAGCCTACAATAAGACACCCCATAAAGTGGTACTGGCCTGGTTGCGGGAGCTGATGTCACAGTGGAAAGAGGCAGGCTGGGGTTGGGCTATGTGGAATTTCAGAGGTGGTTTTGGTATCCTGGACAGTGGGAGGGAAGATGTCAAATACGAGGATTTCAAAGGCCATAAGCTGGACCGGGAAATGCTGGAGATCCTGAAAGAATTTTAAGGCAATTTACAATAATATACGTTTCACATGCTTTGCATACCATGCTGCTTGTACTAGCCTAAAACTAGCAGGGGCATGGTATTAAATACATGAATATTCTTTTTTGGGGTCCATGGCATGTCCCCATCCCATGATCTCTTCATTGAAAAGGTTTTTCTGTGGCTTCAGGAAGCCAGCCTCCACGAGACCTCCCACCTGAAAATATACAGCATCCATATCAGAATCTTTCCAATCCGGGAAGTGCGTAAAACCACCATCCGGTTTCTGGCAGGACAAGATCCAGTCTGTTGCCTTTTTGTACGCTTCCAGAACCTTGGGATCATCCTGGTTGGCCAGCTGCCGGAGTATGAATAAAGCATCGAAACAGGCATGAACATCCCAGTCTGGCTCGAACAAATGCCAGGAACCATCTTCCTGCTGATCCTCAAGAACCCTGTTAACCATCAGTGTGGCTTTTGGGGTGGGCTCCCCGACCAGACGGAAATAGTGCGCCGCATGAAAGGTTGCCGCCACATGGTTTTGCAGATAACCATCCTCCTTCTGTTCATCAAGTATATAGGCGCGCATGCGTTCATCAATATAATCCGGCATGGATTCGCCCAGAGCACAGAAGAACAGAGGGAAGAAACTGGTGGTATACAGCGGCAGATCTTTAAATTCCTCGCCTTCGAAGAAGTAATCGATCACAGGCATTGGATCATATTTCGGATTTTGGCCGAGCAACCGCAAGGCTACGATACCTTGTGTGGTATTGTACAATTTGGCAAGTGGGGCATTCATGTCCATGCTGCCTGTAGGAGCATAAAAGGCGCCATCCGGTTTCTGGCAATTCAGGAAATATGCTGCAGTCGTATCGGGATGTGGGATATTCCATCCAAAAGTTTCACACAGAATGGTGGCATACGTGGGCGCTGCGATTCCGGACAATCCGGTATCGGAATTTCCTTTATACGCCGGATCAATGCCCGGCCGGAATGAACCGTCCTCATTGGCAACTTTGTAGATGAATTCTCTAACTGCCTTTAATACCTCATTCTCTTCCTGACTGCAGGAATACAAACCTAAAGAAAGCGCCCCGGTTACAATGGCGGCCTGATGAACAAATTGACGTCGATTTATGTGATTTGTCGCATCCATATGATGAATGATTTAGATTAATTAATAATTTATGCCTTCACCTTTCCGCATCCAATCATTGAAGCATAATGATCCGGCCAATTGTGCCAGGTGGTCCAGACATCATAATCGATCAGCCTGGTTTCCGTCCGAATCCACTATAAAATATCTTAGTTTTATCTGGAATAGATGTTTATATTGCCTTACTTGTCAAATATTCATTAATATAGAAGAAAAAAATGGGATCAGAAAGACAATCTGAAATTCATTGGGGCATCATAGGGGCCGGGGACGTATGTGAGGTGAAAAGTGGTCCGGCACTAAGTCTTGTCAATAACTCCAGGTTGGTGGCTGTTATGCGTCGTAATGGTCAAAAAGCAGCGGATTATGCAAAAAGACATAATGTGCCGAAGTGGTATGATGATGCTGATGAGCTGATCAATGATCCGGATATCAATGCCATTTATATCGCTACCCCTCCCGATACACATGCATTGTATACCCTGAGGGCCGCCGAGGCTGGAAAACCTGTATATGTTGAGAAACCCATGGCCCGTAATTATCAGGAATGTCTGGATATGATTGGTGCATGCAAACAGGCCAACGTTCCTCTATTCGTCGCCTATTACCGCAGGATGTTACCTAATTTTCTTAAGATCAAGGAATTGGTTGAGGAAGGGGCAATTGGAGAAGTCAGATATGTCAATATACAGTTAATTAAAACTTTAAGACCCGATCTGGTTGGCGCAAGTGGGCAAGATGATAATTGGAGGATCTTCCCGGAAATTGCCGGAGGTGGTTATTTTTATGACCTAGCTTCACATCAATTAGACTTTCTTGATTATTTATTCGGGCCGGTGAAGAACGCAGGAGGTTATGCGAATAATCAGGCAGGACTTTATCCTGCAGAAGATATTGTTACAGGATCCTTTTATTTCGAGAATGGCGTTGTGGGACAGGGGATATGGTGTTTTACCTCCTCCAGTGTTTCTGATATTGAAAAAACGGTAATTGTCGGCAGTAAGGGCCAGATTTCGTTTTCATATTTTGGAGATGGCACCGTAGTTCTGGAAACCGAAGACAAAGAAGCTGAGGTTATCCCTTTTGTACTGCCACGACATATTCAATTACCGTTGATCAACAGCATCGTACAGGAACTACAGGGAGTCGGCACATGCCCCAGTACAGGAGAATCCGGGGCTCGAACCAACAGAGTAATGGAATTATTAAGCAACCGCATCTAAACGCAAGTTGTATATTTGACGGCGTTTAAAATACTAAAAAACCAGATTCACCGTTTACCTTTATTAGAAAACTGATATTAATTGTTGAAATATTCGTTTCGAATAGCTCAGCGATTATATATATTTGTTCATAATAAAATTTGTGGAATCATGTGTAAATTAAGAATCATAGCATTACTCTTGGCTCTTGGTGTATTTGGGATATCAGCTTGTGCTCAAAAAACCTGTCCTACCTATACAAAGGACAATATGCAAAAGCTTGAACTGAATGAGCAAGACGCTTAGTGAGGGGTAGTTTTACAGCATAGCATATTTGGTTATATCCTCATTCGTAATTTCCGTATTACACATAATAACCAATCTTTCTATTACATTTCGGATTTCCCGGATGTTGCCTGTCCATGGCATTCCCTGCAGCATTTTAATTGCCTCAGGCGTTATGGTCATTTTCTTATTCCCATATTCGTTGGCAATATCCTCCAGAAATCTATCCACAAGGAGGGGAACATCCTCCTTTCTATCCCTTAGTGGTGGCACATTAATTATGATTACCCCAATCCTGTGGTAAAGGTCTTCCCTGAATTTTTTTTCTTCAATCTCTTTTTTAAGATCCTTATTCGTGGCTGCGATTACCCGTGTATCTACTTTTATATCCTTATCCCCACCAACCCTGTTTATCCTGTTCTCCTGTAAAGCCCTGAGTACTTTCGCCTGGGCAGACAGGCTCATGTCGCCGATCTCATCCAAAAACAGCGTTCCTCCATTTGCCTGTTCGAATTTCCCAATTCTTTGTTTTACGGCGGAAGTAAATGATCCTTTTTCATGTCCGAACAATTCACTTTCTATCAGCTCTGAGGGAATGGCGGCACAGTTCACCTCCACAAGAGGCAGTTTATGTCTGTTGCTTTTCTCGTGAATCCATCTTGCGACCAACTCTTTGCCAGTTCCGTTCTCGCCTGTAATTAACACCCTTGCATCTGTTGGAGCCACCTTTTCTATGGTCTCCTTCACCTGATTGATGGCCGCAGATTCACCGACAATATCATACGCTTTGGATATCTTTCTTTTCAGCGTTTTTGTTTCTTTCACAAGATTGGATTTATCCTGTGCATTGCGTAAGGTCAACAGCAGCCTGTTGAGATCCGGGGGTTTTTGTATAAAATCGTATGCGCCCTTTTTTGTGGCTTCAACGGCGGTTTCGATCGTGCCATGGGCGGAAATCATGATAAAAGGAGTGTCTATTCCTGCGGAAATGGTCCTTTCCAGCACTTCAATCCCATCGAGTTTTGGCATTTTGATATCGCAAAGGACCACATCGTAAGTATTATCCTCCAGCATCTGCAATCCTTTCTCTCCATCGGATGCCTCATCCACATGATACTTTTCATACTCCAGGATCTCCCTCAAAGTGTTTCGTATACTGGCTTCGTCGTCAATAATCAGAATCTTGGGCATATATAATAACAATTTAAAAATGCAGGTTTATAAGCCGGGTTCTGTTCCCGCTATTAGCGGGATCTTATCATTTATCTAGTCCTGTTATCACTAACAGGATCAATCGACCTACCCATTCTGCCCCATATCGGTTGAGCGAGCAACTCTTCTCTGCCTAAGCAGAAGACAGAACCTATTTGGTCTTTCAACCCGTAAGGTTTACCCTGCCTTCAATGTCACCATTGAAGCGGTGGGCTCTTACCCCGCCTTTTCACCCTTATCCCGCAAAAGCAGGACGGTATATTTTCTGTGGCACTATCTGTTCCCGCAATACACGGGACCTTCCTGTTAGGAAGTACGGTGCTCTGTGTTGCCCGGACTTTCCTCCTCCTGCCTAAACAAGAGGCGATAAGAAAACCTGCATTCAATTCAAAAATACGAAGATATTTGGAATGGGGTTATATACTAAAGGGTATATTTAGTGCACATCCATGCCTGTTAACTTGAGTTCCCAAGCATCAGCCATTTTCGCTACTTCATCAATAATTTCCTTTATACTGTCTTCCGTGGCACTCTCAAGGAAGGATGACCCTTCAACGCGAACGTAGTCATCAATTATCACAAACCTGGCGTAACAGGTCTTGGCATTTTCCATGAGTAATTCCTTAAGATCCACACTGTCTGAAAGCGGGCATACTTTCGAGGAGAATTCAAGCCTGGTTTTATTTACTTTGTCGCTGTGTTTCACAACCCCTACCACAGCCTGATACCTGTTTTCTTCCAGAGGAACGATAATTACTGATTTGTATTTATCATACTCTGAAAATTGACCACCAATTTCGCTGGCGATCTTTTCCATTAATTCACTGAAATTAAAGTCCATAGATCCGGTTAGTTAAATTTTAAAATATTTTTTTGTAATATTCCTTGATAAAGGTAACGAAACAAATTAAAAATTCTTATTTAAGATAGACTTTTGTAGCACCAAAACCGAATTTTTCTTTCATGGCATCTTCAAAGTACTTTATATGCGGATACTGGCTTAGTTTTTTGTGAATTTTGTTTCTGAGGATACCGTTTCCAATGCCGTGTATAAACGTTATTTCTTCGTTTCCGTTAATGACGGCCTTTTCCAGGGCTTTTTCAAATTCATCAAGCTGTATATGCAGGATCTCCTCGCTTTGAAGCATTCCAGGATCATCTATAAGGGCTTCAGCATGCAGATCTACCTCAAGAGCACCCGTATCCCCTGGGCTGTCCTTCTCTACTGATTCCGGATCCGAGGAAAACATGGCTTCCTTAATACGCTCTGAATCTGGAATTTGCTGCTCTTCAACAAGAGCGATGGGAATTCCCGGTAAATTCAGCAGCGGGAGGTTTCGTTTTTCCCGAGCGATTGTTTTTTTCTGTAAATTGATGTTTTTTGATACCGGTGGAGTATGTCTTTCAGCTTCCTCTTCAAACTGGATAAAGTCAAGCAATATCCTGGGCAGTGCATATAATTTACCGAGATCCCAATCGCCTATTTTAGCATAGGAATACTTGTTTAAAACACCATGGGATAATCCTTTGATCCCTTCCGACATCACTTCACTTATTGTGAATAACAATATTTTATTGGAGTCATTAATGATCCATGCAGTGTACATATTGTGTTGCGTGGTAATGCCAACAGAAATACCGGTATCTTCGGCATCCCCGGGATCAGACTTTTGCCCGTATGAACCTGAAGAACTTTCTGAGGGATCTCTCGAGTAAATGCTTTCTTCCGATTGTATCAATACAACCTCATTTTTCAGGACCGGGATCAAAAAACCATCATCAATTTCCACCTCTACCGTCTTCTTGTCAATGATGCGCCGAATGATCCCCTCCTCGGTACCATGAAGAAACCGGACTCTATCGCCAATATTCATAACAGTTTATGTGAGTGCTTTCTTATAGGTCTCTATTGCCCTTGTTCTTGCAAATTTATGATCAATTATCGGATTTGGATATTTTTTACCGGAGTATTCGGATGCCCAGCGTTTTACGTACAGCTGATCCGGATCAAATTTCTGCATTTGTGCATGGGGATTGAATACCCTGAAATAGGGTTGGGCATCGGTTCCGGTGCCGGCTGCCCATTGCCATCCGCCATTATTTGAGGCCAGTTCGTAATCAAGAAGTTTCTGGGCAAAATATGCCTCACCCCATCTCCAGTCAATTAACAAATGCTTGGTAAGAAAGGAGGCCACTATCATTCTAACGCGGTTATGCATGTATCCAGTCTTGTTGAGCTGATGCATACCGGCGTCCACGATAGGATATCCTGTCTCTCCTGCACACCACTTTTCAAAATCCTCTTTGCTGTTTATCCATTCGATGTTATCATACCTGCTTTTAAATGAATGTGAAACCACAGCAGGAAAATGAAACAGAATCATGGAATAAAATTCCCTCCAGATAAGTTCATTCACCCAGGTATCATTGTGTTCTATTCCGAACCGGAAAGCTTGCCGGATACTGATGGTTCCGTGCCTGAAATGGATGCCGAGTCTGGAAGTGCCATCCAGATAAGGGAAATCCCTGGTTTTATCGTAGTGTTCAATGATTCCCTTATAAAATTTTTTTTGTGGGAACGATAATGCATTATCTCTGAAACCAATATCACTGAGTGAAATTATTTGATTGGTTTGGAAACTGTAAAGTCTATGCAGCAGGCTCTCAGACTTGCAGGGCGCCAGCATTCCTGGATCTAACAGGGATAACCATTTCTTCTTGTAGGCAGAAAAAACCTTAAATGGTTCTTTGCTGTTATTCAGTATTTCATTTTTATGGAAGATGACATGGTCTTTGAATTGAATGAAATTTACAGCAGACTGCTGCATGAGCGATTTAACTGATTTATCTCTGGAAAGGGCATAGGGTTCATAATCTTCATTAGAGTACACTGCTTTTATTGGATATTTTTCGAGTAATGATTCAAAAATATGTAATGGGTCACCATATTCAACCAGAATACCCGATTTGTATTTTTTCAGTTCGGTATTCAAGCTGGATATTTGACGATGGATGAAGATAACCCTGGGATCTTGAGTGTCTTGAAGATCATCCAGGATGGTCCTGTCAAAAATGAATATGGGAAGAACCTTTTCACCCGAGTTCAGGGCATGGAACAGGCCGGCATTATCTTCTAACCTGAGATCCCGGCGAAACCAGAATATAATCATGTTTATTAAGTGATTAGGTAGTATATATCCAACAAATTAAACTTAGAAATGTTGAATTATTTCAGGGAGGAAGATGTGTCAGTCTCCTTTTCTTCCTTTTCCTCTTTCTCCTTACTTGGCAGAACACCCTCGTCTATCTCTACATACTCTTTTTCCCGGTCACGTTTCTTTTTATTTGACTTGAACAGATCCCTGAATTTATTGAAACTATTGGTATGCATGAAACTGAAACCAGCGGTGGCTGTGGTAGTACTTCGGCTGTCTCCATAGAGGCTGTTGTAATTGAAACGGTTGTACATTTTTGCCCTGTATTTCCCATCCGGTGACAACAGGTATTCCAAAGTCCAGTCTCCGATAATGTTTGACAAATCATTTGGATCGTCTTCATTGGATATGTTCCCGGAACGGGTCACCCGAAACCTTCCTTCGTTAAAAGAGTAGGAAAGCCGGTATTGAAAAGTATTGAACGCATTCTGATCCAGTGTTCCCAGGTCAAGGTCAATTTCCAGATTTTCATCGATCTGAGTGATCCAGTAACTCAATTGATTACTTATAAACTCACTCACGCTGTTTCCGAACGAGTTGCCAACACTAAATGAACCCTGTTCAGCGAATTTACGCAGGATAATCAGGCTGAATACCTGCCGTTTTAATTCCTGTTCATTGGAGTGTATTTCGGATTGGAAGGCGGAAACTACCGTCTCAAAGCTTACCCCGTCAATTACCAGGTGCCTGGGATAATCTGTAATATCGATGTCAAAGTCTATTTCAGGTGTAAGGAGAGGACCGGTGAGATGCAAGACTACATTTGTGGGATATTTCCTTCTTGCTTCCGGGTTATTTTGAAAAGAACTGTCTTCACGGGCAAATAATGGCGCCAGGGCAGCCAACTGCCGGTAGGTAGCTACCAGATCCAACCTGGCCCCATAGGGATCTCCAGACCAGCTTATTCTGCTGTTGGGCTCAATGGAGAATTCTTTATTGATGACGTTGTACAAAGTAAAATTATAGCCACCTTCTAAAATTTCATAAACACCAAACATATTGAATTCACCTTTTGTGTCAACACTCAGGCTCAATTTGCCATTTCCTCTACCTCTTATGATGTCACCTGCCTTCTGGTCGAATATGATCTCACAATACGCGTCGGGAGTAACTTCAAGATCAAAATCAAGCTTAATGCCGTTCAGTTTCAACACCTCTTTTTGAGACTTTTCCTCAGATACTTCAATCTCGCCAATCTTCGCAAACTGGATATAATTTTCCTGTATGGCCTCAGTGTTGTCGCTGGTCAGTGGAATGAAGAAACGGGTTCCTGAATTGGTGATGGCATCCACCCGAATATTAATGTTCTTTTCCTGCCCCGTGATGTGCAGGTTTCCGGTTCCATATGCAGTTCCGTAATACAGATCATTGTCAGAGGAAGAGGTGTTCAAAACAAGAAGGTTGTCAAATTCCCCCAGAAGGTTAAATCTTATGTTTCTGAAATAATCATGTATTATGCCTCCATTAAGTGTTCCCACATTATTGAATTTATCCTTCAGTTCCATACCCCTGACACTTATCCTGTCCTCAGTGAATAATACGTTGCCTGTAAAATCAAAGGAAGTATTCAGGTAGTCCAGTTTAATCCTTCCCTCGTCGACATAGGCCTGTCCATTGATTACGGGTTGCTTGAGATTTCCGGAAATTGTAAAACTACCCTTTGTTTTACCATCCAGATCGGATATCAGGTTCTCATAGAACGGTTCGATAAAATTGATATTAGCATTATTTAATTCCGCCAGCAGGTCAAGTTTATTTTGTTCCCTGTCCGGGAAATAGCTTCCGTTCACATCAATAACTTTTACATTCTCCTGCTTGAACACCTCGAATTTGATCCCCATTTTCTGTTCCCTGGCATACCATTGACTGGATGCATGTACATCGCCCGAGGGGAAACGTTCAAATACCAGGTCCTCGATCACCAGGTCGCTGTTAATAATAGGATTCTGATAATACCTCCTTAAGGAAGTATATCCATTTAAAGTGCCTTCGAAGGATCTTGGCAGTATGGGATTCAGATTGGTTATTACAAAATCTTTTATGTTCAGGTAAAGGACCTTGCTGGAATCCGGTGAGATTTCTCCGACCAGTTCCAGATACTGACCTTCATTGGATAAATGAATGTTATGGAATTGAATATCCTTCCCATTGATAATGATTTCATTTGTCGGTGAAAACTTCCAGTCACTGTTCAATATCACAATTTTCGAAGGTTGAAACTTCACAACAGTGGATGAAGGCAAAAGATCAATGGTATTGATTAAATCGATTTCATTCCCTTTATCGGTCTGATCTACCGCAAATTCCAGATCAATATGGTCATTTTTCCAGTCTGCATGTATCAGAAAATTATGGGTCTGGTTTTTCTTGAGGTTCTCCTGTGTCTCAGAATTGATACGGACCCTGGCATCAACGAGCGTAGTGTCCGATGGTTTACTGGCCACTATCTCAAAATCATTGTTCAGGAATTTAATTGTCTTGTAAGCAATTGTATCGATATGGCTTTCTATTGAAATAAAGGATTCAGGGCCGACAATTAAATTACCTGAAATGTGTGCATTTTCCGCCAGATAGAAATCAGGCAGGAACAGCTGCATGACAGGGTTTACATTGAACCATGAAAAATTAAAATCTATGCTGTAGTCAGTCGAATCTACAGGATCCTTCTGCGCATAATACGAGTTGATTTCACTGGTATCGTTTTTAAGGATCATGTAATATTCGCGCACGATTTGCGGAACATCCTCGAAAAGGTGATCGAGCTTAAAATTGCCAGATATATGACAGTCAAGTTCGTTGGAAGATATTTCAAGAAAGGAAAGGGAATCGGTATTTTCAGAGATCAGTTTTAAATTCTGTACAGTAGCATACTGATTGTCGTACATCAGTTGCGTTTCAGGCGCGGTAATAATTCCGGAAATTGAATGTATATCCAATCCTTTGAGGTCGACTTTAATCTGTGTAGAGAAACTGGTCGGTTTTTGAGTAATATTCAGATTGTCAAGGATGGCAGTGTCTATAGCAGCCACAATATTGATCCTCTCAAATCCTTCTCTCAAATCAATCTCACCATTCATTTCAAAGTCAAGATTCGGATCGTTTATGGCTAGCAGACCATTGAAAATCTCACTGGCAAGTCTTCCATCAACCAGGATATTCCGGTAATTGTATCCCAGAAAACCAAAATTTTCAATGGTGGCATCCAGCAGGAAATCAGCGTTGGCTTTGTAAAATCCCTTGCCCTCAATATTTCCCTGCATATCAATTTCCTGGTACTTTTCCTCATTGTTAAGCATTACACCCAAATCCAATCCCTGCGCAATAATGCCTCCTGAATAATGGGGTAGGTTGTCCGTTTGATCAAGTTTTAAATTGATGTCGCTGTTGAAATATCCGATCTGCGTATGAAATTCAGCATCCGCCACGAAATCCACCGGGAATCCGGTAAACCTGCCTGAAAAGCTGGA
>Ga0209536_100009025_pt1 | contig 14853 bp, 13 predicted proteins | sample DeeMarSeWOR28_12_FD_187461 | JGI IMG/M metagenome (GOLD analysis project Ga0209536, IMG submission 187461) | Marine sediment microbial communities from White Oak River estuary, North Carolina - WOR-2-8_12 (SPAdes) (version 2) | ecosystem: Environmental > Aquatic > Marine > Intertidal zone >...
AAAAGTATAATTAGCAAGTGCTTTATTATTATCCACAAGATTCTCCCACGGTTCATCATTATCTATTGGTAAACCAGTCGTATTGATGCCCGGATCATTTAAAAGTGTTTGCCGCGCTATTGTAAGATTTAAAGTTGGGAAATCAAAATCTTTTGTATTGGAATAGAGAATTCCTTCTGGAATTGGAGATTTCATCCTATCTGCCCATCCATCCAACAGAACATCGAGAAAATAGTCATAATCAAAAGTGTGTGCCATTGCTTTCCTCCAGCTTACATTGATTAGATTGTTATTTATCCCGATAAAATTATATGTTGTTTTTAATGGGTTTTCATTTAAAGTAAGTGATGGTTCATTTTGAATAATTTCTACGAAATCCGAATAGTTTCCTAGAAAATCATATTTTTGAATCTTCGGAGCTAAATGAAGACTTCCCGAGTAAAGAGATTGATTAATAGCTTCTATATTTTCATACGCCTCTTGATGGGTAATGAAATGGCCAAAAACCTTAAAAATGAGTTTATCGAATGTAGGTTTACCATTCCAGTAATTTGGATTAGCAGTTAGTTTCACCTCTACATTTTCTATGAAAGTATCGTAGATAAAAGGACCTGTTCCTATTAAATCGTCACTAGAGATATCAAGTAAGCTTGTTGAGGGTGTTGATGAAGGGGATACAATAAAAGCCGACCAAGTAGTTAATAATCCTAAAAAGGGAGCATAGGGTTCATTTAAAGTAAATCTTATAGAGTAGTCATTCAAAATTTGAATCTCACTAATAATCGGCGTCCCATCGGAAAATTGCCACAAACGAGCCTCTGGAATAAGATGAGGAGCTTGGTCTATCATAGTATAAAGCCTATCAAAGTTCCATTTCACTGCCTGAGCATTAAAAATTGTGCCATCATGGAATCTAACTCCTTGTCTAAGTGTAATTGTACAACGTAATTTATTACTACTCCATGAATAAGAAGTCGCAAGCAAGGGGACGATTCCACAAGACGTATGGTTATAATCAAAAAGACCCTCAGCGACTTGACTAATCACCCATACACAAGGTGGTTCTCTTGCTTCTATGGGATCAAGTTTTAAAGGTCCCCATGCCCCATTCACATTAAGATAAACCAAGCTAGGTTTAGGTTGAATGAGAATGATGCCACTAAGGATGCTTGTAGTGATTACTACAGCTACAATCCCGGAAATTATTAAATACTTCTTTTCAAGGAATTTTCGATTTTCTTTCATACTTATTCAATTCCCACTAATTTTGAAAGTTAGGAATCCAGCTATTAATTTCTTAATCATTTAAAAGGGTTACTAAGAAGTACCGCAATATTATAGAATATCTCAAAATCATGGATTATTGATTTAATGTTCGTCTAATGATTTCTTTTACAGCAAAAGTAGCGACTAAATCAGCATATGTTCCAGGTCCAAATCCTGCATCATACCCCAGTTCTTTCGCAAGTTCGTTACTTATCCTAGGCCCTCCACAGATTAATAACACTTTATCACGGATTCCCTCAGCTTCTAGAAGCTCAACTAAGTTTGTTAAATTTTGAACGTGGATTTGTTTCTGGGTTACAGCTTGAGAGACGAGTAAAACATCAGCTTTTAATTCTATCGCTTTTTTAACAAAAGTTTCATTCGCTACTTGGCTCCCAAGATTATATGCATCAATCATTTCGTACCTTTCAAGACCATAGTGGCCAGCAAAGCCTTTCATATTCATTATAGCATCGATACCTACGGTATGTGCATCTGTGCCAGTTGTTGCTCCCAGAAACACCAACTTTCTTTTTATTTTATCTCTAATAAATTCATTTATCTCCTCGATTGACATAGATTCGACTTCAATAGACTCCACTTTTATTTGTGTGTAATCTATTGAGTGAATTATACTCCCATATACCACAAAAAAAGTAAAGCCTTTATCCAACGAAGTGTGAAACGCAACATTTGGATCTTTTATTCCCATCTTAATTGCAATCTGCTTGGCTGCTACTATTGCTTTCCCGTCATCTTCTATTGGAAGGGTAAAACTTAGCTGTACTTTCCCATCATTCATCGTATCCCCATAAGGTCTTATTTTGGTTGGATCAAAATTCTTATCAAAATCTTTCTTATCTGTTGAATATAATCCTCCTCCCATATCATGCCCCTCCTTTTTTTAATTCATTTGTAATTAACTCAATAAAGGGATTAAAATAGTCAGATGACTTCAGAATTACCCCATCGAGACCCTTCCCCCCATCTAAAGGGCGTTTAATGCCGGCAAAAGTTCCTTTATTAATAGTCTCAAATAGCCCTTGGCTTTCTATTACTTTTAATAATTCATATGCTTGATTAAGAACTTCATTAGCTCGTTTTTCCATAATCCCCCCTTCTTTAAATGTTATCTCATCGTGCAAAGAATTCATGTTATTGAAAATATAACGGGCATTTTCTATAGAGAGAGCTCTGTCTGCCATGAATGGAGTATGGATTGCTTCTGTGAGCATGCCAAGAAGGTGAATTCGTTGATTGGTCATGATTGTAATCATATTAAACAATGCATCTTGAATGTGTCCTTTGAATATATTACCGGTCATATACTTTGTTGGGGGCATGTACTTTAAGGGTGCTTTTGGGAATATCTCGCGAGTCATTTGAGCTTGGGCGAGCTCATAGAGAAAACCATTTTTTAAATCAGGATTCATCTCAAAAGCATGACCTAAACCCATTTGTTCTTCTTTCAATCCTGCAAGTAAAGCAAATTGTTCGTTGATAAACTCCGAAGCAAGAACTGTGTGAGCAGCCTCATATGCATCTGCTGTGGTGAGATAATTATCCTCTCCTGTATTTATGATAACACCCGCATATGCGTTTATCATTCTTGAAAAATGTTGATCTATGATAGTCCGCTTCATGTTGATGTCTCTGAAGAGAATTCCGTAAAGAGCATCATTAAGCATCATATCAAGTCTTTCAAACGCGCCCATTGCAGCTATTTCAGGCATGCACAATCCAGAACAATAGTTCGTTAACCTAATGTATCGTCCTAATTCTTCACTCACCTCATCCAACGCCTTTCTCATGATTTTAAAATTTTCCTGGGTAGCATAAGTTCCTCCAAATCCTTCCGTTGTTGCACCATAGGGGACATAATCAAGTAAACTCTGTACTGTTGATCTGATAACAGCAATTACATCTGCTCCTTGCCTAGCTGCAGCCTGAGCTTGAACAATATCTTCATAAATGTTTCCTGTTGCAACAATAACATAGATTAGGGCCCCCTCTTTATCACCATATTTTTCAAGGAGGTTTTGTCTTTTTTTCTTGTTTTGAGAGATTTTTATTAGTGTTTCTTGAGCGATTATATTTATTATCGCTTTTATTTCTGAAATTTCCTTTAATGGGAATTCAGTAAGACTTAACTTACCATTTGCTATTTCCTCAGCAATTTTCTGAGGAGAATAGTTAGTATGTAAAATAACGTTCCCTAGATATAGCGAAACTCCCTTGGTTAATCCCTTTGCTTTGACAAGGTTGTCTACTACTACATTTGGTAAAGGGACGTCGAACTCATCAACTCCATCAATCCCTAGTAATCTACAAACTGTTCTTTCGATAGTGGTTGTTGTATATTGATCAATAAATTCTTGGGTAGTTGAAGCTATATTCTTGGCGGAAGTTCGAGCTTTCTCAACAAATGTAAAATCTAAATTCAATTTACTCGTAGTGTTCATTAGGATCACATTTTATTTATATTCTTAAAATTTTTATCTAATTTTCATTATCTCCTCCGAGATCGTATATCGGAGTGTCGATCTTTTCTCTTAATAACCTTAAAAAATTATCTTTATTAAATTTATAGCCATAAGGGGAGGTAGGATTTATTGTTACCGCAATAATATTTATTGGATTAACCACTTTTAAGGAACCGCCTTTTTTTTGAAATTTCATAATTACTGACTTACTTAAGAATAGTTTGGTGGCATCTTCTACTAAAGTTATGACATCCTTAAATTTTTCGGTTAATCTCATTATGTCTTCAAGTAGTTTATCAGTCACAGCCCCGTTAATTACAAGATATTTAGAATCATTATCTAAATGCTCTATAATATCGCTAGCGGAATCTAAGGATGTTGATATTTCTATTAGATTTTTAGAATTATTTTTATTAATAATTCCTACCTTTGCGGATTGAAAAATATCTTTTGCGATTTTTAAAATAGTGGAATCCTTTTCTACCTCAATATTGAATAAATTTATGGCATGAGTAGTTATATCAATAACATCTTGCATATTTTCTGAAACTGATGCTCCCGTTGAGAGGATGGTTGCATCAGATATTAGTGGTGTAGCATACGATCTTCTATCAAATGCTCCATCAATAAGAATTAAATCACATCCTAGTTTTTTTAATTCTGAGCATACTACTAGTAGGTTTTTATTAATTGAAGGCCCTGCTAATTCGATTAAACCCTCCTCGAGGGCTTTTAATATTAAAATCTCACCTAAGGGTGTATTGATCCCAGTGGTTTTTAGAAGTTCCATTTTAATTTCTGCTGCTTCAAAACTATTTTGAGCGGTTGCTATAATAGTATCTTTCTTAACAAATATTCGAGGTTTAGGTAACTCTGTAATTACATCATATTTCTCTCCGTCTCTTCCTATGGAGGTTAATCCAAGTCTAAAATCTTTTAAATTTGAAATAAGATAATTTAAAGTAGTGGTCTTACTCACATTTTTAGCTAATCCAATTATAGAAACGATTTTCTGATGTTCAACCTTTTCAAGAAAATATGAAATAAAGTCCATCTGTACACTAAATACAATACTTAAATCCTTAAAAAAGTAGGTCGTTAGATTACTATATGGTCAAATTAATTATTTAGTAAGCCTCTCTCTTCTTAGCTTACGGACTAGATCTTCTGGCTCAATAGTCATCTTTTGACCACTTAATAAAGCACTAACTCCGATTTGTTTTTCGGATTCCTCACAGTGGCAATCAGCGATATAATCTGTTGGTTCTTCATAGGTTGTTATCACGCCTTCAAAATTTCTCAAGACAACACGTGAATTTCCTTGAGAAATGGTATAATCAGGCATTACGGGGATTTTTCCACCCCCTCCTGGGGCATCAACTACGAAAGTTGGTACACATAAGCCTGAAGTATGACCTCGTAATCCTTCAATAATCTCTATCCCTTGAGCCACACTAGTTCTAAAATGCCCAAGCCCTAGAGAAAGATCACACTGATAGATATAATAAGGTCTAACCCTAATTCGTACTAAATCTTGCACTAGTTTTTTCATAACATGGATACAATCATTGACACCTCGTAGTAAAACTGATTGATTTCCCATGGGGATCCCCGCATTGGCTAACATAGCGCAGGCTTTTTTGGAATATTCGGTCACTTCATTAGAATGATTAAAATGAGTATTAAGCCATATGGGATGATATTTTTTAAGCATTTCACATAACTTAGGGGTAATTCGGAAGGGATTGGTAACTGGAGACCGTGAACCAATTCGTATTATCTCTACATGAGGGATTTCTCTCAATCTTTTTAGAATATCTTCTATTCGTGTATCAGATACCAATAATGCGTCCCCACCTGATAAAAGAACATCGCGTATAGCAGGGGTATTTCTAATATATTCAATACTATCATCAATTTGCTTTTGAGGTGGTGCCATATCATGATGCCCCGCAAATCTTCTTCTTGTGCAATGACGACAATACATAGAGCAATTCTCAGTAATCAAGAATAGGACTCTATCAGGATATCGGTGAGTTAACCCTTCAACAGGGGAATCAATATCTTCACTAAGTGGATCTTCCAGATCACCAATATATCTTTCTAATTCGTGAATAGTGGGTATTGATTGTTTTCTTACAGGGTCATAAGGGTCATTAGGATCGATAAGTGACAAATAATAAGGAGTAATGGCCATCCTGTATTCTTGTAAAATTCGAGGATCATCTTCCTCATCCGTTAAGTCAATATACTTTTTGAGATCTTCCAAGGTTGTGATCCTGTTCTTAACTTGCCAACGCCAATCATTCCAATCCTCATCGCTTATATGAGAAAACAATTCAAATCTCCTATTAACTTTCATAATAACACCCAATTTTTTTAGTATCTATCATGATTAAAGTTTTCTATGTGTTAAACTTTATAGTTTTGTGGGAGACTATCCCCATTTCCTAATTATTTAATGGTATCCCTTTTTCTGTATGATTCTATACTTTAAGAATTATCTAAGTATATTTTTCTTCGAAAATTTCTCTCAGTACTTTGGATTCTCTAAGTAAATCTAGGGTTATTCTATCATGATCCTTCGTGTAGCCATTACCTATAATCATAGTAACATCTTTCCCCACACCTTCAGCTCCTAAAGCTGCCTTAGTAAAACTAGTTGCCATCGAGAAGAAGTAGACAATTCCTCCATCTCTAACTGGAAGGATGCAAGACATCTCCACATTAGGGATACTTAGACAATTAATTGAAAGATCAACTTCGAATCCATTATTTGCTTTCAAAGTTTCCTCTAAGATCTCTATCGGATTTAACACATTAGCAACAATAACTTCATCACAAAATCCTGTATCCTTCAGAAATTTCGCTCTTTGTTCATTTCTTGCCTGTCCTATAACGATCCCATTTTCTCCTGCCATCTTTTTAGCTACATACGAGCACATTAGACCAGATTTCCCTGTAGCTCCCAAAATTAATACTTTATTTCCCGGTTTCACCAAATTTATAATTTGAGCAGGTGCTCCAGCAACATCAAGAGCAGCTAAAGCAAGAGTATCTTCCATATCCTCAGGAAGTTTTGCATAGATACCACTTTCGAAGAGGATTGCCTTTCCATCAATATCGACTCTATCGATATCAGGATTAATATCGATGATCTCATTGATTCGTAAAGGTGTCAATGATAGTGAAACAAGAGTAGCAATCTTATCTCCTTCTTTAATATTTACTTTATTCTTAATTGAATCACCAATTTCTTCTACTGTTCCAATAAGCATGCCCCCAGATCCTGTAACTGGATTTTGCATCTTACCTTTTTCATCTACAATTTCCAGTATTTTAGATTTGATTTTCTCAATATCTCCACTCGCTTCTTCATTAAGTTGAGTAAAACTAGCTGAATCGATATTTAAATAATCTACGTCTATAAGAATTTCATTATCAAAAATTTCCATATCATTAGATATTTGGTTTGCAGGTTGTGGGAGCGCTCCCTTAGGCTTAATAACTCGATGAGTTCCATATTTATTTCCTTTTCTCATTTTAATCCCTCATTATTAGGATTTTATTCCTATATATAAACCTCTTCCTGGCATTAGTCCATCTTTTAAAAATTCTGCTTTAAATCCAACTTCATTCATAATTTCCAAAAATATTTCAATTTCAAAAAGACCAATTTCATGTTTATCAACAAAATACTCGACATCTTGGTCCCTCTCAACAACCAAGTGATGCATTTCCATAACCGAGAGATCCCCTTCTAATTTTGTGGTATTTAACCGTGCAATTTTAATATCCTTCCCATCATAAGTAGTCATCGATGGTAATCCTACCATATATCCCGATTTAGTAAAGAATGGCTCTATAATTGTAATTCCACCAGATCTTAAGTGATGTGCAAAGTTGATAGTTGTTTTTTTAAGATTTTCATAGGTTTTTGTATACGCGACTGAACTAAAAAGGCAAGTAATAATGTCGTACTTCTCATTAAGATTGAAATTAATCATATCAGCTTGCTTGAAAACAACATTACTTATATTCTCTTGCGCAATAACGATCATTTCTTCATTTAAATCGATACCAGTACATTTATAATCGTCCTTTAAATATTCCAAATGTTTCCCAGTTCCACATGCTACATCGAGAAGGTTATTCCCATCAGATTTCTTATATTTTCCAATTAATTCCTTGACTTTATCAACTTCTTTTTTGTAATCCTTCCATGAATAAATCAGATCATAATATTTTGCTAATTTTCTATACATAATTACTCTTTAATTCGGTAATTACTTATCCAATATTCAATATTTTACGTGCTTCAGTTGGGGAAGCTATCTTTCTCCCAAACTCATCAGCAATTTCTACTACTTTTTCAACTAGCTCTCCATTTGATTTTGCTAATACACCTTTAGAGAGATATACATTATCTTCGAAACCAACTCTAGCATGCCCCCCTTTCTTTATCGAGATCGATACCATGGGGAATTCATGTCTACCGATTCCACAGACAGTATACGTAGAATTTTCAGGTATGCTTTCAATGAGAAAGTTTAAATTACGAGGTGAAGCACTGATACCTCCTATCACTCCAAGAACGAAATTAAAATGCATTGGTTCTTTGATCTGTCCCTTCTTATGTAGTCGAAGTACCATATCAACCATTCCAACATCAAAGCATTCCAATTCATATTTAATACCACTTTTATTCATCTCCTCGGCAAAATAAATAATAGTGTTTTCTGTATTGACAAAGATATCATCTCCCCCAAAATTCATTGTTCCACAGTCCAAAGTTGCCATTTCTGGTGGTGGGTCTAGGTAGATAGGCTGTAATCGTTCTTTGTTTGTCATCCCGATAGCTCCTCCTGTTGATGGTTGAATGATTACATCTGGACATCGCTGCAGGATCTCATCAAAAGCTTGTTTAAATCGTTCTTTCCGTTGAGTAGGAAGCCCATCATCCTCACGAACATGAAGATGGATTATACTCGCTCCTGAAGTATAAGCCGATTCCGCTTCCCTTCCTATTTCTTCGATAGTGTATGGTACATTTTTATTATCATCCTTAGTTACTTCCGCTCCGCATATAGCAGCCGTAATGATTAGTTTCTCCATATTTAAACCTTCAATGTAATTAAATTACTTTATCGTTGGAAAACTTCTCAATTTCTTGTATATCATATCCTAAGTTAGAAAGGATATCAATCGTGTGTTGTCCTAATGTCGGTGGGGCCGTTAAAACTTCTCCCGGAGTTTCAGATAATTTAATCGGAACACCAGTTACTTTGATTTTACCTGCTTTTTGGTGAGTTATTTCCTTTACCATTTCTCTATGGATAACTTGCGGATCTCTGAAAATCTGTTCTGTATCAAATATAGGACCACAAGGAACACCCTCAGCCATTAGCAGCTTTAACCATTTATCAGCTTTTTTAGAACCCACTGCTTTCTCAATGATATTAATTAATGATTCCCGATTTTTCACCCGCATAGCATTAGTACTGAATTTAGGATCATTCTTGATCTTTTCCAGTCCAATAGCTCTGCAAAACTTTTCCCAAAGTTGGTCATTCCCAACAGCTACATTGAAATATTCATCTTTGGCTTTAAATGCCTGGTAAGGTACAATAACAGGATGACCAGAACCTAATGGCTTTGGAATCTCTCCCGAGGCAAAATAGGAACCTGCTCGATAAGTTAGCCACGCGATTTGGCAGTCTAACAAGCTCAAGTCAATTCTTTGACCAATTTTTGCTCTCTCCCTATTAAAAAGTGCTACCATGATTCCATAAGCTGCAAACATCCCTCCTGCAATATCGGCAACAGCTACTCCTACTTTCATAGGAGGCCCTTCTGGATCCCCAGTAATACTCATTAAGCCCCCCATCCCTTGTAATATTTGATCCATGCCAGGTAATAATCGATAAGGGCCATTCTGGCCAAATCCTGAAATGCTACAGTATATAATCTTTGGATTAATCTCCTTTACTTCATCATAACTCAACTTAAGTTTTTCCATTGTACCTGGTCGGAAATTTTCTAATAATACATCAGATTGTTTAATCAATTTATGAATAATTTCAAGTGCTCTTTCATCTTTTAAATTCAAAGTTATTGATTTTTTATTACGGTTAACACTCATGAAATAAGCACTTTCACCCTCAATGAATGGTGGTCCCCATGCCCGTGAATCATCTCCTCTACCAGGCATCTCTATCTTTATTACTTCTGCGCCCATATCTGCTAACATCATGGAACAATATGGACCCGCCAGTGCTCTAGATAAATCTAATATTTTTATTCCGTCTAATGGTCTATCCATACTTTTCACTACAAAAGTTTTTTACATTCATTTAAAGATTCATTGATCATGTCTGCGGCATAATTTAGATCTTCTTCAGTATGCCGATAGCAAATATAACCATGATGATATGGTTGGAGAAATATTTTACGTCGGATTAACTGTCGATAAAACTCTTCACGTAATTCTTTGTAAAGATTTTTAGGATCCCGCTCAAAAGTGATATAGGGCATCCATGGGTCCCCTGAAAATACACATGGAACTCTACTATCTTGAATCATATCTCTTACATTCTTAGCAAACTCATTTCCCCTAGCATTTATCACATCAAGAACATTCTCACGTTCCATAATTTCAATTGTTTTGAGAGCAGCAATCTGAGCAAGACTGTTTGGAAAAAAAGTAGAACTTAAAAATACATGTTCTACCAATTCATCCATAAACTCTTTCTTACCTGTAAGAACACCTATAGGATATCCATTTGCCATTGCCTTCCCAAACGCAGCTAAATCAGGAATGACTCCAAATTTTTTCTGAGCACCCCCCATATCAATTCTAAATCCAGTACGTATTTCATCAAATATTAATAAATTTCCATTATTTTCTGTAAGCTCTCGAATACCTTCTAGATATCCTGATTTGGGCATTTCTACTTTATTTCCACCTGGATGATTAATAGGCGTAAGGATTACTGCAGCAATATCATCTTTATATTCCTTCATGAGATGTTCAACTTGCTCCAGGTTATTATATTCAAATTCTATAACATCTTCATAAAGTTTTTCAGGAATTCCTCCCTTCTGTTCCACACACCAATCATGCCAACCGTGATATCCACATCGTAAGATTTTTGTTTTATTTGTATAACTTCGAGCAACCCTAATGGCAGATGTCGTAGCGTCGGATCCCATTTTGACAAACACCATTTTCTCAGCACAGGGGATTAATTGTCTTAGTTTCTTCGCTAATTTATTTTGTATTGGTTGAGTAAGTGACATACAAAATCCCTTTTCTTGGATTTGTTTGATAACCTCATTGTCAATTTCTTCCTCTCTGTGCCCTATAATAATAGGACCATAGGCACATAACATATCGATATATTCATTCCTATCAACATCAATAACTTTACCGCCTTTCGCAGTTTCAAAGAAGATGGGATATTCTCCCTCAACGAAATTATATGGCCTTCTAATTCCTAGAATCGCTCCAGGGATTAAGTCAAGCGCTTCCTCATAATAAGCGAAGGTATTTTTGAGTTGTAATTTTTTGGACATTATTAACTCCATGTCAGTTAAATGATATAAAATAATGATATAGCATAGTTATTGAAGATTTCTAAATATTTTACATTTTTGGCTCTTATAATTCGCTCTATTTTAGCAAAAATCACTTTCTTTCTAGAATCACTTCTCTTTACCGAATTATAAACTATAAAACGATGATTTTTGTTTCTTATTTTATTTGAAAACATTGAATAACAACATGAAGAGGTGGTAAAGAAAATGGGAGAAAAATTAGTGTGTTCTATATGCGGAAGAGAACAAGAGGTCCCTCAATGCTGTGATCAATCCATGATTGTAAAGGATGGATATTTATTATGTTGTTGCTCAAAAGAATGTGGATATCAACCAATTCCCGAATGTTGCGGAGTAAAAATGGTGTACACTTAAATTAGTAAATATTAAAATAAAAAATTGAGGAAAAAATCCACTCTTACCATACAAGATCTGCTATTATTGCTTTAGCAGTTTCTGCTTGTTTTTTACCGAGAACTTTATTGATTCTTAGGTCATTGATCGCATCTTCTAATCGTGTGTCAAAATTTTTCATTTCCAATAAGTTGTTTTTATCCCCTTGAGACTCAACTAAATCTATCATTGCATTATCCTTATTCATCAAATCTCTTAATTTTTTCCTGAAACTTGCCTTAACTTTTGTACTCACGACCTTCCCATTATCTATTAGTACTGGGAGTACAGGTGCTCTTTCGGTTGTTCTACTTGTGTTAGGATCTATGAAATAAAAAATATAAATTGGAATTCCAACCACAGTATTTTGTGTTTTAAGTTCGAGAGTATAATTATTAAAGAAGTTCTGAACATCTGTCATCTCTTGATCCTTAACTCTTTCGATGTTATCCAAACATGATTGCTTCTCAGTATTAATTTGGGCGATAACTCCTTCTGCTGAACTAAGGTCTTTGCTTAGTCCTGCATGTTTTGAATCAATCTGCCTCTCCACTTCAGATTTTTTTCGTTCTAATTCCCTTATTTTCTGCTGCTTAGTTTTTTCTTGATCAGATATTTCGCGTTGTACATTTTTTCTCAGCTGGACAATTTCATTTTTATATCGTGCAATAGAATTGCCTAAATCCGTATATTTTATATCTATATCATTTAATCCTTCTTCTGTTAAGAAGAGATCTCGTTGATTTATGCCATTTCGCAGACTATCAACACTGTTTTTAAGAGAGCTGAGATTATTATTTAGTTCACCAGTTTTATCATTTATTTTATATTTTCCACTTTTTACTAATTCTTCAGGAGTCTTTTCAATCTTTCGCTCCTTTTCTGCTTGTATTTCCTTATTTAAAATTGCTAGCTGTTTTTCTTCCTCCCCTGTATCAACCTTAGTATCTCTTATTTTGTCAGCATCTTTACTTCCTTTTTGTATCCACCTTTCGCATAAGTTTGTAATTCCATCAGCAAAACTCTCAAGGAGAGCAACGTCTTTCTCAGATACAAATTCGGGAATAGAAGGAACAATCTTTGTTTGATTCACACTTTTAGCAATCGGACCTCCTTCGAGTAAAAAGTACGGAGAGGAATGGGATGATATACTATATTGGTTTAAAAAGAAATTCTGAAAATATCCAATTTCACTTGTATTAAAAAGAGCTTCTTGGATTACTAAGCCCCGCTTAAAGTTCTTAATTTTTTTTAGGTAAGTATTGTTATATTGCTGTAAAGAAGCGAGAAAGCTTACTGGATCTGCTCCTTTAATAACTGCTTCAGGTCTAGGGGGCATTTTTGCGAATTTTCCCACATTTAATTTTTCCTGTTTATTATAAAGATAACTCATCACACATGCTCTAGTATCAGAGAGCGGAACAAGGCGGATCGGCCAAAAAGCAGTGGCAATTTTAGATAACCTTCCTAATTTTTTAATATTCTTACTATAAATATCTATACACTCAATTAATGCCATCGCTAATTCGTTTAAAAGCGATGCTTGGCTTCGAGCTGGGACAACGGCTCCCATATTAATTAAATAAGGAATGACTTTATCAACCATATTTCATTCACTTGAAATCGTTATATTATTCTTTAATGCCCATATAATAATTAAACTTTTGGATTTAAAGCATTTCCACTATAATTATAAAAATTATAAATACGGGGAAAAAGAAATTATTATCATTAACATAATCTAAACCCAAAAGAAATTTTAAGTTGATAATAAAATGCCAAATAAATATCTTGAAGGAAAAGGTGCACTCATTACTGGAGCTGCTTCTGGTTTTGGTAAAGGCGTAGCATTTGCTTTAGCGGAAAGGGGAGCAAATTTAGTTTTAGTTGATCTTAATGCTGAAAAGTTGGAAGAAACTAGTAATGAGATTGAGAAAAAATCTGGGAAACAAGTTTCCTCAATAATTTGCGATGTATCAGATTCTAAATGTGTAAAAAAGATGGCAGATCAAGCCTTTGAGGAGATTGGTAATGTATATATTCTCTTTAACAATGCTGGTCTCGCAACTTCCTATGGCGTAGATATATTAAAGCTAGGGGAGAAAGCTTGGGATAGAACTATTGATGTTAATTTAAAGGGACAATGGTTGGTAGACAAATTTGTGTGCAGAAAAATGAATCGACAATCATTTGAGCCATTAAAAGGGAAGGTAATCCATACTACTTCAGGTTATGGGATAACTCTTAGTCCATTCGTTCCGGCATACAGTATTAGTAAAGCCGGTGTAATTGCTCTCAATAAGTTATTAGCTAAAAAACTAGCACCTAACATAACGTCAAATGCGATAGCCCCAGGGTATCACTTGACAGGTATCTATGGGTACAGAGAAGATATCATGCTGCAGAGTATGAAAGATGGGCATGTGCAGACTCCATTAAACAGAATTGGTACTATTGAAGATGTCGTTAAGTTGGTCTTATTTCTTACGTCCAGTAAGAGTGATTTCATAACAGGTCATTGCTTTCCAATAGATGGAGGAATTGCAGAAGTAGGTGTTCCCTCGCACAGACTTGAGATGAATATATAAAAAATTCAGGAGGTAATAAAATGCTTAATATATTAATATCAATTTTTGAAATATTGGTAGCCATTGGGATTATTGGTTTTTGGGTAAGTTTTTACTTTTCAGAATACAAAAATCGGAAAATGTCTGAAGTTGAATATAAGCATGAATTATCATTTCCCCTCCCAGACTTAGGATGGGTGAGTCCTAACTTGATCATTGCTGCAATCGGCCTACTGAGTAATCAAAGTTTCGGATATGTTTTTTCTATTAGTGCCGGGGGAGGGATGGTGTTTCTAGGTTTGATTGATTTAGCTTTTGCTATTCAAAATGGAAAATTCAATATTAAAGAACATGGAATTGATGCCTATATGACAATTGCAATTGTTGTGCTTATGCTGGTTTTAGGGCCACTCTTTATAGCTTATGGGGGTTTAAATCTGTAACAATTATAAAAAGGTGATAATGAATGCCTAAATCAAAACTTATTGCAAAGCAACCATTTAAAGAGAAATGGGCACTAATTTGTGGCGGTTCAAAGGGAATTGGTA
>Ga0209536_100009026_pt1 | contig 14852 bp, 12 predicted proteins | sample DeeMarSeWOR28_12_FD_187461 | JGI IMG/M metagenome (GOLD analysis project Ga0209536, IMG submission 187461) | Marine sediment microbial communities from White Oak River estuary, North Carolina - WOR-2-8_12 (SPAdes) (version 2) | ecosystem: Environmental > Aquatic > Marine > Intertidal zone >...
AATGTTTGAAGTAGAATCCGATAGATTTATGAATCTGAATTATTCAGAACATGACTTCAAAACCGAAGCAGGTGCAGTAAAAGGTGAGTATACAAAAAATTATGCGAGTCCATATCAGCAATTATATGAGAACCTGTTAAACACTGCTTTTGATGTTCATACTTACAAACATACAACAATGGGTTTCTTTAATGATATTGTTGACATGCCAAATCAGTATGAATACTCTCTCAAATTCTTTAACCGTTATTATAGACCGGAATATTCCACTATAGTTGTAGTTGGCGATGTGAATGCTGAAAAAGTGAATGAACTTGCTGAAAAGTATTTTGGTAAATGGAAAAGAGGAAATTATTCTGCTGAAATTCCAGTTGAGCCGGAACAGGCGGGAGAAAGAACCTTTCATCTACAGAACGCATCAATTCCTCCTTATATGAGTATGAATTATAAAGGTCCGGCATTCAGCGACACCAAAATTGATATGCCCGCAATTGATGTTTTAAACACAATTCTTTTTTCACAAAATTCTAAACTTTATAAGAAACTTGTAGTTGAAGAACAAAAACTCAGATTCCTTGGAGGTGGGGCAATGGATTCGCGTGATCCATACCTGATAAGTATTCAGGCTTCATTTATAAATAAAGATGATTTTCAATATGTGAGAGAAGAAATAACAAAAGCAATCAATGATATCCAGAAAAACGGTGTTGACCAAAAACTGCTTGATGAAACCAAATCAAACTTAAAATACAGCTATGCTATGAGAATTGATAATCCGGATGCAATCGCAAACTCACTAAGTCACTATATTTATCTTACAGGAGATCCAGAATCTTTAAACAGGTTGTATGCTCTTTATGATAAAGTGACAGTTGATGACATTAAAATGGTAGCGGACAAATATTATATAAGTAGTGGATTGACAATCGCTACAATATCTGCGGATGAAAAAGGAGGTGTAGAATAATGAAAGCATTAATTATTTCATTTCTATTAACCGGTATTATTATGGCACAGGAAGTTGTAGAGTTAAAACAACCTAACTCAGCAAAGTTAATTGTAAAGCTTATGTTCAAAAATGGTTCTATTTGTGATCCCATAGGAAAAGAAGGATTAACGTTTACTACTGCTCAGCTAATCACGCAGGGCGGAACGGGAAAACTAACTTTCGGAGATATCCAGGATATGATTTACCCGATGGCAGCAAGTTATTATTCTTCAGTCGATAAAGAAGTAACAATTTTCACTTTTGAATTTCATAAAGATTGGATGGATCAGTTTTATCCCATTCTGATTGGTCTGATAACTAATCCCTCTTTAACGCAATCGGATTTTGAAAGAGTGAAAACAAATCAGCAGGCTTACGTTGATCAGGTTATCCGTGCTTCATCTGATGAAGAATACAGCAAAAAAGCTCTTGAGGATTTTCTGTTTCGCGGAACTAATTATCAACATATGGTTGAAGGGAAATCAGCATCGGTTGCTTCAATTACGCTTGGTGATGTTAATAATTACTATAAAAATTATTTCACCAAAAATAATTTGATGGTCGGTATTGCAGGAAACTATACCGAATCATTCCGGGAAAAATTAAAATCAGATCTTGCAAAATTACCAGATGTAAATCCTGAAATACCATCTGCCCCAGTTGTTAAAATGCCTGATGGTATTAATATTGAAATAATTGCAAAAGATGGCGCATTTGGTTCTGCAATTTTTGCCGGTTATCCTTTATCAATTACCAGAGCAGATAATGATTTTGCCGCTTTGATGGTTGCTAATTCCTATCTAGGCGAGCATAGAAAATCTTATGGAAGATTGTACCAGATGATCCGCGAACAGCGTTCGATGAATTACGGTGATTATTCATACATTGAATGGTATGATAACGGAGGTGGAAATATGCTTCCTCCTTCTGGTGTACCAAGACATTCAAATTATTTTGCACTCTGGATAAGACCGGTACAGATTGCCAAACAATTAAAAATGCAATACGAAGAGTTGAAGGAAGTAAATATTGGCCATGCTCAGTTTGCACTTAGAATGGCTTTGCGAGAAATGGATAAGATGATTAAGAATGGAATCGCACAGGAAGATTTTGAAGCAACACGGGCATTTCTGCAGAGTTACATCAAACTTTACATCAAATCACCTGAAGAGCAGCTTGGTTATCTGATGGACGCCAAAATGCATGGTAAAGAAAATTACATTGAAGAATTAGGTAATTCACTTTCAAAACTCACATTAGAAGACGTGAATAATGCAATTAAAAAATATATGCAGATTGATAATATGAAAATCACAATCGTAACGGATGTGACTGAAGCTGAACCTTTGGCTGAAAGTCTTAAAGAGAATTTAACTTCTCCAATGAGTTATTCAAACCTGGTTAAAGCAGGACTTCCGGAAGCGATTTTAAAGGAAGATGCCGCGACTGAAAACTTTAAGCTAAATGTTAAGAATGTTACAATAATAGATTCTAAGGATACATTTAAGTAATAGTTCTAAAAAGTTTTTTTTAGTGTCACACTGAGCTAGTCGAAGTGTGACATTGCTTTAATAATTCAGTCTTCGACAGCCTGCCTGCCGGACAGGCAGGGCTCAAACTGACAAATATATTCCTTTTGAAGAAATGTATTTTCATTCAGGAATTTTATAATCCAACCAAGTCTCTAAAGAATTAATAATTTTATCCCTTTCTTTTTTATCAAAACTATTGATTCTCGTTCTGTGATTACCGCCTGACTTAACCATCTTCAGTGCATTTGTTTCCCCAGTAAGCTCAACTGCTGTTGCTGACCATGTATCATTTCCACCATAAATAAAAATCATATTATTTCCGTGCTTTTGAAGCCAGGTGTTTATTTTTTGCATTGTGCAACAATCAAACTCAGGATTCAAATCTTTTGGTAAAAATATTTTGCTTGTTGGTTCTTTAACTTCTGTTAGCAAATCCTTGAAATTTGAAATATCATAGCCATAATATCCCATTTGTGCATAAGCCTGATAAAAGAATGGTAAAATAGTTTTAACATCCTTATCAGAGAAGTAATCAAATGAAGATCCTTTTTGCAAATGCTCAAATAAAACTTCGTTTGAAGCAGTTGTATCAGGAATTTGTTCGCAGGAAGTTTTCTGCCACTGCCAAAAGGCAAAACCGTATTCCAATACCACGTATTCAAATACAAATCTATCATTTCCAAGTGAATATGTATAACCAAGTTTTTTAGATTCTTCTCTCAAAAGAGGAATTAAATCGTCTGCTCTCTTTAACGCTTCTCTCTGGAACATAATCATTTTATTTCTGCATTCTTCGGTTCCCACATTATCAAGGAAATGATAAATGCGAGGGTCTTCTTGTGTTAGATTAAGAGGAGCAACATAACAAACCGAAGCATCAGCATCTTCAGGGAAATAGTATTTATGAATATATGTTGTTTGTCCACCTTTGCTAATACCTGTTGTAATCCATTTATCGGTGTAAATGGATTTTAAAGTTTCAATAATCTTATGATGATCTTTTGCTGCTTGTTCAATTGTTAAATATTTCCAATCCAGGTTGTCTGCAATAGATTCTCCGAAATAACGATGTTCGACTACGATTCTATTACATTTTAAAATTGATGCGAGCTCATTAGTTCTGTTGAAATTTACATTGTACCCATCTAATTCAATCACCATTGGTAGTGAATCATTTCGATGCGATAAATAAAACTTTTGTTTGAATTTATTTCCGTATGGATTATTATGATCGATAGGTTGTTCTATAAATATTTTGAAAGCTTCAACATATTGTGAATCCGGCTCAATTTTTTCAACACTTAATATTCCTGGTAGTGATTCAAGTTTTTCTTTTAGATTTTCCTGTGAGTAGAGTAGGGAAGTTAGTAGGATAAAAATTAGGACATAAAAGTATTTTCTTAATTTCATCAAAATCTCCCGCTGATTAATAATTTGAAATTACTTCTTTTTTCCTTTAAAAAGATACAACTGTGAAAGTATCATTCCAATAAGCATTAATAAACATCCAAATAATCCCCTGAGAGGTATCGATTCGTTAAGAATTAACCAACCTCCCAGCACAGCAAAAACTGCTTCAAGACTCATAATTATTGCTGCATTAGCGGGATGAGCTTCTCTTTGTGCAACCACCTGAATTGTAAAAGCTATTCCCACAGAAAAAAAACCTGCATAAAGTATAGGCAGAAATGCAGATAATATATTTTGTAAAGCAATTGACTCAGTAAAAATAGCTACTACAAAACTAAGAATAGCACAAACAACAAACTGCGAAAAAGCTAATTGAAATGAATCCACCTTTGCTGAATAATAGCCTATTACTAAAATCTGAATTGCCCAGAAAAAAGTTCCGATAAAAACCAGCACATCTCCAGGATTAATGTCCAATTTCGAATCCACACCAAGAAAATATAAACCAACAATTGCAACTAAAGCACCGATCCAGGTAGATAATGCTGTTTTTTGTTTTACAAACAGACCTAGTATTGGAACAAGAATAATATAGAATCCTGTAATAAATCCACCTTTACCTGCATTTGTGTACACTAATCCGGTCTGCTGAAATGTTGCTCCTAAAAAGAGGAGAATGCCTGCTGCTAAACCACCGTATAAAAGTTTTTTGTCATTTAAAGGGAGAATTGTCTCTTTCTCAAATTTCTTTTTCTTACTCACAATTAAAAAAGGGATTAAAGAAAGACTGCCTAAAGTGAAGCGGGCAGCATTAAATGTGAATGGTCCGAGAAATTCCATGCCAGCCCGTTGAGCTACAAAGGCAAATCCCCAAATAAAGGCAGCTAAGAGTAAAAGTAAATTTGATTTCATTGTCTCTATCATTCCGGACTTGATCCAGAATCTTTCTTACACTTATGCTGAATAATATAGTAGTATGAAAATTTGTATAATTACTTCCATAAAATGTTTTTGAGAGCATTCACACAAGTTATTATGTTTTCTTCGTTCGAAGAATAACCCATCAAACCTATTCTCCAGACTTTACCTGCCAACTCACCAAGACCTGCACCTATTTCAATGTTGTAATCATCAAGTAAAGATTTTCTTACTTTGGTTTCATCAATCCCTTCAGGAAAATTAACAGAAGTTAGCTGAGGTAATCTTTCTTCTTCTTTTACGAATGGTTTTAAGCCAATTTTACCCAATTCCTGAACTAATTTCTCTCCATTAGATTTATGTCTTTTCCAGGAATTTTCAATCCCTTCCTCCTTTAACAGAAGCAAAGATTCATGAAGTGCATAAAGAGAATTTATTGGTGCAGTGTGATGGTAAGCTCGTTTTGAACTTCCTCCCCAATAGCTTAGAATAAGATTTAAATCCATGAACCAGCTTTGAACCTGAGTTTTTCGACTCTTTATAAATTCTATAGCTCTTTCATTGAATGTGACCGGAGAAAGTCCGGGCGGACATGAGAGACATTTCTGTGAACCGGAATAAGAAACATCAATATTCCATTCATCAATTAAAAGAGGAATTCCACCTAATGAAGTAACTGTATCAGCAATAACGAGACAATTGTATTTGTGAGCAATTTCAGTTAAAGTTTTGATATCGCTTTTAGCTCCCGTTGATGTTTCTGAGTGAACAAAGGAACAAATATTTATATCTTTATTTTTTTTGAGAGTATCTTCAAATAAATTTGGATCGATAGCTCTTCCCCAGGGAACACTTACAACAATTGGTACGGCACCGCATCGTTCAACAATACTTTTCATTCTTCCGCCGAAAACTCCATTAATACAAACCAATACTTTTGACCCAGGCTCAACCAGATTTACCAAACAGGTTTCCATCCCTACAGAACCGGGACCAGAAACAGCAAATGTGACTTCATTCTTTGCTCTAAAAGCATACTTAAGTAGTTCTTTAATTTCATCCATTTGTTCAATGAATTTAGGATCAAGATGACCAATTGTCGGCCTTGACATCGCTTCCAACACTCGTGGATGAACATTTGAAGGACCGGGTCCCATTAAAATTCTATTTGGTGGAGTAAAAGATTTCATTAAATACCCTTATTCTATTAGAGATGCTTTCTTTAAAATTACTTTTAGCTCAATAATTTGAGCTTCATTCAACGGCTCAAGCGGCATTCTTGGATTACCTCCATCATATCCGAGTATATCCATTGCAGCTTTTAATCCAGCTACTCCAAACTTTGAAGTAATTGCTCTGTTTACAGGAATCACCCTATTCTGTAATTCTAATGCTTCTTTATGTTTTCCTGCTATGGAATGTAGAAAAATTTGCAGACATTCATCCGGTGTAATATTAGCAAGAGCCAGAATTCCTCCCACAGCTCCAGCCATCAAACCGGGATAAAGAACTGATGCAGTTCCAACAATCACCCTAAAACTATCCGGAACATTTGCAACTATTTCAGTAATTCTTGCTGTATTTTCTGTACTATCTTTTAATCCCGCTATATTCGGATGTTTAGCTAGTTCTATAATAGTATCAGTTTCAATATTAACATTTGTAAACTTTGGAACATTGTAGATGATGACGGGAATCATTACACTTTCTGCTACCTTAGTGTAGTAGTTTAAAAAAGCGTGGTGTTTCATTTCAGATTTGAAAAAAGAAGGAGAAATAATCAACGCATAATTTGCTCCTATTTCAGCAGCTTCATTTGTAAGTGAAATAGTTTCTTTAATAGAATCTGATCCGGTTCCTGCAATCAGAATCTTTTTAGTTTGCTCCCGTACAGATGAAATTATTTGTAATTTTTCATCTCTTGTAAGAAAAACACTTTCACCATTGGAACCAAACATAACATATCCGGATAATTCTCTTCTTTCGTACTTTCTTATGTTTCTAAGCAACTTATCAAGGTCTAGCTCATCTTCGGTAAAAGGAGTTGTTAATGGTGGAAAGATTCCACTTAAATTATAAGACATAACTCATTGTATTTATTAGTTTATATTATTTATTAAAAATATTTTTTAATACAAAACCTACATTTGCTGGTCTTTCAGCAAGCCTTCTCATATACCAGGGATACCAATGCTCACCGTAGCTTATAAGAGTTCGTATTTTATATCCCTTATTTGCTAGTTTGAGCTGTTCAGTAGTTTTTATACCATATAGCATTTGAAACTCTAGTTGTTCTTGTGAAAGTCCAATATTTTTGGCTGATTTTTTTACTTGCTCCTGAATTGTTAAATCGTGCGTCCCAAATGCAACACGGATTCCTTCGTCTTTTATCTTTTGAAGAAGATAATCGGTTAACAGCATAAAATTTTGATTTACCTGAGACATTTTAGAAAATGCTACGGATGAAGGTTCTTTATAAGCACCTTTAACTAATCTGATGCAAGGTTTAATGTCAATTAAACTTTCGAGATCATTCATTGTTCGATAGAGATATGCCTGAAGGCATAAGCTAATACTATCGTAACTCTCCTTGATTTTCTTATAGAAACTTATGGTCTTATCTACGTAAGAACTATCCTCAATATCAATGAAAACGTTGTTGTTAAATTGTTTTGCTTTTAGAGCAATTTGCGCAAAGAATTCAAGAGTTTTATCAAACGAAAGATCAAGTCCAATTTGGGTAAGTTTTAATGAGATTTCAATGTCTAATTTTTCACTAGAGATTTTGTCCAACAGGTTAAGATAATGGTTTACATTATCCTCTGCTTCTTTCAGAGTTGTAATATTTTCGCCAAGGTGAGTAAAAGTTGTTGGGATTTTAAGATTCATAAGTTCCTTAGCAGCTAAAATAGCGTCTTCAGCACTTTCTCCAGGCATAAATCGTTTTGCTGCTTTTTGTACAAATACCATTTTTGGAACACGGGTTTTCAGCAACTCATTCTTTGAAGCCCAGAGTAACGTATTTCTTCCAAGTCCCATATTATTTAACGAGAATTAATTCTTTTTGAGGTGTAGAAAGCCATTCAGAACCGGTTTTTGTTACTAACACCATTTCTTCAACTGTAGCTATACCTCTTTTTGCAATTTTTAATCTAGGCTCGATTGTAAAAACCATTCCTTCTTCCAATAATTGAAAAGGCTTTTGCGCATACTTTTCCCAGGCTGGACCAAGCAGGGCAGTGCCATCGTGAGAGAATCTTCCAACCTGGTGACCAAGTCCGTGAGGAAATTCTTCATATCCATTTTCAACCACAATTTCTCTAGCTATTTTGTCGATTTCTAATCCTTTTATCCCTGGTCTTATAGCTTCGTTCGATTTCTCGATTGATTTTACAATTGTCTTAAAACCTTTTACAACATCAGCTGGAGCTCGTGTTTCATTATCTTCAAGAATATAAAATGTCCTCTGCAAATCTGAACAGTAACCATTAACTTTAACGCCAAAGTCCATATTTAAAACGTGACCTTTTTCAACTTTTTTATCAGTTGGAGAATAATGTGCTTCGGCAGTGTCAGGTCCTGTAAAAACAGCAGGACATACTTTTGGTTCCCAGGCAAACTCTAATTTTCTTTTATCAATTTCTCTTTTCATAAAGTCAGCGATTTCTTTTTCTGTTTTGCCAGGTTTTATAAAATCGGTTGCAAGTTCGAATATTTCTTCTGTTTCTTTGATCGCTGCTTTTATATTTTGGACTTCAGTAAGAGATTTTCTTTCCCGAAGTGCAGATACAATTCTTTCAGCAGATATTATTCTATTTTCCATACTAATTTCTTTTAACAAGCCTCTCATAGTAAGAAACATCCCGTGTGTTATGCCGTCAGCTATTTCACTTCCTTCAGAGAAATTTAGTGCAATCTGATCAGGATTAATCTCTCTTATTAATTTGTGGAAAGGCTTTTTTATTCCTTCAACAAATGAAATTACTTCATCGTATGCACCTGATTCTTCAACGGTTTGTTTATCGTATCTTCCAACTATAGCTATCGCTTTTCCACTTTTTGTAATTATGAAAGCAGAATGCCAGGTAACATCTGCTGAGACGAGAAAGGCTAAAGTAGGATCACCGTTAATCTGGGATTCACGAACAAATGTAATCCAGCAATCTACGTTGAATTCTTCAAGAAGTTTTTTTGCCTGTTGAACTTTTTCTTTTATAAGCATTTTAGTGATCCTCATTCTTAAACTTCTCAAAAATATGAATTGCACAGATTAAATCCTGAGCCGCATTTCCTACAGATTTAAATAGAGTTATGTCTTCCCTTGATTTTCTACCTTCTTTTACACCTAACAATAACTCTCCAATTTCTGTAATTTCTTTTTCTTTAGTGATTATACCTTCATTCATTGGTATTATTAAATCTCCTGCTTCTGTTAAACAGGCATCTTTTGAATCGACAAATAATTTTGCTCTTTTAACTGTTGAAGAAGGAATTTCTCTTTTATTTTTCTGATATGAACCAATCGCATTAATGTGAGTCCCGGAAGAAATGAATTCATTATTAAACACTGGTATGGGAGAAGTCGTTGCCGTGCAAATGACGTAAGAATCACCTAGATTCTTTTGATCTGAATTAACTTCTATTTTTACATTAAGCTCATTCACCATTTCATTCTTAAAATCTTCTGCTTTTTCCTGGTTCTTTTCAAATACAAATACTTTTTTTATTTCTCTAACTTCACAAATTGCCCTGAGCTGATATTTTGCTTGTATTCCTGCACCAAATACTGCAACTACCGCAGCATCCGAAACTGAAAGTAACTGAGTTGCCAAACCCGAAGCAGCACCAGTTCTGATTGCTGTAAGATTCTCAGCATCTAATATTGCAAGAGGTTTTCCAATTTCCGCATCAAATAGAATCATCAATGCGTGAATAAAGGGAAGATTGTTTGCAGGATTATCACGATTAAGAGATACTATTTTTACTCCGTATTTTTTTTCATCACTTGAATAAACGGGCATAATGAGTGAATCGGCATTAACTTCCGGCATATCGAGATTTATTCTAAGCGGTATTATTGCAGATTTATTTGTGATTTGAGTGAATGCCTTTTTCATCAGACTGATTGCCTCACTCATTGGTAATAATGTTTTTACTTCTTGATCGGATATGAGAGGAATCTTAGTTTGCATTACTTACCGAAGAATAAATCCTTCTTTAAGAGGATCTTCAGGATCAATAAAAAATTCATGTTTACCAGTTATGAAGGCATTACCTTTAACTTGAGGAATTACCGCATCATAGTCTCCAAACTTTGTTTTTTGGTGAATACTGCAAGTAAACTTTGTACCGATTATACTTTCTATAATTATTTTTTCATCTAATTCAATTTCACCTTTAGCATAATGTAATGCCATTCTTGCACTAACTCCCGTTCCTGTAGGACTGCGATCCACTTCACCATCTGCAAAAATGCAAACATTCCTGCTGTCAGCATCTTCGTTGTGAGATTTACCGTAAAATATTGTTCCATAAAGAAAGCTTAAATCCTCTTCAAATGGATGTTTGATCGGAAAGCTTCTCATCACTGCATTTTTAATTGCCATACCTTTTTTAATTAATAAACGGATGTTTTTCTCTTTCATTTCAATTCCGAGCTCATCTGCATTTATAAATGCGTAGAAGGCTCCGCCAAAAGCAATATCAAATTTTACTTTTCCGATTCCCACCACTTCATATTCGATATCTGTTGTTAATACAAAAGAAGGCACATTATGAAAATAAACTGATTCAACTTTTCCTTTTTTTACTTTTGCAATCGATGTTACTAATCCCGCAGGAGTATCAAATTTAATTTCCATTATAGGTTCTTTCGGCTCAATAATTCCGGTTTGAACAATTACTTTTGTCAAAGCGATTATCCCATGACCGCACATTGTACTATAACCTTCGTTGTGCAAAAACAATACTCCGAAATCCGAATCATTTCTTTCCGGTTCTGTAATTATTGCACCATACATATCTGCATGTCCCCGGGGTTCAAACAATAAAGCAGTCCTTAAATGATCCAGATTTTCCTTCATATACTTTCTTTTTGCAAGGATAGTTTTACCTTTAATATATGGCAATCCTTCGAGGATGATTCTCAATGGTTCACCTGCGGTGTGTGCATCAATGGTTTTAATTTTTAGCCAGTTTTTGGGTGGGGACCAGTCCGTAACATTTATAAATGATTTTTGAGATTTGTTAGACATCTTAATTAGCTGAATTAAAAATGATATATAAATTCATTTATTATCTTGAATATTGCACTTGTTTTAATTTTCATTTAATTTTAAATAAATCAAATCTAAAAGAGGGATAAATCATGCCGAAATATACTCTCACAATAAACCAAAAAAAACAAACAGTTGATGTGGATGAAGGCACTCCGCTTCTGTGGATTTTAAGGGATAATCTAAATTTAACAGGAACAAAATATTCTTGCGGAGAAGGAATCTGCGGCTCCTGCGTTGTACATATTGATGGAAAAGCGGAACGTTCGTGTATTCTTAATATAGAAGATGTAGTTGGAAATTCAATTACAACTATTGAAGGTTTAGCTGAAAAACCAGATCATCCAATCTTTAAAACCTGGATTGAGTTAGAGGTAATGCAATGCGGATATTGTCAGCCGGGACAAATAATGACTCTTGCTGCAATGCTCCAACAAAATCCTAAAGCAACAAGAAAAGAAATAGACGATGCAATGAATGAAGTCCTTTGTCGCTGTGGAACATATCAGCGTATTCGAAAAGCTGTTGATAAACTTGTTGAGGAGGGACAGCAATGAAAACATCTAAAATAAAACGGCGTGAATTTATTAAAGTAGTTGGTCTTACCGGAGGCGGATTATTTCTTGCATCTTATGTTCCAATTCAAAATTTATTAGCATACTCTGGAGATGACCCGAAGATTTTCGCACCAAGTATTTTTTTGAAAATAGATTCGAATGGATTTGTAACCATCATCGTCCATAGATCGGAAATGGGACAGGGAGTTAAAACTGCTCTTCCTATGCTTGTAGCTGAAGAATTGGAAGTTGAATGGGATAAAATTGTGATTGAGCAAGCAGATGCTGATACAAAATATGGAAGCCAGACAACAGGCGGAAGTACAAGTATAAGAAGAAACTGGGGACCATTGCGTGTTGCAGGGGCAACTGCGAGAGTTATGTTAATCACAGCAGCAGCGAATATTTGGAAAGTTTCACCTGAAAATTGTTTTGCAGAAAATGGATTTGTTATAAACAAGCTGAATAAAGAAAAGCTGAGTTACAGTGAGTTGGTTGAAGAAGCATCAAAACTTCCTGTACCAACAGATGTAAAATTAAAAGATCCAAAGGATTATCAAATAATCGGTAAACGTATTCATCGCGTTGATACACCTGATAAAATTTATGGTAAAACAAAATTCGGCATAGATGTAGTTATTCCGGGGATGTACTATGCGGCTGTTAAACGTTGTCCTTTATTTGGAAGTAGTATAAGAACATTTGACGTGAAAAATGCAGAATCAATACCTGGAGTTCATGATGTTGTACAAATTTCCAGTGGTGCTGCTGTTATTGCCGATTCAACCTGGCGAGCATTTAAAGGCAGAGACCTGCTGACACTTGCTTGTGTTTCAGGAGACACAACAAATATTACCTCCGAGCTTATCCATAACGAATTATTAAAGAAATCTAAAACTGAGGGATTTGAATTTGAAGGTCGTGGAGACGTTAATAAAATTGTTGAAGGTGAAAAGTTATTGGATGCAGTCTATGAAGTTCCATTTCTTGCTCATGCTCCTATGGAGCCTATGAACTGTGTTGCAAAATTTGAAAATGGTAAAGCGGAACTCTGGGCACCGACACAAAATCCGCAAAACGCAAGAAGTGAAGTAGCAAAAGCAATCGGAATAAGTGAGGATAATGTTACTGTTCACGTTACTTTAATGGGTGGCGGATTCGGAAGAAGATTAGTGAGTGATTTTGCTGTTGAAGCTGCAGAAATTTCAAAAGCTACCGGCAAACCAATTAAACTTACCTGGACACGGGAAGAGGATATGAAATATGGCTGGTATAGACCGCCAAGTATGCACGTGTTAAAGGGATCTGTTGATACTGAAGGTAAAGCACTTAAATTCTCCCATCACGTAATTGCACCATCAATTATTCAAATGAGATTTGCACCTGATCTTTCACCTGAAGAATATGACATCAAAGAAGGAACTGTTGGATTAGAGTACCAAATCCCTAATATTCGAATAGCCGGTACCACAGTTAAAACCGATGTTCCAATTTCCTGGTTCCGTTCAGTATACAATACTCAGAATCCGTTTGCTATTGAATCATTCATTGATGAAATGGCATTTGCTGCCCATACCGATCCAATTGAGTTCAGAAGTAGTATGCTTCCGGATGATTCAAGACTTAAAAATGTACTAAATGTTGTTGCAGAAAAGTCAGGATGGGGAGTTGGAAAAATTCTTCCAAAAGGAAGGGGGAGAGGTGTTGCATTGTTTAAAGGCTACGATAGTTATTCAGCGCAAGTTCATGAAGTTACTATAACAGGCAATAAGGTAAAAGTTGATCGTGTTGTGGTAGTTATTGATTGCGGAATTGTTGTTAATCCTGATTTAGTTGAGGCACAGATGGAAGGTGCAATTGTTTTCGGTTTAACAGCTGCATTGAAAGGTGAAATAACTATCAAGAATGGTAGTGTTGAGCAAAGCAATTTTGATGATTATGAAATAATGACCTATAATGAAATGCCCGAAATTGAAGTTCATTACATAAAAAATACTTTTCCTGTTGGAGGGGTTGGTGAAGTAGGAGTTCCGCCTTGTGCGCCAGCAGTATGCAATGCAATATTTGCAGCAACAGGAAAGAGAATTAGGAAATTACCGATACGGTTAACTTGATATTTTTTTAAATGTAATTCCGAACTTGTTTCGGAATCTCTCAGATTTTTGGCTAAATAAAAAAATGCCGGATCGGAGTCCGGCATAAAGAATAATACTTATTACATTGTCGGCCAGAGCCATCCAAAAATTCCACCGGTGAAAAGAGCATAAATAAGTCCATCAAACATTGATTTGAAGGTAGCAGCCCAATCCCTTTTATACCAAATACTATTTTGTAGAAGAGCTATACTGTAACCAACAAACGCAGTAGCTCCAGCAAATCTGAAAACTGCCAAATAGTGCGCACCCGGAGCCAATGCATTTCCTGCTATGTAGGCAGCAAATATTCCAACAACTATGGAATAAATAAACCACAAAGTTAGCTCTTTGCCCATGTTAGGTGGACCACTTTTCGTTATTGTCATCATACCCACGGGACCTTGTTTCATCTTTTCAATGAACTCAGGAGAACCCATATCCTTCATACTATTCGCTCTTGGAAAGCTATAATTTCCTTCCGGTAGGTTATGCTTTCGTAAATCATCCATAACCTGTTTTTCATTTGGTAGAGCAAGAAAATCATTTCTATGATATCCGAGAACCATATGAATAATTGAACTTAGAATAAATACTGCAACAGCAGAGAGCAAGATTGGTAACCAGAGTGAAAGAATTGAAACCATTTCATCTCCTCCTATTAGTTGATAAATGTTAATTATCCCTCTGGTGGTAAAATAATAAAAATGAGATATGTTATAAAACTGGTTAAGTTATTATTTGTAGCAAAATACAGAATAAGATATGAAATAAATAAGCTAGATTATTTTAATAGAGTAAGAATACCAAGGATTATTGCCATTAACTTTTGTGAAATTCCCAGATATTTACCTATCTCACCAAGATCGTACTTTGTATAATTTTCATAACCTAAAGCCATTAAAATATTTAATGATTTTTTATAAGATTCCAGATCATCTTCAGAATACATGTAGACCGTTTTCTTTTTTAAATCATCTAAGAACAAATACTTAGAGTTTATTTCAAAGTTGCTTCTCAAACTGTATTGAGGAATGAAT
>Ga0209536_100009027_pt1 | contig 14852 bp, 11 predicted proteins | sample DeeMarSeWOR28_12_FD_187461 | JGI IMG/M metagenome (GOLD analysis project Ga0209536, IMG submission 187461) | Marine sediment microbial communities from White Oak River estuary, North Carolina - WOR-2-8_12 (SPAdes) (version 2) | ecosystem: Environmental > Aquatic > Marine > Intertidal zone >...
GCTTTGGCTCTCCAATTAGATTGGCTTTTTTCTTCCTATATCGATTTTATGCACCAAATCAAAATAAAACCAGGTTTTGAAACCAGAAATTTTGCATATCTAGTAAATCAATTCAAAGAGTGGAATATAGACTTTAGTAAGATAACAATTGTTGCACCTTTCAACAAAGTCGGATTTCAAATGAATCCTTCAAAAATTGAATGCGAAAAGAAACTAGCAACTCTTCCTGAATCTGATATCATTGCAATGAGCATTTTAGCAGCAGGATATCTTAATCTTCCAGAAGCAACAGAATATCTGCAAAAATTACCTAATATAGGAAGTGTTGTTGTAGGTGTATCAAAAGAATATCATGCTCGTGAAACATTTCAGTTTCTTCACAAAAAACTTCATTTTTCCTAAAACCTAAATTATTGTAATAAATTATTGAAATTTACAATAAATTTTCCTATATCTTTAATTCAAGACTTAAGTGTTTTATCTTTTTCTAATTAATTATTTTAATAAATAAAAAAAGACTTGTTGGTAATTTTGAGCAAACTGAATCTTTGTATGCTTGCCCCTGAATTTTTTCCGATATGGGGTGGTGCTGGCTCGTACATAGTTGAGATAATAAAGAATATGCCTTTAGATGTTAATGTTCATGTAATAACGCTCAAACGCAAGATACAGCATGCATCTGATGATAAAATTGAAAATGAAATGGCTTCTGTAATAAATCGACCAATAAATGTTCATTATATATCAGAATCAAAAGAGACTTTTTTTTATAATATTCTTTTTCAACTTGCTTGTTTTCGAAAACTACCGAATCTTCATAAGAAATATCGATTTGATATCATACATTCTCATTTATGTTTTATGCCTGATGTTTTTCTTAAGCTTTTTAACAAAAGTTTTGCTGATTTTCCTACTGTATTAACTCTTCATGGAACAATTCAGATGCTTAGAGATCATGCCTATCATGCTCAATTACTATTTGGAGATCTAGAAGCTGGTGAAGAATCAACTCTGAAATTTTTCCCCATAATAAGATTGCTTGAGCAACAATATGTGAAGCGAGTATCAAAGTTAATTGCAGTCTCTAAAGCAACTATGACGCTGGCCCAAAGATACCTAAAAGTAAATCGAGAAAAAATTGAGTTGATATATAATGGAGTTGACACAGAAGTTTTTCATTCACCAAACAAGGATGAAATAACTACTAAATACTCACAACCCACTGTCATATATGTGGGACGTTTGGTTAGCAAAAAAGGGATACATGTTTTGTTGCAAACTATCCCTGAAGTACTAAAAGAAATACCTCAGACTCATTTTATTTTCGTTGGGGGCGGAGATCTTCCTCTATATAGAAAAATTCTTAGCAATATGAATATTCCAAAAGAGAATTTCTCTTTTACTGGTCATATTGGCTATTTTGAAAGACCTAAATTACTTAGAAAAGCTACAGTATATGTTAACCCGTCTCTCTTTGAGAACTGCTCAATAAGCATACTTGAAGCAATGAGTTCTGAAGCTGCGGTTATTGCTAGTAAAATTGGAGGAAATCCTGAGATAATAAAATCTGGGAAAAATGGATTATTATTTCCTTTATGCAATTACAAAATCCTAGCTGAGCACATTAAATCTCTCTTAATTGATGAGAAATTAAATAAGAAAATTGCAAGGGAGGCAAGAAAAACAATAGAATCTTCTTTTACATCCAAATTATGTGCTCAGAGAACTCTAAATTTATATTATAAAGTACTTGGTTCATAGAATTATTTTTAAACTATTTAATGGCTTCCCAGATACTTTTTTTTTAAGAAAGTGGTTCAGATTATGAGAATATGTATGATTACTAGTGAATTTCCCCCTTACTCTGGTGGAGTGGGGTACTACGTTTATAATCTGTCAAAAAGATTGATCAAAAAGAAAAATATTGTTACTGTAATTACACGCAAACGAAATTCTCATCAAAAGCTTCAAGAGTTTATAGAAGGAATTTGCATCCAGAGAGTTCCTTTTTATCCTGTGTATCCTTTCCATGCTTCATTACTTACTCATCTCATTAATAGGAATTTAAAATTGCTAGAGAAAAAATTTGATATAGTTCATGTACATTCACCAATGCCCTTGCCCATAGCAACTTCTCTTCCAATTATAACTACTGTTCATACACCTATGCGAATTGATTCAAGATACCACGAAATATTCGATTTTAAATCTTTATTTGAAAAAGTACAATCATCTCTTGTATATCCTCCAATGGAATCGACCTTATTCGCCTCTTCAAAAAAAGTAACCTCGGTTTCTCGAATGGTAGCGTTTGAATTGCAGGAATATGGTCTCGATATTTCAAAAATCATTGTAGTTAAAAATGGGGTGGATTCCTATACTTTTATGCCTTGCATAAAAAAAGATACTTCTCAAGAGTATATTCTTTTTACTGGGGTTTTACGTGCACGCAAAGGTCTATTTGATCTTATTCAATGTGCTGATTATGTTTGTAAAATAAAACCAAATACAAAATTCATGATTTGCGGTAGAGGACCTTTTAGAAAGAAAATGGAAATGCAGGTTAAAAAGATGGGACTTGAGAAGCAAGTCATTTTCTTAGGATTTGTAGTTAGAAATGAATTAATTCGTATTTTTCAAAATGCAACTCTCCAAGTCATTCCTTCTCATTATGAAGGAATGCCGAATACTCTCTTGGAAGGCATGTCCTGCGGGTTGCCTATAGTTGCAACTGATATAGGTGGAAATAACGAAGTGATCGTGTCTGGTGTGAATGGTTTGCTAGTTCCTAAGAAATCTCCTCAAATAATGGCTGAAGCTATTCTAAAATTATTAAACAATAGTGATTTGAGAAAAAGAATAGGTCAAGAAGCAAGAACAACCATTGAAAAATACTACACTTGGGAGAAAATTGCTGATAACATTTTAGAGGTATATAAAAACTTAGATTAGAAAATACTTGGAATCAAAGTTACTATTTTACTATTGAATTTTGAATTTGGCTCTAAAAATTATAACATATTAAAGAATTATTAAGAAAAGTGAAAAAAGGAATTTATTTACCCATTTTTCTTTAAATTAAAAATAAGAACATATTTTGAACCAGTTAATAAATCTAGAATTAATATGGAGCTTTAGAATATTTTATGAATCGTGAGTATATACAAGTCTTAATAATAAGATTTGTAAGTATGTTACCAAAATTAATTCAGAAATCTATTTTTAAAAGTATAATCGAAACTAGGTATTTAATTTTTAGAATTAAATACAAACTTTTTTCTAGAAACGAGAACTTGGCCGATCCAGGGAGGATTTATTGGATTACTACTGATAGAATAGTAAGATGTATATCTCCAGAAGACCGTAAAGGTTTTTTTAGTTCTAGAAAAATACGAGGGAAGGTTGTAGGTGGTGATTGGGATCTTACTAATTATGAATTTGCAAAAACAATCGATGTTTATGAAGCGTTCAAGAAACGCATTAATGAAAAGGTTGACTGGAAAGATACTGAATACTATAAGAGAATTTTGGGTGAGGTTAAATCAGGGAATTTCATTTATGGGATAAGAAATGAACATGATCTTGATGAACGTTGCAAATACCTTGATTCACTTTATGAAACTATAAAGAAAGAAGGTTACCATTTAAATCGGTATAATTATATTCAAAATGTCACCTTCAATGAAATTGATGTGAATATTGGAAGAACTGGTGAATATATTTTCAGAGATGGAATACATAGGCTTTCGATCGCCAAGATTCTTGCGCTTAAGTATGTACCTGTAACCGTATGCGTACGTCATAAGAATTGGCAAGAATTTAGAGATTTTTTGTTTTTCAATTCTGAAAAATTATATAATAAAAGGTTGTTTAAACCACTAGTTCATCCTGATCTTGTAGATATCCCTATAAAGAACAGAAGATATAACCCTGAAAATTTATGGAAGGCAATTAAATTTAGTTTAGAAAAGGATGCTGGTGCAATGCTTGAAATTGGTGCCAAAATTGGTTTTTGGTGTCATAAATTTGAAGATTTGGGTTATGATTGTTATGCTGTTGAACAGGATCCAGAGTTATTCTACATAATGCAGAAAATAAAAGTTGCAGAAAAGAAGAAATTCAAAATAATTAATAGATCCATATTAGATGTAGGTTTTATACAAAATATTGAGTTCGATGTTGTTTTGGCTCTTGATGTTTTTTATCATTTTTTGAAGACGAAAAAAATGTATTTTCAATTAATTAATCTTTTAAAAAATTTGAAAACCAAACAATTTTTTTTTGGGCTGCATAACTTCGAGGACTCTATGAAAAATATTAATTTGAATTATACTGAAACTCAATTTGTGGATTTTTTACTTCAAAATACAGATTTAACTAAATCTGAACTAATTCATAAAAATAAAAATGGAAGTCATTTTTTTAAATTATTCAAATAAGAAATCTCATATCATCATTTAATTAATGCAAAAGCTAGATGCAAACTTTGACAGATTTTAATGCATTAAAAATTTGTAATAAAATATAATTAAAATAATCTTATTATATATTTTAAATCATAATAATAGGAAATCTTAGCATACGTTTCTTTTTTTGCTTTATGACGGTTAATTATACTAAACTTTAGCAGAAATTATCACAATTATAGGATTGATCTTTTTCAATTAATGAATAATTTATGAAGAGTAATAATAATATGAATTTAAATCGGTTTCTTCAAATTACTCGAGTAAAACAATCTGAATTTTTACTATTTGGTTATAAAGTTTTTAGCTATTTTAAGACATCAAATCATAAAAATCTTCTCCTTCTTGGAATACCCAGAGTAGCAAATCTATTACTTGTTTTTCTATACATTTTTAAATTTGGTTTTCTCAATCTAAGAAAAAAACGATATTTTGTCAGATTAGCCCAGTATTTAGTTGGGACATTTTCTATTGATGAAAAACAAAATTCTATTCAAATATATAGTCTAACTATTAATCCAAAATGGAGAGAACGAGGAATAGCTACTTATGTACTAAAATATATTGAAACTCAGGCTATTAATACAAATAGGTCTTATTTGGAACTTTCAGTTCATAAAACTAATACTCTAGCACTCAAATTTTATTATAATTTTGGATTTACTAAAATTAAAGAAAACAGATGGTTTTTTATATTAAGAAAATCAATTAAAAAATAATTGAAATTATATTTCTAAGGATTGCATAAATTAATTGATTGTCTATTGGATAAGTAATTTGTTTATGTCATTAACTGGATTTTCCCTTTTTCTTTGCTCCAAAATTAAGACTTGCATAATGATGTAAAAATGCAAAAATCTATGTTTCCAGCTATTGTTTTTGGGGGCGGGGTCAATGGTCTTGGTGTTACTAGAAACTTGGGCAGAAATGGTATACCAGTATATTGTGTTGTTGAAAAGCCTGAGCAAGTTATTTACTCGAAATTCTGCAAAAAATTCTATATTGTTCCAAATATCGAAAATAACATAAAAATATTAAGCAATTTTCTTAGAGAAACTAAAATTAAATCAGCAGTACTTTTTCCCACAAGCGATTTGTTTTGTCTCAATATATCAGCAGCAAAAGAAGAGATAGAAAAAACCTATTTTATGCCTTTGTCAAAATTTGATATCATACGAAAACTAATTAATAAAAAGGAATTCTATGGTTCTCTATCCAAAAATAATTTACCTTATCCTAAAACACTCTTCCCTGACTCTCTAATTAATGCCAATAAGATGAAGGATGAATTTCAATATCCCGTCTTCATTAAACCCTATGAGTCCCAAGAATTTGGGATGAAATTTAATAAAAAGGGTTTTTTAGCTAATTCAAAAAAAGAATTAATCAAATATTATAAATTTGCTCTTAAAAACAATATAGAAGTCATGTTTCAGGAAGTAATTCCTGGAACTTCTGATAATATTTATGGAATCGAAGGCTACTTTGATAAAACTTCTACCCCGATAGGACTATTTGCTTATCGTAGACTAAGAGGATTTCCTCCAAATTTTGGCAATACTTGTTTAAGAGAAAGTATACCCCTCTTAGCATTTAATCCTCAAGTTGAGAAAACAATTGAATATCTTCAAAAGATAAAATATTCTGGTTTGATGGAGGCAGAGTGGAAGTGGGATCCTCAAGATAGACTTTTTAAGCTCCTGGAGATAAATGCGAGACAAAGTATGCAAAACACGTTGCCTTCAAGATGTGGTGTTAATCTTATATTAATAGCCTATTTGAATTCAATTGGTCTAAAATTTAAGCGAGTAGATACCTACAAGATAGGTGAAAAATGGATAGATTTTATTCAAGATATGACCTCTGCTGCAATATCTGCAACATCTCCCCTAAATTGGATTCGCTCGCTCAATAATGTTAAAGAATTTTCATATTTTGCTATAGATGATTATTTCCCTTGGATTATAAGTTTGTTTGAGACTGCTCAAGAGTTATCAAAGAGGTTTTTCACCAATCTCAGTTCTACTTCTTAATCTTATCAACTTGTTATTTTGAAAAATATTAAACATTAATGATTTTTTTATAAATTACTATTAATATAATCTCCAAACTGTAATTGGTTGCTTTTTTTCAGTTGAAAGAATTTAACAAATTAATTTGTTAATTTGTTTATATTGTTAACTTGAAGATAAAAAAAACTTCTATGTAATCAGTTTTCTAAATATTAGTCCGGTTTAAATAATATTGGCTAATTTATGTTCAAAAGGGATTAAGAGAAGTAATTAATGAGGAAATTCTTTGGATAGCAAAGAGCTTTATGTTGGATTTGTTTCTGACACAGAAGATAATCATCCAAATTACGTTCCAGGTTGGGTTGGTTTTGGAAGTGATTATAATAAAAATCCGCCAACTCTTAGATGGAGTTGGACTCAATACTGGTCTGATCTTAGTAATTGTTTTAATAAGAATGATGTTCCTGTTACCTGGCTTATTCGGGTCGATGATGGTCCTGTATATGACCAAATGTTAATTCAGAATAAAGAGAAAATTCTTGAACTAAGGTCATTAGGTGATGAGATAGGGATACATGTTCACACTTGGTTGTGGAATAGCAATTTATCAAAATGGATTCAGACTAAAAATCCTGATGATGAAGTAAGAATTGTTAAGAAATCAATTAAAATGTTTAAAAAACATCTAGGCTTTAATCCAGCTTCTGCAAGAATGGGTTGGAATACAATGAGTAATGAAATAATGCGGATTTTTAATGCTAATGGATTTAAAGTCGATGCTTCAGCTATTCCTGGAACTTTAAGTCAAGGTAAATTTTCAAAACGTGATAACATATATGATTGGTCAAAGACGCCTTATAATCCATATCACCCATCTTTTACAGACTATCAGGCAGAAGGTGATATGAAAATCCTTGAGATCCCTCTCTCAACATTAAAGAAAAAATCGGGTAATTTTGCAAAACTTGTAAATAAGCTTTCTAGTTTTCCAAGTTTATCTTATTTTCTTCCTATAGCTAGGTTTTTTAATTTAACCCCCCATCATCATTTCTATATATCACCTTACTGGTCTTCATCTCAGTATGATAAAATAATTGATACATATCATAAACAAGCAATTAAGAACGGTTTAGCATTCCTTGTAGGATATTTTCACGGATGTGACATTCTTAACCCTTTAAATTCAAAACTGAATCTAATATTTCAAGAGCATATTCAGAAAATAATTAACAAAATAAATTCGCTAAATGGAGTTGAGGTGAAATTTGCGACTCTTTGTCAAATGGCAGATAAATATGTGAATCATGATCTAAATAAAAATTTTAGGTAATGGTTATTTATAAGCGAAAATAGAGAACTTGTAAATTCTAAATACTTTTTCATTAAATTTTTAAGAATTTACAGGATATAGCTTTTGCATTTGTGTTAAACATTTTAAAGAAATCTTTTAAATATTGGATATATCGAATTTCGATATATAAAGTTAGTTAATTTGACTATAGTTCCAAATGATGTTATGATAGGTTGTGCATTAAATGAGGAAGATGAAATATTCAACATTAATAATTTTTTTATTTCTGTTTTTTTGCATCTTGCCTTCACAAGCACGCATTCAAAAGAAAGCTAGCATAACCTCAAAGGGAATGATATATTACCCTAGTCCTTCACCTTCCCCAACTCCCATACCCACACCTTCAAATCCTTCTTTAAATTTAGCATATGGTGAAAATTTAGCTAACATTCCTGAAGACCTTTCTCAAGATATAAATAACTTTGATTATTTATCGTTAGACTATAATGTTGTAAGAACCCCTGGTAATCCCTCCATAAGAATTGACAAATTAAGCGGGGAAAGACATTCAAGAGAATGCAATTTCAAGTTTCATAGAGTAAAACCAGGAGATAGGATTATTTATAGGGCATGGATCAAAACAGAAAATTATCGCAATACTGATTTTAGTGGAGCGAAAATTTTGGTTGATTGTGCTGCCAGAGTTGACGGTGATATAAAAACACTCGACAGTTTTCCAAGATGGCTGAAGTACGACTCTTCTATCGAAGAATATGTTAGTGGTGATAATCAAGGCGGATATTATGAAATGGAACCAGAAAATGGCATTTATCCAATAGAAGGAATAGGTAAACCTCCATTTTCAAAATTTGGTGTAAAATGGGGAACCTCGGACTGGACTTCTGTTGAATGGGACTTCATTATTCCAAATACATGGTATGTTAGTAAAATCTCAGGTTCAAGGGCACAGATTCAATATATTTGTCCTAACATGGACGTAAGAGAATGGGAAGATGAAGCTAGCGCTTGGATTGCTGATACAGAACTATACATTATTTCGCAATGAGAGAATGGTATTATAATAATCTTTAATTAACCAAAAAATTTATTTTTATACTTCAACAAATTGCCTTTTTTAAATCCGCAAATAATTTTTAATTGCGTATTTCCAAAGAAGAAAATGAGCAATAAATCTAAAATTACAATTTCTATGTATTATCACTTCTTCAATTGTTTTTTAATCATTAAAAACAGAATATGAATATTGAAAATTATAGGTCGGATTATACATACTCTTTTTTACTATTTTTAATTGAAAATTGAAGAGTGAGCAAATGTTATATAAAAATAATAAAGAAATTAAGAACTCTCAATCAAAAAAGATTTTTTGGCTCCAGACTGCATCAAGAGATACAGCTCTTCATAAAATGGCTGATTTAGAAGTTCTAAAACAATTAAAAAAGAGAAAATATCAAATCTATATTATCAGGACAAAATCAAAAAAGAATCAGTCAAAAATACTTGAAAATTTTCAATTAAACCAGATTTCTGTTCCACTCAAACGTATTCCGCTTATTTTGCCTTTGATCCGAACAATCTTGTTTATTTTTCTTCTTCCTGTTTGCATTCTTAGATTAAAACCTGATTTTATAATACAAGCTCCAGACGTATCTATCATCAGTTTGATGCCAATAATTTTTTTTTCCAAACTAAAAAGAGTAAAGATTATTTTGGATATACGCACAATACCGGTTGAAACCTCGGGATTTAGAGGGTTCATGTTAAAATTTTGGTTTGTTGCATCGCTTATTATTGCAAAAAAATTTTTTGATGGAATTACAATCATTACCTCTTCAATGAAGGAGGATCTCTGCAGTAGATTTAAAATTAATCCTGGAAAAGTAGGCGTATGGACTTCTGGGGTTTCTCCTAAATTATTTGATCCTTCGAAATATGCTTCTAAGAAGCTTAAATTTAAGAGAAAGCTTGGATTATCTGGGAAATTTTTAATTTTTTATCATGGAATATTTACTGCAACTCGAGGATTAACACAGACTATAGAAGCTATTAAACTTCTAAAAAATAATTATCCGAAAGCAACATTTTTTCTTCTTGGAAGAGGGCCAATAGATTCAAAGCTTAAGCATATTATTAGAAAAGAACATCTTCAAGGTAATGTTATAATTCATGATGCAGTAGATCAAACAGAAGTTCCCAAGTATATTAGTATTTGTGATGTTGGTATTATTCCATTACCAGATCATCCTTATTGGAGATATCAAAGTCCATTAAAGTTACTAGAGTATTTAGCTATGGAGAAAGTTATTGTGTTAACGGATATTCCAGCTCATAGGTCTGTTACAGATAATAATGACTGTGCTCTTTATTTATCTTCTATCAAACCAACAGAAATAGCTAAAACAATAGAGTATGCATATAATAAAAAAACAAATCTGAAAACTTGGGGAAAGATTGGCAGAAAAATTATTGAAGAGAAATACACTTGGGAAAAGGTTGCTGATGATTTAGAAAATTACTTATTATCTCTTGAATAAAAGATTTCGAGGCTCTTGATTTTGGAAAAGAATAGATTAATATTACTTCCCTTGTTCTTGGGATTAATTCTCATGCTATGTTCATGGTACTTAAGCTATCCATTAACAATAGATTCCGTAGATGATGTGCTATTTAATCATATATCAATTTTGTATTGGATAAGTCTAACTCTAGTGTCAACTTCTCTTCTGTTAATTGGAATTACTTTTAAAAATAATTCCTATAACTGGATTATTTCAGTTGCGCTTTTTATAACTCTTTTTTCTCTATCCTATTTTTTTGTTATGTCGACTGGATCAGATTCACAATATTTCAGAGGATTTAATGAATATTTTATGGAAACAAAAAATCTTAATCCTTTGCAGCCTAACCATTGGTACTATCAATGGCCATCTTTTTTTATGCTATCCTATGTTTCAACTTCTGTAAGTGGTCTGAGTTTAGCTAATTTCGAGTTTCTCCTCTATACTATAATAGGTTTTCTGATATCTGTCAGTTTGAATTTTTATGCTTCCAGAACAATCAAAACCGATGTTTCAAGAAAATTTAAAATTGCTAGCTTTTTAATAATACCTGCCTTTATCATTTCAATGTATAACTTTTTTAATTATCAATGCGTACCTTTTTCGCTTGCTCTTGGACTACTATTTCTTATATTTATGATAGAAACCTTTCAAAAGAGTTCTGGTTTAACAGTAGTAGTAATAATATTATACTTAAGCATTTCAATTACCCATGTTTTTGTGCCAATATTTCTTATTCTTTATTTGCTTATCCGAACCATTATAGAAAGAAATAGGCATTATGGAAATCTCTTTCTGATTTCCTCTGTTGTTTTTTTGCTTATTCAAATCACTTTGGCTCAATATGGCTTAGCAAATAATATTTTGAGAATATTAGAATCTTCTTTAGAATATTCTATAATAGTTTCAAGAACACTGGCTCCTATATCAAGTCCAATTGATATTATAGCTCAAATGTTTTCGAGAATAGCAACATTTGCTTTTATTATTTTATGTGGCGTTGGATTTCTGTTTTTATTGATTAAAAAAAGATTAAAACCTCTCGACAAATCAATTCTTATAACCGGAATAATTTATTCCGGACTTGGTGTTTTCCTTAGTTCTTTAGGTTGGCGGGCAATAATTTTAGCATTTATTCCTATTTCGCTTGGAGTTTTATGGTTTTTTGAAAGAAAATCCAAAATATATTTAAAATACGTTTTTTCAGCTTTGATAATAGCTCTATTAGTAATGTTTACATTTATTCCTCTTCATCATTCATTCAGCAATTCGGTGAATTTTCAGACAATAGAAGCGCATAGAACTGATAATTTTTTAATCCAGCATTATAAATTAGAAGATTTCACTACAATTTATGCTGGGTTTAGAGTAATTACTTACCTTCAATCTAGAACAAATCATACCAATTTAACTCCTCGCTTTGAAAATGGTAAAGACGCAGAAGTAGTTTTATACACAGTAGAGTTGGGCAAAGCTTTATTGAATGAGAATTATACTATGGGAAAACTTTTTTCTGAGGAAATGCTTTGCTCAGCATATAATAATGGTCATTCATTTATTGCTGTTAAGGCAAGATAATGCTCTAACTATGGAATAAAGATAGAAAATATGGAAAAGTAAGCTACTAAATGAAAGAAGATAGAAGATTAATTTCATTCAATAAGAAATAACAATATAGCCTTACCTCAAATATAATAATTCTTAGATTCCTGGAATTTTAAACTTAATAAATTCTATTTATTGCACAAAAGAAGATAGGCTATGAAAAGATAATTAATATTAATTGATTCTCATAAAAAATAAATGGAAGAAAAAAGTTTGAAACTCTTTTCAAATACTGCTTTTATATTTGAAATTATAAAGATACTATTGCTTACTTACGGCAAGAGCAATGCTATTAGATTGAAACTCAGATTCAAAGACTCTACGATATTAAGACCTCTTATAGTATCCATTTCCAATATAAACAACATTCATATTTGTAAAAATGTCTTCATACATGCTGGTTTAATTTTGCGAATTTTAGACGATTGCAAGCTTTTGATAGGCGAAGATACATACATAGGTCCAAATACGCACATTTCAGGAACCAAAGGAATTATTACTATTGGTAAAAAAGTGATGATAGCTGATAATGTCTTGATATCCACAGTTGAACATGGATATAAAGATGTGATGATACCAATCAAAGACCAAGATGATGCATCCAAAGGAAATATAATGATTTCCGATGGAAGTTGGATTGGGCAAGGCTCAATCATTATGTCGGGAGTAATAGTAGGTAAAAATTCTGTTATAGGTGCTAACTCAGTAGTCACCCACGATGTTCCTCCCTTTGCAGTGGCAGCTGGATCCCCTGCACGGATTATTAAACAATATAACACAACACAAAAAAAATGGTTGAATAAAGACATTTAATGAGAATTTTCAATAGATAATATGTCCTTGAGTCTAATTTCTTAAAGTTCAATTCTCGAAATTCATAATATGTAACGTATCATTATTTCCATCAATATGTACAAAATTATTCCCTAATTGTAGAATAAAATATATTAAAACACTTTTTGCAAAGAGAAATAGAACCTTTACTTAACTTGTCTGTAATTTTTTTGAAAGAAATCCGGATTTATTCAGGTGATCAAAGTATGTTTCTATTAAGTATTACTAAATCTACTTTATCTAGATTTAAATCTTACAAATTCGAAGAATTTAATCTTCCTCAACGAAAGTTAACAATAGTTACTGATAATTTCTTATCCAAGATTTTTTCAGAAGGAGATAGTATATTAGTTATTGAATCGCCTCTAATCTCTTGTTGCGACCCTAAAGAATTAGTTTTAACTGGAGCTAAATACGACAATAAAAAAAGTATATTAGAAATCTATAAACCTTTGATTTCAGGTAGATCTATCTATTATCATCTTGATTCAACTGGAGATTTTTATTGTTCTACCCATATCTCAATGCTTAGAGAAGCTGGAATAAAGATATATGAGAACAGTGCTCTTATTCCAGAATTTTTCGTTTTTCGCTTCATTATGCCTCCACAAACATTTTACAAAAACATATACCAAATAAATGCTGGAAGCCACCTACGTATAAACTTGAAAAAAGATAAGATCATTATTAAAATAATAAATGATTTTGATCCACCAAGGATAAGCCTACTGCCCGGGCAATTCGAGAATTACAGAGAGGAAATTTTAGGTTTACTTTCCAAGTCTATTCAACCATTGAAAAAATGTAAGAATCATCTTGCTTTGTTGCTTAGCGGAGGCATAGATTCGTCTTTGTTGCTTAGAATCTGTCAGAATCTTAGTTTTAATATTGATTCAACATATTCAACAGGCTACTCCTTTGAGAATTTTGAAAAAGATTACGCTCAGTCTGCAGCGGATTATTTTGGGACAAATCATAACTACCAAGAGATTATGATATCTGAATATCCACAAAGGATAGTTGAGGCAATATCAATCGCTGAACAACCACTTCCGAATCTGCAATCTATTCTTCTCTACTTACTTTTTAAAGATGGACTTCCAAAAAAACAGAATATTGTATTGAATGGTGTAGGTGCTGAATTGAGTTGCAATCGAACGAATTTCTTAATATACAATTTCAGAAAAAAACCATTAGAATTAGAGCTTCCTAAGCTAATAGGAAAAATTCCGATTTTATCAAAGTGGCGAACTGCAAAATGGTCTTCCAAATATTATCAAAAAATTAATTATCCAATTGAAGAGCCCAACAGTGTTATTTGGTCAGAAGATCCTATTGGAAGTTTTGAATGGACAATGGATTACTTTGGTATATCACAAAGTAAAATAATCAAAAATCCTCTGGATTTAATTAAACAGTTTGGAGAAAGATCATTATATGATATTATATCAATCTACGATTTTCTGGGTGGTAGGACCGCAACAATGTCTGTTTGGTCGAAACTTGGCGAAAGCCAAAAGAAAATTATCTATTATCCTTTTACTGATTCTACTTTAGTTGATTACTTCTTTTCAATACCAGAAAACATCAAATACGAAAGCTATAAACATGTTTTGAAGGAAGTAGCAAGTTACTCTGGAATCCCAAGTTTCATTATCGATCGGAAAAAACTTGGTCTTAATCCTTTGACAAATCTTGCTTTAATAAGAAAAATTGTCTTTAAACCATTAATTTCTTTAGCATCAAAAATTATTGACGAAAAACAAATCCGCAAGGTTCAACCGACAGATTGGGGTCCTGAATTCTGGACTTTATGGAATATTTTGAACTACTCGATCTGGAAACGACTTTGGATTAATAATGAACCCAAAGAGATTCTGTTAGAAGAATTGATTGGCAGTTAATTTCTTTATTATTACAGCAAATTATTGAAATTAAGCAACACAGATTAAGAAATTACAATCAAATTAACGGAATAGATAGAAAAATCTGCTTATAAAAAAGGATTTGGCGAAGTATTGAAGTTTGATAAAATTTCTGTTGATACAACATTTAAAGATAATAT
>Ga0209536_100009028_pt1 | contig 14850 bp, 13 predicted proteins | sample DeeMarSeWOR28_12_FD_187461 | JGI IMG/M metagenome (GOLD analysis project Ga0209536, IMG submission 187461) | Marine sediment microbial communities from White Oak River estuary, North Carolina - WOR-2-8_12 (SPAdes) (version 2) | ecosystem: Environmental > Aquatic > Marine > Intertidal zone >...
TTGTGCCCGTGTGTGGAAACGAAGCCACGACGCGACGACTGAAGCGAGGCCTTGCCAGAAAAGGAACGGCCCGTTCCTGGCCGTAAAGGGATTTTATTACTCCTTGACGGTGGAGGCTTCATAGGTGTTATGCCGCGCTAGGCATCCTAGCATTCACTGTCGCGCTCCCGCGAGGGTGGGCTCCACGTCGCCGGCGCCTCCGGCCAGATCGCGTCCGGGCTCACCGGATCGGCTTGCTCCGGGCCAACTCGTTTTGGATCAATGTCAGCCACGATGAAGTTCTCGGGTGGCACTGGAGATCCAGCAAACCGCCGAAGCATGGCCAACTGCCCTGCGTGAGTCATGGCATCCGAGAAAGGCCCCTGAAGTAGGCGCGCAGGCGACATCCCACTACGCAGAGGGGTGCCCTTCTCAAGGTGATTCGCCAGATCACCCAAAATCTCGTGGAAGCGAAGGACCTCGGCCTGCAAAGAAGACAGCGGCTCAGGATGATAGGACCCTCCGACGAGGAAGGTCCGCGCGTATCCGAGCACGCCCGTCATGTGCCGGACGAGCTCTGAGGGGGTCCGGATTTCGGCCACCACGCGAAACTCGCCAAAGTCCGCGGGTGCATCGCGCAACGCCTTCTGCGTCCGATACGCAAGCGCGGCAAGAAAGTGTCGGAGCAACCGAATACTGTCCTTCATCCCATCTCCGATCTTGACGGCATAACGTTAACGCTCAGCCGCGCCCCGCGCGGCTCCTTGCCTTCACGACTCTACCACCCTCCCGCGCGGGCGTCGGCTGCAGCGGGAGGTTAGGCCTCCCGTCCTTCAAGTGCACATTGTGTGACCGCCCAAGTGGTCTTTCCGTCATACCCGACGATATCGATCGTCTCGACCCGACCACGTATCTCAGGCCCCGTCGCGTTGATACGGTCAACAAGGGCTTTGCAGTCATCGATCCCGGGAGTACTCGCCACTCCAACGTGCGGGATGAACGGTAAGTCAAGTCGCAACTCAGAGCGTAGGGGTCCAGTGTAGAGCGCATCATGCAATCGCACTACGCTGCTGAAGCCCTCGTCCGGGATCAGAAACGCATGGGCATGATCCATGAACCCCGGGTCGCCCAGGATCGCGCAGCGAATCACAATGTCAAAAGGATTGGTGTGGGATGCAATCTGTGCAACATGCTCCGTCAGTTTTGCTTCGTCAATTTTGTCAGTTGGAAAGACCAGGCTGATGTGTGGTGCTACGACGTCGAAGAAGAGACGATCATGCTCCCGGCGAATGGACTGTATCCACTCGTAGTCGTCTCGACGTAGTGTTGGGTAGTTCACTGCACATAGGGCCATGACGTCATCTCCTTGGTCATGGTGCGAGGCCTAACGTGGTGCTTAACCTGCGAAGTCGGCTGGCGCGGACCGCGCGCATGCGTGGTGCGTGCCAGGCGGATTTGTCAGGTGCAAGCGCTTGCTAGGTAGCTACCCTTCCAGCACTATCTCAAAGCAAACAACAGACATGGGCTCTAAACAGCCATTCGAAAACTCGTTTTCCGCCCCGCCCGCGATCATTGTAGCGACCGCGGACTTGAAACACCTTGCTACGTAGAGCCGGTTCCCCGAGAATAAAAACCTATCGTACTCAGGATCTGCGTTTCCTAGTAACGCGACCGAATGCAAGAAACTCCCGTTCGCCGCATATACATCGAAAATCCCAGCCGACTCTGGGGGACGATCGTGCAAGCCTCGGCTAGTTAGGACCCAGAGTCTCCCGTCAGGTCGGCAATACAACGCCATGATATCCATGTCGAAGTCTTCGATCTGAAACTCTGTGCCCGGTAGGTTGCCATTGGGATTGAGGGTTGCCCAATCATAGATCCGCTTTTTCTCCTCGCGACTGCGCCTCCTATGGTCATATTCACGCGATATCTCCTGGATTCGCTCACCGCTTGCAGAGAACACATCGATTTTGTAATCAAGAAAACTACTCGCTACATAGACCCTGCCGCTCGAAGACACGTCCCAGCGGTTAGCCAAAAGCTGCGTCTTTTCGCTCCATACTGGGCGCGCATCATCGCCTGGAAACCCGACAGCAAAATACGTGGGCCCTACCTGACCGCTATTATCTATGTGGATCAGTCGATGGTCCTCAATACGCTCGCCAGCAACCACAAACTCCGTGTTTTCGCGGTACATCCCGTGCGCGACAATTGTAGAGTCACCTCCTGCAATGCGACGAATGGCCGGTACAACCCCAGCGGGATCTGCAGGTATTCTAATGTCCCCCAAGTACTCCCCCGCCTGCGAAAAACGACTTATGAAGCCAAATCGGCTTGTAAGCACCCAAACTTCATCTCCAGGCGTAACGTGAACACGATATGGCATTCGAAACTCGCCTGGACCATCGCCTTCTTGACCTATGTGGCCCTTGACCTGACCGTCAGGCCCAAAAACTGTAACTTGACTTAACTGCCTATCAGCAACGTACAGATTACCTTCGCGATCAAGACAAAGGTCGGACACCAGCCCAAATATCGGGCCATCGCCGCTGGTGTCGTCACCCACACGCCACAGTTCCTTCAACTGAGCGAATCGCTGCGGAGCACTCTCTCCAATTGAAGCGGCAGGAGACAAGACGCACACAATCGCCACCCAGACAGTAGCTACCGACACCTGCACCTCCGTTGCAAAACGCAACTCGTTCTCCTCGCCTACCTAACGGAATGTCGGTCAGCAGCGAGGCGCACAGCGCCTCGTCTGTCTGCACTGGTTTGTTATGCGGCCCATCTCCCGACTCCTCTCCCTCAAATAACGCTACCAAACACCAGGTAGAAGTCGATACCGCACGTGACTGGCGTAATCCTTGTATCCGGGCAGCTTGATGAGGAGCGTCCTATCTTCCAGGGCGGTACGGAATACGAACAAGAACCCCGCTGCAGCCCCGGGGAGAATGCCCCACCACGAGCCTAAGACCATGGGACAACAAATCACGAAGATGATCACACCCACGTACATCGGATGACGAACATACCTGTAGGGCCCCACTTTGATAACCTCATGTCCCCGATCTTCCTGAATGCGCACCCAGCGTGACGCAAACGGATTCACCGACATCACCCAAAAGACCGTGGTCAGTGCAACCGCAAGTCCAATCCAACCGAAGATCCGTACACCCATCGGCATGGAAGACCATCCAAATCGGCCTGAATCCAGGGCCGAAACCACGAGCATACCCAGTAGGAAACCGGGATAGAATCCCATCAGGATCGTGTCCCATTTCTCCACGTCTGGCGTATGGTGGAGTCGTTCCTTAAGGAGCCCGGGATTGCGCCGTGCAATCCACACCCGCAAGAAGACTACAGCCGAAAAGAACACAATCAGGAAAACCCAGGCCTCTAGCCAGTCGACGCGACCTGCGGGTAACAGCAGGGCTGCGGGAAAGAAAATCACGCCAACTATGATTCGGAATACACGCATTCTGACTACTCGTATCGGTTATTCGCCGCTCGGCCTATTCGCTCGCATAACGTTTGCTTCACCTGCAAAGACGATTGGCGCGGACCGTGCGCCAGCACGGTGCGTGCCAAGCGGCTCTGTCAGGTGCAAGCTCCTGTTAGGTCTTCACTTCAGAAGGGCCAATTCTTTGCAGCTCTTCTTCCAGCCTCTCAGCGAGGAAGAGCTTAAGTAGACTCTGGTAGGGTACATCACGTTTGTTCGCGAGGACTTTCAATTCTGCCAACATATGCTCCGGCAGGCGCAACGAAATGGTTTTAAGTGACGGTTTGAGATTTGGCAAGACAAGGGGTCGTGCTTCTGACCAATCAATATAGTCGGTCGAATCCTCCTTGGACCAGAATTCTCGCTCCTTGTCCTCGGATTTATGCTTTGGAATTTTTTTTTCTCTCTTCACCATAGCGTTCATAGCTCCGGCGTTCTTTCCGGCTCTGATCGCGAGCCGAAATAACCCTGATTCGTTCCTCGCGGATTGTGAAAACCACGAAGAGCTGGCGGCCAGAATCAGCCTTGCCGAGAAGATAAAACCGGCACTCGGCTAAAGAATGGCCTTCATCTGGCCTTGCAAGCAGCGGCCTGTTAAAAAAAACCTGCTCGCACTCCGCCACTGTGACTCCGTGCTTCTCCCAGTTTTTGAGGAGATTTCCTTCATCCCAGTCGAAGCCCGTACAGGCCTGGAGTTTTTCATATACATCCATGTTCGCCTGTATATGCCAGAAGTATACACGAAGTCAAGAGAAAACGCAAGATAGACCTAACTACAATTCAATTATACAGAACTACCTATCCTCAATATGCGGCATCTCAATACAGTCTATTCGCTCACTCGAGGATATTCAATTAACACTTAACTGGTTTATATTTATATCATTAGGGGCTTTCCCATATTCAATGTCTTGCCGAATAGCTTGCTTGCCTGTCCGGGCTAACAGCCATCTCCCACCAAGCCCCTCAGCCCTTCAGATCCTATCGGCCGGACTCCTAACCGCCATGGGACCTCGTTCGAGAACATGAGTGTAGATGATAGTCGTGCGTATATCCTTGTGGCCGAGCAGCTTCCGGACAGTATGGATATCGTAGCCGTCCTCGAGCAAGTGGGTCGCGAACGAATGCCTGAACGTATGACAGCTCAGCGGTTTCACCAGGTCCGCCTCACGTGCTGCGACCTTGACCGCCCTTTGCAGGACGGACTCATGGAGGTGATGCCGCCAGCGCCTCCCCGTCGAACGTTGAGTGTGAATCCTTTTCCCAGGGAACACCCATTGCCAGGCGAGGCTTTGTCCCGAACTCGGATACTTCTTTGCCAGGGCTAGGGGCAAAATGACCCAGCCTGCACCACGGGCAAGGTCTTCCTCATACTGCCGTTTGACCCACTCGATCTGCCCCGCGAGTTCAAAGCGGACTAATCGGGGCAGCATTGTGACCCGATCTTTGTTCCCTTTCCCTTCGCGAACCACAATCTGGTTCCTGGCAAAGTCCACATCTTTGATACGCAGGCGTAAACACTCAAGAAGCCTCAAACCCGCTCCGTATAAAAGAGCCGCCATCAGCCACTTGTCACCCTCAAGTCGGCTCAAAACCGCCTGCACCTCCTCCCGGCTCAAGACGAGGGGTAACCGTTGCGGTCGTTTGGCGCGGACAATGTTTTTCAACCATGGCAGACCAACACCCAAAACTTCCTTGTACAGGAACAGTAACGCACTCAATGCCTGGTTCTGAGTTGAGACACTCACGCGGCGATCTACCGCGAGGTGGGAAAGGTATTGGGTGACTTCCTGCTGCCCCAAGCTGGAAGGATGGCGTTTGCCATGATACAAAATATAGCGTTTGATCCAGCTAACATACGCCCGTTCGGTCCTGCGGCTGTAATGCCGAGCTCGAATGGCCCGCCGGACTTGCTCGAGAAGCCTAGGCGATTGATTTGACGATTGACTTGACGATTGACTCCGCGATTTGTCACGCCTGACTGACATACAAGACCAAAACTGATTTCCCGGGTAGACATCGCCCCGAGTTGAACGTAGCTTATCGCCATGCTCGCGAGGCTACCAACCTGCCCGCGAACAATAACGCGAACCCAATAACACCTCATTCCTATGGAGAGAGTGTGAGCAAACCGGATTCCAGCCCTGAAAACAGAGCCAAGAAACAGGACCCGGCGCCGAGGGACACCGCTGGGGCCGAAGACATCACTGGGACCTCCCCCGATTCCCCAGATTTGCCCGTCGATTTCATCCGCCAGATCGTGACCGAAGACGTCAGCAGCGGCAAACACGATGGCCGGGTTCACACGCGCTTTCCGCCCGAGCCCAACGGCTATCTCCACATCGGGCACGCCAAATCGATCTGTCTGAACTTTGGTATTGCCGAAGAATTCGGCGGCAAATACAACCTCCGCTTCGACGACACGAATCCCGAAAAAGAAGAGGTTGAGTACGTCGACGGTATCAAGGCCGACATCCGCTGGCTCGGCTTCGACTGGGAGGACCGGGAATACTACGCCTCGGACTATTTCGACACGCTCTACGAATGGGCCCAGCACCTCGTCAAGGAGGGCAAGGCCTATATCTGTTCACTCGACGAGGAGCAGATCCGCAAGTGGCGTGGCACGATCACCACGCCCGGCCGCGACAGCCCCGACCGTGACCGGCCTGCCGAGGAGAGCCTCGAACTCCTCGAAGGCATGAAAAATGGTGAGTTCCCCGAGGGGGCTTACACCCTCCGGGCCAAGATCGATATGTCCCATCCCAACATGAAGATGCGGGATCCGCTGATTTATCGCATCAAGCTGCAGCCTCATCACCGCACCGGTGACAAATGGAACATCTACCCCATGTACGACTTCGCCCATGGCCAGAGCGACGCCATCGAAGGCATCACCCATTCCATTTGCACCCTGGAGTTCGAGGTCAACCGTCCGCTATACGACTGGTTCATTCAGAATCTGCCCGTGCCACACGTACCGAAGCAGTACGAGTTTGCCCGTTTGAACCTGACCCACACCGTCATGAGCAAGCGGAAGCTGCTGGAGCTGGTGGACGGCGGCCTCGTGTCCGGCTGGGACGACCCCCGGATGGCGACCATTTGCGGCCTGCGCCGGCGCGGCTATACCCCCGAGTCGATCCGCGCCTTTTGCGACCGCATCGGGGTAGCCAAGCGGGACAGCATGGTGGACATGGCCCTGCTGGAATGGAGCATCCGTGAGGATCTGAACAAGCGCGCCCCGCGGATGATGACTGTGCTCAAGCCGCTGAAGGTGATCATCGAGAACTACCCGGAGGACAAAGAAGAGAAAATCGTCTGCGTCAACAATCCCGAGGATGAGAGCATGGGCACACGCGAGGTGCCGTTCACCCGGGAGATATATATAGAGCGTGACGATTACCGCGAAGAGGCGCCGAGGAAGTGGTTTCGCCTGGCCCCCGGTAAAGAAGTCCGCCTCAAACACGCCTACTACATCACATGCCAGGAAGCCATCAAGGACCCCGCGACCGGTGAGATTCAAGAGCTGCGTTGCAGTTACGACCCCGAGTCCCACGGCGGCACGACCCCCGATGGCCGCAAAGTCCGGGGCACGCTGCACTGGGTTTCGGCCAAGCATGCCGTGGACGCGGAGGTCCGTCTCTACGAGCATCTCTTCACTGTCCCGGATCCCCTGGCGGAAGAGGGCGATTTCAAAGAGTACCTCAATCCCCATTCCCTCGAGATCCTCACCGGGTGCAAGTGCGAGCCTAGCCTCGCTCGAGCAAATCCGGGAGAATTTTTCCAGTTCATGCGTCAGGGTTACTTCACTGTCGACAACGTGGATTCGGCACCGGACAAGCTCGTGTTCAACCGGACGGTGACCTTGAAGGACAGCTGGGCCAAGATCGAAAAAAAGCTAAAGCAGAAGTCTTGACGCCGCCGCATCCCAGCCTTTGCTTTCATAAGGGAAACCAAGATCACAACTGAACTCCAAGAGGAAATTTATGAAGATGCTTCAGTTTGTTTGTGCCCTGGGGATGGCGACCCTCACCTTGCTCGTACCGGCAGCGATCTCGCAGGCGGCCCCACCCGAAACTCCCTTCTCCCTCCCCCGCCAACACGAACCCGATCCCCGGGAAAAGCACTTCTCGACTCTGACAATGTTGACTGACGGCGGGGAGAACGCCGAGGCTTATTTTTCCTTCGACGGCAAGCAGTTGGTCTTCCAAGCCACCCGCCCCCCCTACGATTGTGACCAGATCCTGGTTTTACCGGTCACCGGTGGCGAACCGCAGCTGGTTTCTACCGGTCAAGGGCGAACCACCTGTGCTTATTTCACGGGCGACGACAAGCGAATCATTTACTCCTCGACTCACTTGGCCGACCCCACCTGTCCCACTCCACCGGACATGAGCCAGGGTTATGTGTGGGGACTCTTTGCCAGCTATGACGTCTTTTCTTTGGACCTTCAAGCCGGCCGACTGGATCGACTGACCGACACCGCAGGTTACGATGCCGAGGCGACGGTCTCTCCGGCGGGCGACACCATCGTGTTCACCTCCATGCGCGATGGCGATCTGGATATCTATACCATGAATATCGACGGCAGTGATGTGAAGCGGTTGACCGACACTCCCGGCTACGATGGCGGGCCCTTTTTCTCGCCCGATGGTTCTCAAATCGTCTACCGCGCCCACCACCCCACGGAACCGGAATCGCTGGCCGATTACCGTTCTTTGCTTGCCGACAACAAGGTCCGGCCCTCACGCATGGAGATCTGGGTCATGGACAGTGACGGGGAGAACCAGCGCCAGGTCACCCATCTCGAGTGTGCCTCGTTCGCACCGTTCTTCCACCCTGCGGGGCAAAAGGTCATTTTTGCGAGCAATTACCCGACGCCGCGCAGTCGCAATTTCGAGTTGTTCCTGGTGGATATCGACGGTGAGAATCTCGAGCAGGTGACGTTCAACGAAACCTTCGACGGCTTCCCTATGTTTGCCCCTGACGGCGAGACTTTCGTGTTCTGTTCGAACCGGCACAATCACGAGCAAGGAGAGACGAACATCTTCGTGACCAAGTGGGTGGAATAGTCACGTCGGTTCGATTCGTTATTTCCGTTTAAATCCGACTGCGCTTCCAGTTGATCCCGACTGCCGTAATTTATTCCGTTTGCCGCAAGGTAACCCGACCATCGTCGCTGTTAATGCGTATGGTCCCGTCGCCATCGCCGATCGTCCCCGAGGCCATATCCGGCTCTTTGCGCTCGAGTTGCGCGCCTGGCAGGTCCAACCTGATGCGCCCATCCGACACATCCACCGTGAACGTGGCCGAGATGCCCTTGGCAAGGTCGATTTTTACATCGCCGTCACCGGTGGTTACGTAAAGGTCCAGCTTGTTGCCCGGCACGATGTCCAGGTCGACATCACCATCGGCTGCTCTGATGTCGATATTGGCAGCACGCATCCGGCGCACATCGACATCGCCGTCCTCGGTTCTCACTTCCAGATCACCCTCGTAGTCCTCGATCAGCAGCTCGCCGTCTTCGAGCTCCAAATGACACTCTGTCTCTTCGAATTGTCTCAACGTGACATCGCCATCTTCTACCGTAGCATCCAGAGTGCCCCGGAATCCCACAATAAGCAGGTCCCCGTCTTCTAGTTCCAGGACTGTTCTGGGGACACGCATGTCGGTGAGGGTGATGTCTCCATCCTCGAGGGAACAACCCACCTCTCCCTGCCAGCTTTCGATTTCCACATCCCCATCGTCACCTCTGAGATCCAAGCGGAGATAAGCTGGTGCCTGAATTTTGTAGATGTACTCGTAACGTTTTTTCGAGCTGAAGCCAACCGTTGTCGTGCTCTTTTCCTTGCCGATCACACTGACGCCATTGTTCTCCTGTTTGAACTCCACTTCGAACTCGGGCTCGCTTCCCACACCAACGCGCGTGTACTCGACATGGTATCTCACTTCGATGTCGATCTGATCTCGATCCCACGATGCGATCGTCACATCACCATCGCCGTGAACAAGGCGCAAGCGATGGCCCTCCGCAACACTGAATGTCTCGTGGTAGTCTTTCTTGACTTCCTTGCTCGCGGCTGTCGTCGCCATCGAGGCGATCAATAAAAACACCGCGATTGTTATGAGGCGCCCTTTCATGACTCTCACCATCCTTTGGATTCCGTCTTCACTATTGCCCCAGACCGAGCAGTACCCGCACGTGTTTGGGCGCAGGTGAACCGAAAGCAAGCAGACGGTCGTGAAACTCCTTCAAATCGAAGTCGTCGCCCATTTTCGCCTCGTAGTCGGCCCGGATACTATTGATCTCGACGTTCCCCACGTAATACGTGGAGAGTTGGGTGCTGGTCAGGCAGGCCCGGCGCCATTTGCCGGCCGCTTCCCCTTCCTCCTGGTAGCCGAGGTTCAGCATCATATCTACAGCCTCTTGCTCGGTCATGTCTCCCATGTGGATTTTCTGGTCGATGATGGCGTTGATGATCAGACGCAACCTCATCTTCAATTGTTGCATCTTGACCTCGAGACCGCCGTAACCCGCCTCGACCATGAGCTGCTCGGCATAGGTGGCCCAGCCTTCCACGAAGGTACCGCTACTAAATATGGCACGAATCAACGTGGGTGCTTCGAAAGCATTGGCATGAGCGATTTGGAGATAGTGGCCCGGCATGGCTTCGTGGATAGTGAGATTCTGCAGCATGTAGTTGTTGTATTCCTTGTAAAACGACTCGGCTCGCTCGGCTGACCAATTCTTGGGGGTGGGTGCAATGGCATAAAACGTTTCGCCGCCCTCTTCGAGGGGCCCCGGCGAATCGCAGTAACCGATGTACAGCCCGCGTTGATGCTCCGGCATGACGATCAGCTTGACCGGCTCGTCAGGAACAGTGACCAGATTGCGCTCTCTCACGAACTGCGTGCATTGCGCCAGACCGTGCTCGGCCAGAGAAATGATGTTCTCACTGTTGGGGCGGTCTTCTGCCAAGCGGTCCAGTACGGCCGTGACGGCCTCTCTGTCGGTCGGCTGCTTCTTGTGGATTCTGTCGGGAAAGTATTTGCCATAGAGAGACTTGGCCGTCTCGGCTATGTCCGCTTGAGTTAAGGCAAGATCCTGTTCGGCCAAAACCAGGATTTCCTCGGGGGTGAGGTCGGAGGCGAGCGTAAAGCGCAACTTCCTGCGGAAGAGATCCTCACCCAATCGGAAATCACCTTGCGAACGCGGCAAAAGATCGTCTTCGAGCCAGCGTCCATACTCCTCCAGTGCGGAGATGGCCCGCGCCCGCACGGGCGTGAATTCTGTTTTCAGATCTGGCAACTCTTCCAAATAGGGCTGCAAACCATCCATGACGAGATTGATGACGCCTGGATTCTGCTGGATGGCTGTCTCGGTGAAGATAGGTGGGGGACTGACCAGGTTCTGCCGGGCTGCCTGCAGAATCGAGGGCATCTTTTCCAGCCGCGCCTTGACGCTGAGCAACCGCTGTCTCAATGGGGCGAAATCCCGGGCCAGGAGGTTGTAAATACCGTCGCCCGGGTTGTACAGGAGAGGATTCCACTCATGGCTCCGAATTTCCTCCAGTTCGAAGAGACTGGCTTGGATGCTTTCATGCATGATCTGATAATCGATCACATTGACCTGGTCGAGCTTGGCGGGATCGATCAGATCCAAGGAGTCCAGATAAACACGATGGAAAGTGATCTTTCTTTGGATTCCCTCCGCGCTGAGGTCGGACACCATCTCGTCGAAGCGGTGGTCTCCCAGGTTGGTCGACCATTCAGGGCTCAATTCCCGCACTTTCTCGAGATAGCGGTTGGCCAGACCAACAAACTGCTCGTCTGCCGAGGGGCCGCGGGAACACGCGTAGAGAGAAAGAAACATCATCGACACCAATGTTAAAATGAGGAGGTTGCGGAACGTACTCATCGTCCTACCATCCTTCGTGAAACAGGAAAAAGAAAAATTCGAGCCACGAGACAACACTCGTGACGTGTGTGACTTGGGCCGGTGCAGTTTACCGCGCTCCGGAGAGGGCCACAACCTTGCGGTTACCGGGTTGTCCGAGCGCCTCAAGCCAAAGAAAGAGGAGGAAATCTGTGGCGGTACGCCGCAATCCGTTGATTGAAATAGAAATACGTTTTTAACGATAGAGTGACTTGACCCTCCCAAGAGTCGACTCTTGGACCGGAATCGCTTCGTCGACGATAATGAGATCGCCCACACTATGAGTGAATTGCAGGCTTGTGTTGTACTGGTCTCTGATATCGGTCACCTGGAATACCAGGGGAGATTGTCCCACCTGGAGAGCCGTGAAATAACAAACCACCACTTCTCCCGAACCCGCGAGGGGTCCGTCGAGGAAAGCCATATCGAAAGAGATCTGATCTGGCGGGGCCACGGGGGTATGATCGTAAAAGTAGTAAATCAAACCCGAGGATGTGATCCATTGACCAGGTGAAATATAGTTCAAATGAACGACGACAGGATCATATGTGAGCTGAATCGACATGCCCAGCACAGCTTGACCAGGGGTTTCAATGGCAAGAGCAACCGAAAATTCTTCCACAATCGGTATAGAAAGGGCAGGATCGACATAGATATGGCTGTCACGAATATGGACCAGATCTCCCTCGCTGTGACTAAACATCAGCGGCGCATTGACCGGGTCTCTGGCATCGAGGATCGTGAAATTTAGAGGAGTGTCCCCCGGTTCGAGCGCCATGAAATGGCATACCGCCAACTGGCCCGCTCCTGAGTGGCCTTGGCCAAGAAAGGCCAAGTCGAAGTGAATGGAATTGGTGCCAGGGGAAGTGTCATCATGGAAAAAATAATCCAGACCGGAATTCGTGACCCAGTCACCCGGATCGATATGGTCAAGGCCGACAATCGCTGGGTCGAAGGTGATGTTGATTTCCAGGCCAACGACGACTAAATCCGCTGTATCGATCACAACATCCAGAGTGAATTGAGAATCCAGGGGATCGCTCAGCGCCGGGTCCAAATGGACCGACTGGCCCGTGGCCAGACAGGGTGTCGTGGCGAGAAACAGGGCGATCGCGAAAAGGAGAACCGTGGACTCTCGTTTTTGAGATTGAATTTCCAAGGGCGTTTCTCCAATTAAACAAAACTCGTAGATACTTCCAAAGGCCGCTTCCAAAGGACATAGAGCATTCAATCCGTGCCGGGCCAGACTCGTGCTCCCAGACGGATACCCAAGGGATATAAAAATCTGCAAGTGATTCCGAACACCCCTAACATCATATTTTACAATATTTCTCTTGAAATGAGAAGTGGCATGTGTTGTTGGCGTATCTCATTTCAAAATATTGGGTTATGCGTATCGCAAACAGAATGAGCTTGAATTACCGCTCAATCTGTGGTATAAGTTGTTGGCTCGCCCTCTCGTAATGCATTGTCCCTGCTTTCTTTGGCACGTGCAATATTACTTCGGATTGCCGGCCTTTGCAGGTTGGGGCAATTAAACTATGTCATATTGTTTTTGAAGTAGCGCCTATAATATTACTGCATGAGAAGGGTCGCCGTGCGGAATTAATAAAGCATACCGGCGCATCCGATCGGACAGCGCCTCATGTGTTTGCTCGCTGCGGTAAAAAAGGGGGATTCATACCACTATGATGTGGTATTGCTACTATTTATTTCCTCAAGACAACTTGGATTATCGTTGTGACGTGGAAAACGGTCACTCCACTCATCTTTTTGCTTACCACGATGAGCGATTGACGATGCTAACCTTGACGAAATCGACTGCCTGAGGGGGCACATCATGAGCCGTGCTAACAATGTAAAGTTTCGCATTTTAATAGCTTCGGCAATACTCGTATCGATATTGCTCTGCGGTTTGTCTGAAGCCGCTTCACTTGAAGTCACGCGACCAGTGAAGGTGACTGACAGTGAATATTACGAGCGAGGTCAATCCATCGTTTACGATGGCGCTGAATACTGGCTATTTTATGGCCGTTCTGCGAGTGAGCAGGGCTGGTACCAAAATGGAAATCCTGACGTCAACGACTACGAGGTTTATTATAAAACTGCGACGACCGTTGCAGGTTTATCAGTTGCTACACCGACAAAGATCCCCGGCTTGAATAATTCCAACAGTTTCTTGGGCGAGACAGGAACAGCTCACTTCGGCAGCGAAGTTTGGACTTTTACAACTATCGTGAACGGCGGATCCGTCGATCTCTACGGCTGGTACCACGATGGTGCCAACTGGAACGAAGTAAGTTCTCTTTCGACCGGGCTGAGCTCCGATTCTGCTCACCACGACGAAACCGCCTTCAACGGCGAGATCTTCGTCGTGGTGCGACGTAGTGACGATTTCTATACCACCCACACCGCTACACCCAAAAGCGGAGGTTGGAGCAGTGAGGTTGCTGTAGGATCCACACCTGGACGATGTCGCTTCTTCGTCGATGGTTCCGAACTATATCTGGCTGTTTTCAACGGCCAAATACCTGGTGAGAATCAGATCTTTTTTTACGAGACGGGAACCGATTCGTGGACACTGGTTGCTTCCACAAGTTCGGATGGAAGGGATCCGACTCTCTTCAAGGTCGGCGACGATTATATCTTTGCACAAGCGCTGTGGATCGGTGAAGGTGGGGGTCGGCAATTCATCCTCCAATGGGCCAACAACACTTTGGATGCCAACTTTTTCGTAAACGGCCCAACCATGGTGAGCGAGGGCCGGTACGACACCAATACCTGGGTCGACATGTGGCCCATCGGCTTCACCGATGCCGGTGGTACCAGCTATCTGTTTTTCACCTCGGAACGCGATATTCCTGGCCAAGAAGGCACTGGCAACATTTGGTATCTCGAAATCGATTGGGATGTCTACTCTGGCCACCACACCTACATCAAGGAGGCCGTGACCGCATCCAGCGCCGCTGGATTGTTGCCGCCGGCCATAGCCATATCTGGTCGTCCGCCGCCTTTGCCTCCCACCTGTTGTACCACCGCATTAACCAGATTACCGGCACGCAGGCGACCAGTCTGATCTTGAGTCACACCGGCCACCAGACTCACTTTGTCTCCTTGCACAGTGGCCAACACGACCGCGGCTGAGCCCAGTTTATTTTTTAATTGATCGGTGGTATCCCGCAACGATTTGGGATCTACCCCGTCCAGGCGAGCCGCCAGCACTTTTATACCATCAATTTCTTGTGCTTGGCTTAATAAGTCGCCACCCCGGCTGCTGGCCAGTTGGCCTTGGAGTTTTTCGACTTCTTTTTCCAGCTCTTTGTTGCGGCGCAGGACTTGATTTACTTTGCTATCCACATCATCGCGACTGGCTTTTACGGCTGCGGCGATCTGTAGCAAACGTTGGTCGTTTTCATTAATCCAACGTAATGCTGAGGCG
>Ga0209536_100009029_pt1 | contig 14848 bp, 6 predicted proteins | sample DeeMarSeWOR28_12_FD_187461 | JGI IMG/M metagenome (GOLD analysis project Ga0209536, IMG submission 187461) | Marine sediment microbial communities from White Oak River estuary, North Carolina - WOR-2-8_12 (SPAdes) (version 2) | ecosystem: Environmental > Aquatic > Marine > Intertidal zone >...
CGAGCAGAGGGTGAACTTGACGGTCATATCATCGACCGCTTCGAGGCTCTTGATCAGGCCGCCGTAGGCGCACGCCTCATCCGCCATCGCTTCTTCGCCGGCTTCGGCTTCAACCGCAGTGCGGCTGTAGGGAGTGTATTCCCCACCTTGGATCTGATACACGGCGATGTTGGGGTCACCGCAGTCGCCAAGTTCATTGCAGGTTAGCTGGCCGGTAATGCCATCGTGGTTTGTGGTGCCGTACATAGCATCCCGCAGCGCCTGCCGGCCAATGATGGTGTTGCCGTCGGCGTCTTTCTGGGCTACCTGTTCGATCGCGTCAAAGATGATATTGGCTCCGTCGTAGGCGTTAGCGTGGAACACGCTCAGGGTGCCTTCGCCGTATTTTTCCTGGTGCTTTGCCAGAAAGTCCTCGTACTTAGTGCCGGCAAAGGCCAGGTCGGGGCTGGAGATAAACATGCCTTCGGCTGCGTCACCGGCCGCGGCAATGAAGTCGGGGGAGAATAGGCCATCAGCGCCGGCCAGGATGGTGTCCTCGAGGCCGGAAATCTCTTTGGCCTGGCTGGTGACAAAGCCACCCTCGGCAATGAAGATCGGATAGTAAATCAACTCCGGCGCGCCGGTGGCAATGGAGGTCAGCACCGGGCGCATATCGGTATCGCCCGTGTTGATGGCTTCCTGAGTGGTAATTTCGCCGCCCAGTTCGGTGAACACATCGGCAAAGACCTGCTGGAGCTGCTCGGCATAGGGACTGCCATCGTGGATGGTGGCGGCCTTGCGAACGCCCAGCTCATTGTAGGCAAATTCAGCCATCACCCGGCCCTGGACCTTGTCGTTGTGGGCCGTGCGCAGGAAAGCTGGCACGTGGCTGCCTTCGGCAGTCAGCGCCGGGGCCGTGCAGGAACCCGAGACCATCGTCAGGCCGGCATCGTTGTAGATGGTGGCCGCGGGGGTACAGGAGCTGGAGCAGGTGTGACCTATTACTGCCACAACGTCCGGGTCGGAGGCCAACTTGGTCGCCGCGGTCTGGCCACCTTCGGCGGAGCAGCCCTCATCTTCAACGACTAGATCAATCGGATGACCGGCCACGTCACCCCGGAAATCGACGGCGATTTCAACGCCGCGGACCTCGTCGGTGCCCAGGGTTTCGGTTGGGCCGGAAATTGACTGAGCCACGCCCACCTTGATCAAGTCGCCCGGAGCCACAGTTACGCAGCCCAGCGGGTCTTCACAACCGGCTACAACTTCTGCCTCAGCCATTGCTTCTTCCTCAGCCGGGGCTTCCGCTTCAGCCGGAGCAGCCTCTTCAGCCGCCGGCTCCGGGGCTGCCCCGCCGCCACAAGCGGCTAACAGGGCTAGCACTGCAAACAACGATAGTAACCAAATGATTCGTTTATTCATTTCTCTAAATTCTCCTCCTAAATGTAGCGGTAATCTAACAAATTTATACAGAAAAAGAATCGGAATATTTGGTGGGAATACACCTCCTTTCTAAACTGGGGGTAGAGGTTGGTCAATGTCAGAGATTGCAGGTCCGATCACTAGCTACCCCGTCACCGGCCTGTCAACTCAACAGTAGCCTTTTTCACAATTCAACTATTCTACAACCAGGCCAAGAATTTTGCAAAAACCATTCAAAACTGTCTTTTTCTAGCGGATAGCAACTTGGCTACCCTCTGGCGTCTTCCAAACGTCGATACGAGCCGGGAAGGCTTCCTTGAGTTCATCGATATGGGTGATAACGATGATCTTTTCAAAATCATCCTGAATAGCATTGATCGCTTCGACCAGCCGCTCCCGGCCCTGGCCATCCTGCGTGCCAAAGCCCTCGTCGATGACCAACGTTTGCAGGCGGGCTCCGGCTCGCCGGGCCAGGACTTTGCTCATCGCTACCCGGATGGCAAAGTTGACCCGGAAGGCTTCGCCGCCGGAATAAAGCTCGTAGTCCCGGGAGCCAAGCTCGTCGGAGATACGGATATCGAGGGTTTCGATGGTGCTACTGACGCTCTTAGCCTCCCGCTGGGTTTCGAACCGAACGTGCATACGGCTGTCGGTCATCCGGCTTAACAGCTTGTTGGTTTCATCTTCAATCTCCGGGATGGCGCTTTCTATCAGCAGCGCCTGGACCCCTTTTTTGCCAAAGGCCAGTTGCAGTTCCCGGTAGATGCCTAGCGTTTCACGAACCTGTTCCAGGTCATCTTCCAACGCGCCTCGCTTTTTAGCCAGATCGGCGACGTGTTTGAGTTTTTGCTCGGCCGCGATCACGCCGTCTCGGGCCAGGCGTGCTTCAAATTGCAGCCTATCGACTTCAGCACTGGCCTGGTTGAACCGGGCGCTTAACTCCGCTAAATGGGCGACTTCTTGCTCGAGGGTGCTGATTTTGTGCCGGTCAGTGGCCGTCTGTTCCAGGAGGCGGGTATGCCGGCTGGTTTCCCGTTCTAATCGTTTCTCTTCCTCCAAAATGCGCCTTTCAGCATCTGTTAAGGTGCGGCCCTCTTCTTCAAAATGCGCCAGCGCCTCGACTTCAGTCCGGGCCTGCTGGTGGGCCGAGCGGTCGTAACCCAATTTCGACAGTTCCGCCTCAACTTCGGCCAGATCGGCCAAAACGTCGGCCGCGTACGCGGCGGTATCTAACTGCTGTTGCAACGTCTCCTGTCGGGTTTGAGCTGCCTGTAGATCTACCACGGCTGCTTCGGCTTCGGCCAGGGCCTGCGTGAGCTGGGCCAGTCGCCCTTGAACGGGGGCTAATTTGCGCAGCTGTTTATCCGCGCTCGAGATCTGTTCCCGGAGAGTCTGGCGCTGGGTCACGATTTCCTGCAGGCGAGTTTGGTTACTCCGAAAACTGTCCCCCTTGGTTTTTCCCTCTTGCTGGAACTGAGCCAGCACTGCGGCCTGGTGGGTCCCGTCCAGCGGCCGCTGGCAGACCGGGCATTGGGAGCCGGCCTGCTCCAGTTGGGTCAGGTTGGCCTTGATCTCATTCATTTCCAGCTTGAGCTGCTTGTTCTGCTCTTCAAGTCGGGCAGCTTCGGTTTCGAGGTCGGCCAGACTCCCTCGATCGGCTTCCCGCTGGGCGTCGATGCTTTGTAGAGCCGCCAGCTCTCTTTCAGCTTCGACCAGCTCACGGCGGTGGGTGTCGATGGCGGTTACTTTTGGGGCCAACAGTTCGATTTTGGCCGTTGCTTCCCGCAGGCTGGCCTCCACTTCGGCCCGAGCCGCGCTCAACGCTTTGTCCAGTTCGTGCTTCCGGTCAGACAGTTTGGCCGACTCCTGCAGCCGCTGTTCCCAATCGGTCAGGGTCTCCCGCGCCGTTTTTAATTGTTCCAAACCGGCTTCGATTTCAACCCGCCGGTCCAAAATGGCTCGGTATCTCTCCATCTTCTGTTTGGCTTCAGTGATGATTTCGGCTGTTTCGGCGATATCTGCTTCCGCACCACCCAGGCGACTCTGCAGTTCTTCCAACTGACGTTGCTTCTCATTCACGGCCCGATGTTGTTCCCGTAGCAACTCCATCTCTTTCTCGGCCAGTTCGAGTTGCCGGTTCAACTCGGCCGCTTGTTGTTGAGCGGCCGCCAACTCGGCCTGGTATTCCGCTTCTTTGGTCAGTTCCTGTTCGATCTGCCTGATCTGGGCCTCGAGTTGGGCCACCTCTTTTTCCGTCTGGCCGGCCCGTTTTTTGGCCCGTTCCTCGTAAAGCTCATAGATTTCCAGGCCCAAAATGTCGCCGAGAATTTCTTTGCGTTGGCCCGGTGGCTTGGTGGTAAATTCATCCGCCCGGCCCTGTAGTAGAAAGGCGGAATTGATAAAGGTGTCGTAATCCAGCCGCAAGAGTTGGTTGATCTTGCTTTGGGTGGCTCGCAGGTTGGTTTCGGTCAAGGTGCGCCAGCCGCCGGCATCTTCCACGTGGAACGCTAACTCGCTCCGGCCACGTTTGCGCGCGTCTCGCTTGCGGATCAGACGATAGAGGTCGTCGCCCAGCTCAAAAGTGTATTCAACCTCCATTTCGCTGTGACCCAAATAGATCAATTCATCATCCCGCCTGGCCCGGGCCTTGCCCCACAAAGCCCAGGTAATGGCATCGAGCAGGCTGCTCTTGCCCGCCCCATTTTCACCGGTCAGGACCGCCAGGTGAATCCCCTGGAAATCCAGGTCGGCCTGGCGATAGGCCATAAAATTTCGCAGTTTTAACTCGATTGGAACCACAATTCGCTCCCGGCGTTCGATGTCGCGTATCACCTGCCAGGGTGTTATGATCGGTGAGGCCTGGCAGTCAATTGCAGTGGCATGTTACCACGTTCATTCGGCGGGGGCAATTGAAAGCAGGAACAGCGGATGAGCTACTTTTCCACGCCGCAATTTTGTGCTAAACTTTACGAATATATTCACGGCGGTAATTCTCAAACCAATAGCTCACAGAAGGCTTTTGCCCCATTCGTCTATATCGTCAAGGAGAATCATATGCCCGTCTGTCTGGACTGTCGCGGTACCGGCCAAAGAGAGGTCAAAACAGAGATCAAAACTCGCTGCCCCGATTGTGACGGCACCAAGCGGCTGCCTGACGGAACCGAGTGTAAACGGTGTGATAGATGGGGTGAAATAGGCACCGGCAAGTTCAACGTAGAAATCAAGTTGTGCAACACCTGTCTGGGGAGTGGCCAGGTTAGCGAGGGATCTCTGACCGCCTGGTTTTTGATCAGGGTCGTGCCGGCCACCTTGCTGCTGGTCGGCGGCGGACTCGTTGCCGCCCGGTTCTCCTGGACATATTTCGGTATTGAATTGCTCACGACTATCGTCACCGTGATATTCTTTGGGGTGTGGGGCGGCCTGATGTATCACTTCATCAAGCAGATGCCTAGTCTGGGCGAGATATCGGTGACCAACTGGTTCCTGATCCGGGCCATTCCCACCACGGTCGTCGCCCTCGCCGTCGGCGGTACGGTTGTGTGGAGTTCGTGGGTCTATTTGGAGAATGCGTCAGTCACCGCCATCCTGGTGATTGCCATCGCCGCGGTGTGGGGGGTGTTGATGTACTATTTTATTAGCCATCTGCCGGAGTAGGTAAGGGTGTCTAATCTCCCGGAAGAGTTTCAAAATGTCTGGTGTGAAACGAAAAACGTGATGAGAATATAGATGTTTTCGCGTATCACGTTTCACGTATACCTGCACCCCTGGCACTGCCCGCCAGGACAAGTGTCACGAATCACGTTATCCCTCTCAATCCTCTCATTCCTTTCATTATTGTTCGCTTGCACCCCGCTCCAATCTCCACCCCCCGACCGCCTCTACATCCTCGACGTCAGCGATTTGCACCTCAATCATTACGAGCACTGTATCGCCCTGACCGGTGAACCCGGCGAATGTGATGAAGACAGCCCGCCCCCGCCCGGCAAGAGTCACCGGGATTTGCTGCGTGATTACGATACCCTCATCTTTTTGACCACCCTACAGGGCATCGTCAATCGAAACCACCCCCGTCTCTATCTGTTGCACGACCACCGGCGTCTGGACACCCCCGGCGTCGACACCTTCTGGCTGGAAAAGTACCGGGAAGCTGGCCAACCCTACGGTTGGCTGGCCGGCACGGAAATCGTCGAACTGGCCGGTCTGTTCGAAGTGTTGGAAACCTTTGCCGGCTCGGTCGAAGGGGTCGTCCTGTGGGACCCGGCAGTGCCGGCCACCCTCAACGTCGCCACTACGATGGCGGGCGTCGAAGACCTGGCCGTCCTGCGCGCTGGCAGCGACATCACCCCGGAGGTAACCCGCTTCCTGGAGATCAAACAATCCCTGGTTGGCCTCTTTCCGCCGGACCAACCAATCAACCAACGGACCAACCATCCAACCCACCCCCCAAAACCCGCCGCCTACCTGTGGGCCAAAGAACGTTACCTGGACACCGGCCGGACCAACCCCCGTTTTCTGGCTTATCTGGAAGACGGCTGGCCGGCTAGCCGCTACGCCCAAGCGCAGATGACTCGCGGCGGGGTGTACGCCTTCGAGCGGGATTACGTCGTCCAGCAGCGGGGTTTTGCCTTCGATCTCTCTCCGTGGCCGGATGAACCTCCCTTGGACGACCCAGACCAACCGCCCGGCGCGGATGCCGCCGCCTTCCGGGCCATCCTGGCGGCAGCTCAGGCCCAATCCGGCGGCAGCGTGATCAAAATCTGGGGCTTCATTCCCTGGTACGAAAAATATGCCGTTTCCAGCGGTCGCGGCGTCGAGGGGCAGAGCAGCGCGGTCAAAGGGGAGTGGGAGAGTGCCTGGCTATTTTCCCAATACGGTGGTTATCTTCAGGGCGGCGGCGGGGACGTTTTTGGCCTGGCAATGGCCAACGTCTCCGTTCACCAATTCGGTCCGGCTCCGGCCTCCCGCCCTCCCCCTGCGCCGCCAACCGAAATAGAGCTTATTGAAAAAGGCTACCTGACCCCCGACGGTCGAGTAGCCCCCGATCATACCTTTGTTCTTTTCTACGCCGGCGACTACGACCTGGCTCACCCGGTTTACGCCCTCATGGCGAATTACGCCAGCAAACCCTGGCTCGACCCGCGGCGGGAGGAGATTCCTCTGGCCTGGGGCTTCAACCCGGCCCTGGCGGAAGATATCCCGGCCATTATGACCTACCTGTACGCTACCCAAACCGACCAGGACTATTTTGTGGCGGCCAACAGCGGGGCCGGCTATCTCAATCCCGACGCGCTATCTGAGATATCGCTCCTCCAGTGGCTGTGGCGCAGCCGCCAGTTTTATGATCGCTACGGCTACAACGTGCAGGGTTTTCTGCTCAACGGCAACGGCGCGGCCATCTCCCAGCGCCGGCTGGACGCCTTTACCCTCTTTGCCCCGGTCGGCCTGCTGACCCCCGATTTTGAAACGGACGAACCCTGGCCGCGGCTCCAGTGGGATACGCCCCTGTCGGCCATCGCTACGGAGGCCCTGGCCGGCACCCCGGACGTGGCCGCCGAGGCGGTTGACAACGCCTACCGGCGTACGGTTCTGGAAGAAGGCCGGCCCCCTTTTCTGGTCTTTCGCTCCGCTTTTCAATCGCCCACCTTTTTGTGGGGCGTGCGCGACCGCATCCAGGCCCGTGATGACTCGAGCCTCATTTTGGCCGAAGACGGAACCGCGCTGCATCCTCACTACACAGTGGTCGATCCATACACCTTTTTCTTGTTGTTGGGGCGCTGGTTGGCTCGGCCAGACCTTGCCCCATAATGCTCCTTGCTTGATTAATCAGATGGAATTATTATTAGGGTGAAGGGGTAAAGAGAATGAACAATCATTATGATGTCATTGTCATAGGCAGTGGTCCCGGTGGGGAAGGGGCCGCAATGAAGGCGGCCAAAGAAGGTAAGCACGTGGCTATGACGGAACAATATCCGCTGGTCGGCGGTAACTGTACCCACCGCACCACCATTCCCAGCAAAACTTTACGTCAGAACATCCAGCAGATGATTGACACCGGGAACTATCAGGATGGCACGCTCCCGATGCTACTGGAATCAGCCGAGTCGGTCATTGGCCAGCAATCGGCGATGCGGCGAGGTTTTTATGAGCGGAATCGGATTGATGTGGCGCATGGTCGGGCCGCTTTTCTTGATTTGCACACTATTGAAGTACGTAATCCAGATAGCTTACCCCGGCAATATCGCGCCGACGCCTTTGTGATCGCCGTGGGGGCCAGACCTTACCATCCACCGGATGTGGATTTTTCACATCCCCTGATCGTAGACAGCGATACGGTTCTAAGCCTGCAGACTAACCCGCGCTCGATTACTATCTACGGGGCCGGCGTCATTGGCTGTGAATATGCCTCAATTTTTCGGGGGTTACGGCTCAAAGTCAATCTCATCAACACCCGCGACCGGCTGCTTGCTTTTCTGGATGATGAAATTATTGACGCCTTAAGCTACCATCTCCGGGAAAATGGGGTCTTGATTCGCCACAATGAAGAGTATGATAAGGTCGTCGCCGATGCCGCTGGCGTGACGGTTTATCTTAAATCGAATAAAACCATTCGCAGTGACGTACTGCTTTGGGCCCAGGGTCGCACCGGCAACACGGACCGGATGGGCCTTGAAGAACTGGGGCTGGAACTGGACAGCCGGCGCAATATCGTAGTCAATGAATGTTACCAGTCTGCCCAACCTCACATCTATGCCGTCGGTGATGTGGTGGGCTACCCCAGTCTGGCCAGCGCCGCTTACGACCAGGGCCGCTTTGCCGCCACTCATCTGGTTTTTGGCACGTGTGAAGACCACCTGGTGAAATACATCCCCACCGGCATCTATACCATACCGGAAATCAGTTCGGTTGGTTTGACGGAACGGGAGCTAACGGCCAACCGCGTTCCTTATGAGGTGGGCCATTCCCTGTTCCGGAATCTGGCTCGAGCCCAAATTGCCGGGCGGACCACCGGTATGCTCAAGCTCCTTTTTCACCGGGAGACTTTGGAAATTCTGGGCGTTCATTGTTTTGGTTCGCAAGCTTCAGAGATTATTCACATCGGCCAGGCGATTTTAGCCCAAAAGGGTGAAGCCAACAGCCTGATGTATTTCATCAATACCACCTTCAATTATCCTACAATGGCTGAAGCTTATCGCGTGGCCGCGCTCAATGGCTTGAACCGGATTGCCGCCTTCCGGTCGGTGGGTGAGCCTTAAGGTGCTGTCGGGCATGCCCATTATATAGCTTGTCAGAAATCTGAACGGGTAATCGAATGCGGAAAAAACTAAGTAGCCTGATTATTCTCGGCTTGATCACAACCCTCCTGGCCTGCGGCTCGGATGAAATCTTCTCTGCCTTCGTTACCCCCACGTTGACCCCGACCTTTGAAATGGCCCGCTTCAGCACGCCGACGCCCACCGGCATTCCGTCAGACACTCCCACCCCCGGTCCCACCGACACGCTGACGCCTACGCCGGAAGAAACTGTTACACCGACGAGTTCCCCAACTGCTGTAAACTCAGCAGAGGCAGTGACAGAGGCAGAAGACCACACCTTTGACTCGCCGGTGGATACACCTACGCCGGAAGCAACGGCGACGCCGACAGCACCGCCCCTGCCCCCCACGGCGACGCCGACCGATACGCCCGTCCCCACCCCGGCCCCGCTCTCAGGCCGAATTGCCTTCCCCGTCGATGACGGCGGTGGCAATTACGACGTTTGGGTGGTGGTGCTGCCGGATGGGGAGCCTTTCACGGTGCAAAAGGGAGCCCGGCAGCCTAGCTTCTCCAACGACGGCCGGCTGCTGGTCAATTTGGAGAAAAGTCCCTATGAAAACCATATCGGGCTGCTGGATGCCAACTACACCTGGCAGGGACTCGTCAGTGACTCGCCCGAAGATGCTTACCCCTATTGGCGTCCCGACGGCAATCTCTATGTCTTTTCCAATCCGCAACTGCTGATCGATCCGGGCACAGGCGACCGGTTGCCCTACGTTTTTATCCCCTGCTCCTTGCGGCGTCCGGTAGAAGAGGATCGAGTGCAGTGCCGGGACATCGCCACTGATGGTAAGGTGGCCGCCGGCGAGTCGCCGGTCTGGACCGACGATGACCGGATTGCCTTCCTGTCTTTTGAGGGGGACGATGGTATTTATGTGGTCAACAATGCTTCGGGCTTGTGGAATGCTGGCGGCGTTGGTTCCAGGGAACTGTTGGTAGCCGGCAACGGCCGCCCCAATGATACCGACGGTTTTCAGGTTTTTTTCTCGGCGGGTAGTATCGACCAGAATTGGGAAGCCTATGCTATCGATCTGGACGGCAACAATCTGGTCAACCTCTCTAATAGCCCCAATTTTCAGGATGGATTGCCGACCGTCTCACCGGACGGTAACTGGGTGGCTTTTGTGTCGGACCGGGACGGCACATGGGGCATCTGGGTGATGCCTCGCCTCGGCGGTGAGCCAACCAAGCTGCTGGATTTCTCTACCATCAACACCAACCCCAGTCCCTGGGGCGCCGAAGACCACGCCTGGATGAACGAGCGGATGAGTTGGGGACCGTAAGAGGAAGGTATTATCGAATGGTGACTGAAAGATCACAGCCATTGAGTTTAGGATTATGTCATTTCGAGCGAAGCGAGAAATCTCCCTGGTTGCTGCTTGAACGGCTATTGAACGGCGAAGATTTCTCCTCGCCGTAGGCTCGTCGAAATGACACGTTTGGCCGCCAACTTTATGGCAGTGGGACTGAAAAATACCCGCGCGAACTTCCAGTTTGGAATTTAAAACAAGTCTATTAGCCGGTAGGTCAGGACCGGCTTGGTTCGTCCTTTTACCGCGAGGGGACCTAATTCTTTGACAATGACCGCATCCTTGACCAGCTCGTAAGCTGACTGGCTGAGAATTATTTGCCCCCCCTGGGCATTTTCCTGCAACCGTTTGGCCAGGTTGACGGTATCTCCGATGGCCGTGTAGTTCATCTGTTGGGCGGTGCCGATATTCCCGGCAACAGCCGGCCCGACGTGGATGCCAATCCCAAAGCTGAGGGGTCCGTGGTGCATGACTGCCGCATTGTGGTTGGCAATCGTTCGTTGCATCATCAAGGCTGCTTTGACCGCCCGCAGCTGGTGGTCGGCCTGGGGCAGCGGCGCGTTAAAGAAGGCCATCACCGCATCTCCCATAAACTTGTCCAACGTGCCCTCGTGGGCCAAAACAGAATCGACGGCCAGGGCCAGATATTGGTTGAGTACCTCTACCAGAGCCTCCGGGGCCAGGTTTTCACTAAAGTTGGTAAAACCACGGATGTCGGCGAAGAGGACGCTGATCTCCTGGCGCTTACCGCCCAAGGCCAGGTTCTCGTGGCCCTCAACCAGCCGCTCAACCACCGCCGGGCTGACGTATCTCTGGAATAGATTGCGGATAGTCTGCTTTTCTTGCGTCTGAACCAGCTCCCGTTGCTCAAAAAAGCGAGCCTTGGTAATGGCTACCGCGGCTTGACCGGCCAAAATTGATAGAATATGCTGGTGTTCTTGGCCAAACAGATCTGGTTCGTCACTGTAGACCATCAGCGTGCCGAGGGGAGGGCGGTCATGGTTGTCAACAAGCGGGGTCATCAAGAGCGAACATATCCCGGGTAGGTCGGGTTGGCAGGGTGAGGCGGCCACATTAGGGATGTTAATCGTGTCTCTGGCCGCCATCACCTCTAGGGCAATCTCCTCGATGCCCAGGCTGGAGTAGACCATCTTGCCGTTCCCGCCGGCAAAAAAGACCACGGGCAGTAACTGCTGCCCCTCCGCAGAGACCAGATGGAGCACGCAGCCGGCTGCTTCCGGGATCAAGTCCAGGACCGCTTGGGAAATCAGCGCCAACACCGAATCCGTATCCAGATGGTTCATCAGCCGCAGCCCTACGTCGTGCAAAATTTCCAATGCTTCCACATGGCGGGCGTAGATTTGCGAAAACTTCTGGTTGAGTTGCAGCTCTTTTTCAGTCCGTTTCCGTTCTTCGATTTCCCGTTGGGCTTGTTCGTATAGTCGTGCATTTTCAATGGCAATAGCCGCCGGTCCGGCCAGAGAACTTAAGATGCGCAGATCATCTTGATCAAAAGGGCAGTTCTTTTTATTCATGGCGGCAATAGCGCCAATGGTCTGTCCTTTGACCTGCAAAGGAACGCACAGTATCGAGCGAGTATTGAAACCGCTCTTTTGGTCGAACTCGTTGGAAAAGCGGCTGTCCTGTGATACGTTAGGAACCAGAGCCGGTTCACCCTGTTGAACCACCCACCCCATAATCCCCTGACCGGGCGCCAGCCGTTTTTTCCAGACAAAATCTGCCCCCACGCCGGAGGCGGCTCCATACCATAAATGTTCCCTGGTATCGTTAAAGAGGACCACTGAGGTGGCTACCACATCCAACAGGGGCGTGGTCAAGTCGGTGACAATTGTTAACATTTCTCGTAGATCGAGGGTAGAGGTGATGATTTGGCTAATGGTGGTCAACACGGTCAGTTCGTCGATCCGTTGATGAACTTCGTCATAGAGCCGGGAATTCTCGATCGCGCCGGCGGCCTGGCTGGTCAGAAGTTCGGCCAGGGCAATTTGTTCGGGGGCGAATGGAACAGTTGCCCGGCTTATCATCGTGACCAGCCCGATGCTCCGGTTGTGGTGGATCATCGGCAGCAGCAACACTCTGTCAGCACCGGTCTGCCGCAGATAAGTCAGTTCGGTCAGGGTAAGATTAGGTTGGTCAATGGTAAGTTGCCAGGACTGTTGTTCAAGCAGAACCCATCTGAAGATTGGATAATCATCTAACGCCAGAGGCCCGGGCAAAGCCTCCCGAGTTCTGCCATTATTGATCTGATGATTGGTTAGCGGATAGATAATGTCGGCGGACCGATCCCACTCAAAGATGGCACAGCTTTCGATTGCCAGAAAGTTCACCATCTGTTCGGTGACTGTTTGCAGGACGTGGTCGGGCTCCAGACTGGAACTGAATCCCGCCCCAACTAGATGCAAGGCTAATAGGTCGTGATCCTGTTCGGTTTGCCCGGATTCTATCTGCTTTGAGCTGACCAGGACCGCCGTTAATTCTTTCATGGAGCCTCATTCCGTCATGACTTGTCAGACGATTGTTCCGGTTTTCAGCCGGAACCGGTAAATGCCAGGTTTCAGTTTCAATACTGTATTTATCCAGCGGCCACGGTGATTGTCACTTAATGCGTATAAATCAGCCCAAGAACCTTAGACACCTTAGAGCCTATCCCAAAATAGCGGGCCGGGCCGCTTGCGCGACGCCCGGCGCTCGGTGGCGTCGCGCCAGCGGCTACCTCTACTGGGTTTTGGGATAGGCCCTTACCCTTTTGGAACGGAAGTGACAGTCACCAAAACTGAACATAAAAAACTGCTTCCCATCTTAACTGGAAGCAGTTCTCCAAGATCATTCTCCGTTAGACGGAGTTGCCGTTATTGATGGGAAAGTTAAGGTGCAAATTTCAATGGAAACGCCTATGCGCGCGCATTTCCGGTCCATACCTAGCATACAATAAAAAGGTCAATAGTAACAGAGACGAAAGTCACCAATAACCTTGGACGAAAGTACATGGGAATTTGCCCAAAAGTCACAAAATCAGGCCCCAATTCGTGACTATGCCTGCCACGAATGCGAAGAATTATAAGGTAGGCTTCCCCCATCCGTTATTTTGGGTTATAATCTTAAAAGATTATGTAAGACCAATGTTGACGGGTGCGTCCCAAAAATTGGGTATGCACCGGGGGGCGCGGGGGTATTCCCCCGAATCCCACTGCCGACGGTGTCCCGATTTCCAACACCTGCCGAGCACGCTGGGCGGCGCTGGGAAATCTGGAACGCACCCAATGTTGACCGATCATCTTTATAAGGAGAGAGAAATGGCTGTTCACACAGGAGAATCCCTGTATATTTATGGGATGCACGACCGGGGTGGTGAGCATCTGATGGTGCAGAATGGGGAAGCCAAAGGGTGGGTGCTGGTCACCGAAGAAATTCGAGCCAATCCCAACGACCGGGGAGGCAGCAACTATACCGATTTGTCCGACAAAGGTTTTGGGGTCATCGTTCGGTTAAACCACGCTTACGGAGCCGACGGCACCATTCCTCTGCCGGCCAGATACGGCGATTTTGCTCAACGAGCGGCCAACTTTGTCAGTAACTCTCCCGGCGCGCATATCTGGATCATCGGCAACGAAATGAACCTGGAGCGCGAACAGCCACGCAAGCATCCGGGGGCCAGTGAGTCTGAGCCAATCACCCCGCGGCGCTACGCCGATTGTTACCGGGCCTGTCGCAGCGCGATTCGCCAGTTGTCCGGCCATCAGAACGACCAGGTGATTGTGGGCGCCATCGGGCCGTGGAATCCCGAAACCCATTATGAGAAAGATCCCCAGGGTAAATATCCGGCCAACAAAATTTCCGGTGGGCCGGGCCATTATCCCTATTTTGGCTATTTTGGAGATTATATTCAATATTTGCGGGATCTGCTGTTGGCGATTGGGGCGGAAAATTGCGACGGCATCGCCATCCACGCCTATACCCACGGGGTCGATCCCGAGTTGGTTTTTAGCGAGCAAAAAATGGGCTGGCCCTTTGAAAGGTATAACTACCATTTTCGCACCTATCGAGACCAGATGAACGTCATTCCGCCAGAGTTCCGACATCTACCCGTCTACCTGACCGAGATGGATCAAGATGAGATTTGGGAGGATGCCAACCGGGGTTGGATTCAGAATGCCTACCAGGAGATCAATGCTTGGAACAAGGCCGGCAACCAGCAGATTCGATGTGCCATTCTGTACCGCTGGCCCGCACATGATAAATGGCAAATCGTCAAAAAGCGGGGCGTGCACCAGGATTTCCGGCAGGCGATTGCCCGGAACTATCAATGGGATCCCGCGGTGAAGCCGGAGGTGTCTGCGGCCGAAATTGCCGGCCGCCCGGGCTACCGGACCCGGTTTGGGCAGCACAACACCCCGACCTCCATGCCGGCGGGTCAAACCCTGGCGGTGACGATTACCGTGCAAAATGCCGGCGGCTATACCTGGGTGCGGGGCGGCAATAATCCCTTCCGGTTGGGATTTCAATGGTACACGATGGCTGGCCAGATGGTCCAGTTCCCGCCCAATCTCGACTTCCGCACCCAGTTGCCCACCGATGTGCCACCAGACGGGGTCGTCACCTTGCAGGCCCGGCTGCGCACGCCCGATACCCCCGGCAGCTACCACCTGCGCTGGGATATGATCCACGAGTTGGTCACCTGGTTCACCTCCCAGGGCGACACCGGCCTGTTGGTCTCACCCGTTACCGTGTCGCCGGCCCAGGTGGCCGTAACGCCGACCCCGGCGCCCGCCGTGCAGATACAGGATGTCAGCGCGAGCCTGCCTC
>Ga0209536_100009030_pt1 | contig 14846 bp, 13 predicted proteins | sample DeeMarSeWOR28_12_FD_187461 | JGI IMG/M metagenome (GOLD analysis project Ga0209536, IMG submission 187461) | Marine sediment microbial communities from White Oak River estuary, North Carolina - WOR-2-8_12 (SPAdes) (version 2) | ecosystem: Environmental > Aquatic > Marine > Intertidal zone >...
ATCACTTCCTTGTTGTTTTCCCGCAGCTTGGACACCAGTGGCGAGAAGTCGGAGTCACCGCTGACAATCACAAAGGTATCGACGTGTTCCTTCGTATAGCAAAGGTCGAGCGCATCGACGACCATGCGAATGTCTGCGGAGTTCTTGCCCGATTGCCGCACATGGGGAATCTCGATGAGTTCGAAGGCAGCCTCGTGCATCTGGGCCTTGAAGTCCTTGTAGCGATCCCAGTCGCAATACGCTTTCTTGACAACGATGCTGCCTTTGACCAGCAGTCGTTCGAGCACCTTCTTGATGTCGAACTTGCTGTACTTGGCCTCGCGTGCGCCGATTGCGATATTTTCGAAATCGCAAAACACGGCCATGTTACGTTCCTGCTCATCAGCAGCCATTCATCCTCCCGAAAAAACGCCTATGCCGCGCGCTCGAAAAACTCATTGACTTCTCCTACGAACCGCTCGATGTCTGCCGGGTCGACATCCAGATGCGTCACCAGCCGCATCGTCGGTGCACTGCCGACCAGCATGTCGCGCTCGGCCAGGTAGGCGCCCAGTCGGGCAGACTGGCTCTTGTCAACTTCGACAAAAACCATGTTGGTGCGCGCGCCGCCGCCCTGCACACTGACTTGGGGCACCTGCATGAGTCCCTCGGCCAACCGCCGCGCGTTCTGGTGGTCTTCCTCAAGGCGCTGGACATGATTCTGCAAGGCATAAATGCCCGCTGCCGCCAGCATGCCTGCCTGACGCATTCCTCCACCCAATACCTTGCGCCAGCGACGTGCCTTGGAGATCAATTGCTTCGGCCCGCACAACACCGACCCGACCGGCGCTCCCAGGCCCTTGGACAGACACACCGAAACCGTGTCGAACTGGTCGCTGATATCACTCACGGGCACTTGCAACGCAACGGCCGCATTGAACAATCGCGCGCCGTCAAGATGCAGTGCCAGCCCCGTGCGGTCACAAAAGGCGCGGGCTTTCTTCAGATATTCAAGCGGCAATACCTTGCCGGCCTGGGTGTTCTCCAGGCAAAGCAGGCGCGTTCGCGCAAAGTGCGGGTCGTCCGGCTTGATGGCCGCTTCAACACGGGAAAGGTCGAGCGTTCCGTCGGCCTCGTAATCGAGCGGCTGCGGCTGGATGCTGCCGAGAACCGCCGCGCCCCCGCCTTCGTACTTGTAGGTATGTCCCTGCTGGCCAACGATGTATTCGTCGCCTCGCTCACAGTGCGACAGCAGCGCCAGCAGGTTGCTCTGCGTGCCGGTAGGGACGAAGATGGCGGCCTGCTTGTTCAACATCTCCGCAGCGAGAGCCTCGAGGCGATTGACCGAAGGATCCTCGCCGTAAACGTCGTCACCGACTTCCGCGCTGGCCATCACTTCGCGCATCTGCGACGTCGGCCGGGTAACGGTGTCGCTGCGCAGATCGATCACTTTCTTCATCACACCAGTTCTCTCAAAGCTGGGCCAATCAAAATTACGCCTCGTGCGGGCTGCCTTCCCAAGACCGGGTTTCCCCGCAGAAACAACTGCCGGCCGCTACTGCATCTGCCGCGATGTTACCCCAGCACACAAAGTGGCGCACGCGTGCGTGCAGTCGTTTTGAAAGCCTCGACTGACGCTATTTCAGCGAAGACAGCGCGTCGCGCACCACTGGCATGGCGGCACTGCGCATACTGTCCGGGTACTCGCGTCCGAAAGCGTCGATGTACGCCAGAGCCTTGTCCAGATAGGCGGCTCGCCGCTTGCCATCGGCCGTGAATTTCGCGGCCCGCGCGTAGACGATCGCAGCGATAAAGCGCACCTCCTCCCGGTCGGGTTCGGCGCTGACGCCCTCGTATAGTTCATCCACCAGGCGAATCTGCGCCTGCAACTGCTCCGTGTTCTGCGTCGTTTGCAGCGGATCGATGTCGAAGCTGTCATAGAACTCCCCGCGCAGCAAACGCAGGCGCGCTTCCCTGGCAAGCTCGCGAGTCAAGCCCAGATCAAGGGCCGCCCGGTAGTATCTGGCGTTCGCGGTGAAAAATCGGCGCTCACGGTCATACGACAGCGGCGTGCCCAATTTGCCCAGTTCGGCAACCAGGTAGTTCGACGCCAGCCCCTGCACCTCGCCATGCATCGCCAGGTCCCGGTTCAGATAGCCACGAATCTCGTCGAGCATGACGCCAATGCGCAGCTGCGCCCTGGCGCGTTCCGGCTTCTCCGCCGACTCGGCGCTCTGTTTCTGCCACTTCGCCGCCTTGTTCAGGTACCCTTCGGCGATCTCCGCGGTAATCAAATCGTGCGCGTGCACCGATCCGATGACAGCCGCCAGCAGCAACAGTGACCGCAGCAACCCTCTCAACCCTGCGCCTCCAGTGATTCGCCGTTGGCGAACGCACGGGCGCCGTCATGCAAGGGTACTCCGCCGTATTCGGCGTTCGTATCCGGCAGGCGGACCTCCAGTGAGCCACCGTTCCCGACGAGTGCCGACGTGACCAGCCAGGCATGGTGGCGAGGGAATGATGTCACGCTGACCAGCAGATGATCGCCGGCACGCACCAGAGAACGCAGTTGCCCGCCCTCGAAATCCCGGAACGCGCCATCCGAGCGATAGAAGTCTGCCGCCAGGTCGGCGCGCATCACGGCGAGGACCGCCTGCCCGGTGGTCATCAGGCTCGCAATGCGCTGCTCGTCAGGCGCACGGGCGACCATCGCATTCGCTTTCGGCAACACATTGTCGAAAACTCCGACCATGGCTTCTGCGATCTCATCGGAAACCGGATCGCTGCGGCTCGAATGCACCAGCAGGAAACGCTGCCGCAAGATCTTCCACTGTCGGTAGGGGGTATGCGCAATAGCTGCCCCGGTGAAGGACGCGCCCATTGCGAGAGCCGCAAACACCCTGAAAAACGCCCGTCGTTGCATGGTTTCCTGTTCTGACACCGGAAGCTGATTCACCCGAAAACAAACAGGGCGGGAATGGAAGCCCCGCCCTGCAGCGCCGAAACTGCTTTCGGCGTCAAATCACTGGTCGAATATTTCCAGCGGACAGATTGTCGATACCGCATAGTTCGGCAGGTCCACCAGATTGCCGATCCGGAGGTCGCAGGCGACGCTGGTAATCACGTACGCCTGTTGCCGTGTGAAGCCCCTGGTATTGACCAGCCAGTCGATCATCTCGATCAGCGACGCGCGCGCCGCAGCGGTAAGATCTTCCGACAGGTTGGACAACGGTGTGAGTTTTGCGCTGTCCAGGTAGGTCGTGTACGGGAGGTCGACACCGGCACCCTTGATCGGGTAACCGATGGTAGCGTAGAAGCGGTCCGGCTCCAGCGCCTTGATCTGCGAGCCGCCCTCGAAATGCGGTCCCGACTTGATCATCGACGCCATGCCCTTGCGTATTTCCGTGCGCACCGTCACCTTGGCGCCGATCTCGATCGCCGTTCCAGCCACTTCGCCGTCACCCTGCGCGTAGTGCACGTCGCCGACGAACAGGCCGCAACCGTCCACATAACAGGGCAGCAGCAGCGTGGTCCCTACGACCATCTGCTTGATGTCCATGTTGCCGCCGTTCTCACGCGGCGGGATGGTGCGCAGGCATTCGGTCCGGTGCGAACCGTTGGGCCCGCAAACAGCGGCCGGCCGCGCACCGATCGGCTGGGGCGGCAGGGCGATACCGCCGGCGGCACCGAGCTGAGTCTCGCGCGCCAGCCAGGCTTGCACTTCCTGCTTGCCGGGCAGTGTTCCAACCGTGCCCATGAACGCATTCATCGGGATGCGCACGCCGGGAATCTCATCCGATACTGCCTCGAGGCGATTGATCTTCCAGTTCGCAACGAATGGGTCGGGGTAAAGGTCTCGCAGAAACCCGAATCCCGGCACAATGGTGGTGTAACCGTACTCATCGGGTTCGACGTCGATCAGGGTGACCGCCAGCACATCCCCGCGCTGCGCGCCTTCAATGAAGACCGGTCCGGTAATCGGGTGCACCAGGTTCAGGTCGATCGCCAGCACGTCCTTTGGCTGGGAATTGACGTTCAGGTCCGAATCGAGGGCATCGCGAGTTTCATAGCGGATCAACTGCCCGGGCCTCGCTTTCGCCACCGGTTCGAATGCATAGTGATAACGGTTCATGCAATTGGGATCGTCCGCGCAATGCGCGCCGCGCTTCTTGACCTCGACGACGGACTGCGTCTTGACGTCGGTGGTATCGGCCTGCGCCGGGACCGCCAGCATCGCAAACAACCCCGTACAAAACAGCGACAGTAACTTTTTCATCATCTTCATTCCCTTTCCGGTTCCCGGTCAAAATACGCGTTCAGTAAGGTCGATGTTTGCAGCGATGCATGCGCCATCATCGCGGCCAAGCCTTGCGCGCAGTCTGAAAACTATCCGGTGTTGCCCTGCCGTTGTCAACAAGCGCGGTCAGAAACCCAGCAAGCGCTGACCCAGCCAGTACAGCCCTGGCACCAGCACCGCGCCGGAAATCACCAGCGACACGCGCCGCTCATTGCGTTCGGTGCGCGCAAAACCTGCCTCGCTTGCAATCCGGAAGCCGACCTGCCAGATCACTACAGCTATCGCGACAATCAGCAACTGCCCGATCTCGACACCGATATTGAATGATGCCAGCGCCCATCCGAGCGCATCGCCCGGCAACCCGTAGTCGCGCAATACCGACGCAAACCCGAATCCGTGTATCAATCCGAACGCAAACGTCAGCCACCAGCGATGACGAATGTCGCGGACGAAGAAATTCTCGGCGGCGACGTAAACGATGCTGGCGGCGATCAACGCCTCCACCAGGGCCGACGGCAGGGTCACGATACCGAGTACGGCGAAGGTAAGCGTGATGGAATGCGCGACGGTGAAGGCAGTAACGACCTTCACCAAAGGCCAGAAGCGCCTGCCGAGCACGATCACCGCGAGCAGGAAGGCGATATGGTCGTAACCGATCGCGATGTGCTCGATGCCGGAAACGACATACCGCTGGACAGTTTGCCATTTCGAGGGAGCCGATTCGGCCAGCGCCATCTGCGGCGCCTGCACGCTGAGCAAGCCGATGAATTTTCTGTCGCCATCGACACTGACCATGTGCCGTGACGCCGGATCGATCTCGTGAAACAACGTGACACGATAGACCAGTTCCGCGTCATCCGGACAGTTCCAGCGCTGCCCCAACACAACATGGTCGTCCTTGGGCATGGCGGAGGTCCACTCGGGCGTGCACTGGGGACCGTCCTCCTTGCCCAGCTTGACATGTTCGGCAACGTATCCCTGCACCGCATCGAGTTGTTTCGCCAGGAGCTCCGCGTCCACCTTGCCGTCGGTCCCGGTCAACTGCCCTCCCGTCGCGACGTTTAGGTCAACCGCATTGAGTTCGACTTGCGCCGAAATCTCCGCACCGCCGATGGTTATTCTGGTACTCGACAGCTTCGTCTCGTGCGCCAGCACGTCACCGGCGCTGAATGCGCCCAGCAGCAACAAGCCGACCAGCACCCAGACAAAACGCTTGTTACCCGGGTAAATCCCGGGTTTGCTCAAATCGATAGTTGCAGACATCGCCGATCCATCACGCTCGCAAACGCAAAACGATCGGGGATCATATCCGAATTTCCGCGGCGCGGAATCCTGACGAAGAATGACTCTCCCGGTCCTGGCGCGACATCAACACAGGTCTGGCCAGGAAAGCGGCGCACAAAAAAAAGCCGCCCCGAGGGGCGGACCTTTTCCATTCAAGCTTACGCGAGCGCCAGCGCGTTCAGCGCGCCTTGATCGACCAGAACGTCTTCGAGCGCACGTCCAGTGTCGGCGTCGGCGGCGTCTGCACCGAGGTGCCGGATACCACTCCCATGTAATTCTTGCCATTCAGACGCACCACCACCGGCACCGGGGAAGGCAGATAACCGCCACCCGGATAGATCGTCGCGCGCGCGGTGATCTCGGTCCCGCTGACGGTGGTGTTGGATGCCTTGGCCGAGAGGTAGTCGATCCCGTACTGGCGCGCGATGCCGAGATTACTGCCACAAACACCGACGCCTGCGCTGGCGGACGGCTGGTTGGTGTTGAAGTAGGTCGTGCTGGATACGGTCACCGCTGACGATATCGACTTTTCACCGGCAGCAAAGGTGATTTTGTAACCGTAGGAATTGGACCCTGTCGCGGCGGTGGCATCGAACAGGTCGGATTCGACAATTGCGGTTCCCGCCCCCCGGTCCTTGAACAGGTAGAACCGGTTCGTCACTGTCGCATCGAACGGATGCTCGCGGTCACCGGTTCCGAGCAGCACGGCGGAAAAATAGCCTGAACCGTCGTTTGCGAATACCACGTCCGGCGCCTGCTGGAACTTGCGCCGCCCCGCAGCGGTGTGCGCACCGATGGCCGCGACTTTCTGCACCGTCCAGTTGGCCGGATCGCTGTCCTTGAGATTGAGCCGCCACAGGTTGCCGCCGTTGTCACCCACGTAGCCGGTGTCCTTGATGCCGTCGAGGTTGGTATCGATGACCGAGATGTCCGAGGAGATGCTGTAGTCCATGCCGGTAACAGTGAGATTGTGTGCCGCTCCGCTGACCGACACGCCAGCCTGCCACAGCAGATTGCCGTTTATTGCATCGATCACCATCACGCCGCGTCCCATGCTGCGTGTTGTCGTCGCTGGCGTGCCGCCGGCCACGGAGCATGTCCCCGACGAGTACGTCACCGTGCCGCCGCTGGTCCAGGTGACGCCGCTGGCATTGGACGCCGTGATCAGGCACGGCATCACGTCCTCCACCGCTGCGTCGTATCCTGCGCCCATGATCAGCACCGGGTTCATGTAACCCGACACGTTGGCCACGGTCGGAGCCGACCAGGTTTGCCCCATTTCCGCGAAACCGGTCGAGGTGTTGTCCCGGCGCCAGAGCATCGCCGGATTATCCGGGTCGCTGACGTCCAGCGCATACAACAGCCGGCCGCCGCGGCGCATGCCCATGTACAGGTAGACCTTGTCACCGTCGGCCGCCACCAGCGCGCCGTCGCCGTTGACGTCCTCCTGATAGACGCTGACCGTACCGTCGACAAAATAAGCCTTCTTCTGGCTCGAACTGATGGCCGGCGCACCGTCGCGCAAGCGCTTGAGCTTGCCGAAGAACTCCTTCGGAATGAAGCCCCACACTTCCGTTCCGCCATCAGACCCGGTGCCGCCCTTGACCGCCCGGAAGACACCGTCGTTGGAACCGTAGAAGGCGTACACGTCGTTCTCGTCGGCAGGGCCGTTACGTCCGTAATTGATGACCGCCGGGCGCGAATGCAGCACGTCACCGTGCACCGAAGCACGGATGTCCGTCGTTTGCGTGTTGGCGTTCTCGTCAGACTGGTCTTCACCGCGTATCCAGTCGATCAGGTCGTTACGTTCGGTCGCGTTGGCCGCACCCAGCGCCGCGACCGAGATATCGCCGTTGCTGGTATCGAACGGTGACAGCGACAGCGCATCGCCGGTCGCACAATAGCCGCCGCTGCCGTCGGTACAGGTAAACAGTTCACGGCTGACCTGTGACAGCGCGTAGTCGATGCGCAGTTGCTGTGCAACGCCGCCTTTCTCGACCAGTTCGCCGTCCGGAACGTCCGATGCCCCGCCCGCGCCGTTCTCGGACGCGGTGCGATAGCTCCAGAAGGTCGACGCCTCGCTCCAGAAACTGCGCGCGGTCGGTGCAACGAAACCGCTGGTCGGGTTTTCTGCCGGTTGACCATTGGCATCGGCGAGGAACAGCGTGCCGGTTGCGGCTTCGAGGCCGAGCTTGTACATCTTCAGGTTGCCGAACCAGTGCGGCGCCTTGGCTGCATCCGGCCGGAACACGCCGATGTAGACCTGATTCAGGTGGGTGCCGCGGACGTTGACGCTGACCGGCAGGGTCGACGAGGCAAACACGCTGTTGACGGCCTGCACTTCCTGGAATATCTGGTTCAGCGCCGTCGAGATGTTGTTCGCGTCGCCGCCGTCAACGGCAAAGTACTTGCCTTTACCGTTGGTCGCCATCGACTTGAACAGCGCCGTGGTCGCCGGACCCTGCCCACTGCTGACCGGATCGATTTCGATTGTGTAAGTCGTGATGTGCTGGTCGCCGGGCAAGGGACTGACATCCGAGTTCGCCATGAAACGCGCATACTCGTCGGCCCAGTTACCCTGCTGCCCGCCGGGACTGATGGCGATGGTATCGGGCGGTGACTTGCCGACCAGGCCCGCAAGCAGTCCTTCCGCTGTTTTCAACGAGCTGTTGTTGTCGTTCGGCGCGCCATTGGAAATGTAGATCAGGATGTTGCGCTGGCAGCCGTCGGTGATCGGGCTGTCGTACACCGTGTCGGCCGCCGATGACAGCGCGTTGCCGGGCAGTGCGTAGATCTGGTTCGACTTCAACAGCCCCGGAATGGCGTTGCCGGTGTGGTCGCGCTTCTGCTTGATGCCGGAACGCACGGTTGCGCCGGCAAAATAGGCGTAAATCTCGTGCATGGCGAGCGATACGGTCGCGTTGTTGCCCTTGTCGCCGAGCTTGTCGAAACTGGCGATCAGGCTCGCCATCAACGTCCGGTTGAGCGGCGTCATCTGCCGCACGGCAGCACGCACGTAGGCACCGTCCGGTCCGCCGTTGCCGGAGCCGGTCTCGGTGTACATCATCAAGCCGACGTTGTAGCTGTCGCTCAAACCGCTGAAGACGGTCGCCAACGCCACCTTCTCGTTCTCGAACCGCGAATTCCAGTTAGCGGTGTTGTCCAGGAAGATGAGCACGTTCGGCCGCGCCGCCGCATAGCTCGGGTTGGCGAGGAACAGGTCCGTGTCATCGTTGACGGGATCGAAAGCCGCCAGTACGGAACCCGTGCCGACGAAAAACGCCATGCAGGCGCACGCAATTGCGATCAATGTCTGCTTCATGTCATTCGCTCCCATTTTTTCTAGACGCAGGAACCGGCGAGCATGCGCACGCGAATGCCCTGCGATACCGTCGCCTCTGCACCCGTGAAGCTGTCCGTGGCCTGCACGTCGACGGCCCATATCGTGTCCACCGGTGACATCTGCATCACGGCACTGAAACCGGATGCCGGTGATGTGCTCAGGCAGCGACGATTGGAAACCGCAACGCTGATTCCGGCCGGCAGATCGCCGACGGTGATGGCCTGGGTCGGATTGGTGAACGCGTCAATGCGCCCGACGACCTCTTCGACTCCGAGTTGCGCCACCGACTCGACGCGCTGCACGGACTGTGCGTTGCCCACCAACCGCAACTGCGTCGTACTGATACGGGCCGACGCCACCGCAATCATGGTCATGGCAACAAGCAGGATCAGGCTGACAAACAATACCGATCCGCGCTGGTTCTTGGCTGTCATCGCCGGTCTCCCTTTCATCGTGTGCATTTCGTTCGTCTCGCCCGGTGCCGGTTACATCGGCAATTCGCGACGCCCGCCCAGATTGGTAAAGCGCACCGCCGTGCTGTAGGCATGCCGCCGGAAAGCGCCGCCGGGCGTGAGCGCGGCGAGACCCAAACCGAGGTCGTAGGTTTTGCCATCCGTGTAATTGCTGTCCGGGCGGTAGCTGCGCGCCAGCAGATGCGCTTGCACGCCGACGACGTTGGTCCACTCCGCTATTGCACCCGGATTCGCCGTCACACAACCGGTCGTCACGCCGGCATTGGCGCCGGAACCGGGGTCAGTGTCCAGGCAATCGGGCGCACCGTCTCCCGGCAAGCCGGTGATTGCATCGACCGTCGCCGGCAGGTTGTCGACGCCGAAGTCGAACTGCATGTTTTCCACGCCGGAGACCAGCGGCACGATGTTCATCTGCGCAACGCCACCGGAGGCGGACAGTTCGAGGCGTTTCAGCGTCGGTATCGGATTGCCGCCGTCGTCATTCGCACCGGTGCAATTGTCTCCACCGCCATCGGGCATGGTGCAAGGCGCGATGAAATAGATGTGAACCAGATAGCGATGTATCGGCGCCGCGGTGACGCCGTCGCGATTGAAGATGGTTGCCGCGGCCCCGTCCGCCTTGTAAGCGGTGCCGACCGCATTGGCGTCATCGCCGATCTGCAATTCGCCATTCATGGGACTGGCCTGCAGGTAGATTGCACCGTCTTCCGGCACGTCCGCGGCGGCCAGCGCTTCGCTGGCGACGCGGCGCACTACCAGGATATCGGTGCCCGCGACATAATCCGCCGCGCCGAGGCAGGCCAACGGTGTAGCTGCCGGCGCATCATAGCCCTGCACCGGAAATGCCAGTGCCTGGAACATCGTCGCCAGGTTGGCCGTTTCGCAGGGGTCGGGCAGCGCGCCGCCGGGCGCCGGCAGATTGGTCAGTTGCCCGAAGTACCCGGCATGGCGCAGATCATAGGCGATGAATTCCAGCGCCTGACGGCCGTTTTCGATCTGTTCGGCCGAAGACTGCGAATCGCGGCCCGATTTGCTCGACGCGACGTAAGCTGAAGTCACGCCGCTGAGCACGATCAACCCGATGGTCATCCCGACCATCAATTCGGCAAGGGTGAATCCGCCTTGACGATTACGCTTTGGATTTTTCATGACGTTCAACTCATTAAGTCTGCGATGCGAAAGCTTGTGCTGACCGCGCGCCGCCTTGTATCCGGCCCGTAGAGTCCATTGGCACAATCAACGGCCGGTGCGAAGGTCGGTACCATTCCTTGCCACGCCACTATTACGGTGTAGCGGTCGGTGACGGCGTCGTAACTGACGCATCCCCGCGCATCGATCATGGCGCCGCGATTGACGCCGCCCTCGACCTCTGACGCGCCCTGGAGCAACTGGTCCCAGTCCGCCATGCCTCGTTCGGCGATGGTGCGCGTTTGTGTCGTGCCGACGATCGCCGTGCAATCCGTGCTGCCGCGGTGGCCGGTGCCGTTGGCTCCCAGATAGGGCACGCCACCGTTCCCCGTGACCGCATAGCATGCCGCCGCGTAGCGGTTTGCCCTGATTCTGTTCACCATGTCGTCGAGCAGCAGCAAGGCTTGCGCGCGTTGATACGCCTCGAAGTGCGAGGTCTGCGTCTTGGCCTGGAGGCCAACCACGCCAAGCAATCCAACCAGCAGGATCGTCATCGCCATGAGGGATTCCATCATCGCGACGCCGGCCTGGCGCGCCGGGACGCGCCGCTTCACTGAAGATTGGGCTCTAGACACAGCTGCCGTCATTTCGCTCTCCCGGATTGAGTGATGGGCGGCCGCCCGGATCGATCAGCACGCAGCGCGTGTAGCCGGTGGCCGCGGATACCGTGAACAACACCATGCCCGGCGTGCTCAGGCGCCCGTTGGGCTGATAGATGACACCGGCGAGCGGGCCGGTCAGGGTCAGGGATGGTGCGGGTTCGTTCCTGGCGAGCACGGTGCCGCCCAGGTCCACTTGCCAGCCGGCCTGCCAGCCGGTTCCGAATGGCAGGACCGATACCGCGGCATTGCGCTTGACCGCTTCGCTTCGTGCAAGCGTCAAAGCTGAAACCAGAGAATAGGCGGCAGCGCGCGTGCGGTTCGCAGCGACGATTTCACCGTACATCGGAACTGCCAGCGTCGAGATCAATGCGAGAACGCTCATTGCCACAATGAGTTCCACCAACGTGAATCCGCGGGCTTTCGAGTTCGTTCGCATGGTTGTCAGCGCTCCCACTTGTCGAGCGGCACCTTGCTGCCGTCACTGGTAAGTGCCAGCACGCCGTCCTTTGCCTGGTTTCCACCCGGCGTTGCCGTGACAACGTATCCGGGGGGCGGGCCGGCCGTCAGCGCGATCGTAATCGCGTAGTGCTGCGCAACCTTGTCGGGAATCGTCATACCCAGTCCGGTATTGCCGACGTCGGCGGCATAGGTGCGCGCATCGAGCAGGTACAACTCCTGCCGGTTCACGACATCGAGCATGAATTGTTGTGCAGCAGACCGGTTGGCCCGCATGAGGTAGTTCTGGTAGGTACCGTAAGAGGCCGAGGCCAGGATGCCGACAATGGCAATCGTCACGACCAGTTCGACCAAAGTGAATCCCTGGCCGGACCGGGTGGGGCGGCTTCGTGATGCTGGTACAGGTCTGGCAATGATGGTCGCGTTCATAATCTCTTCCGGTTGGCATCTAGGGCCCGCCTTGAGATTCGGGGAACGCGTGAGTCCGGATGGACACGGAGACGGCCGCGCAGAGCGCGTACAGGCTGAGCCTGTATCGGTTTACTGGCGGTCCCGCTGCCATGGGAACAACTGTTCCTTTAGACCGGTGACTTTGCGTCCCCGCCTTTCGGCGGGTTTGCCTTGTTTCAGTACAAAGGGCTTGAATCCGAACTACTGACCCTTCGTGTACCGTTGCGAGAACGATGCCATAGCGTTCAGCAGGATCGCAAGCCTGCCGGAATTAACGGTCAGAAATCGCCGACAGACGGCGGACCCCCTCCTGGCCCCCGGAACACGCCGCGCAAGTCGTAAAATTCGCCGACGCGTATGAAGAATTCAGGCGGCCTGCGCCGCCCCGGTCAGGCGCTAGCGGGTGATGCCGACGACACCGAGAATAAAGGCGTAACTGAACGCAATTTCCTTCAAAAAATCATAACGCCCCGAAGCCCCGCCGTGGCCCGCGTCCATGTTGGTCCTGAGCAATAGCGGGTTCGCGTCGGTTTTCAGGCTACGCAGTTTGGCAACGTATTTTGCCGGTTCCCAGTACATGACCTGGCTGTCGTTGAGCGAGGTTTCCACCAGCATTGCCGGATACGGTCCACGCTTGAGATTGTCGTAGGGCGAGTATGAACGCATGTATTCGAAAAACGCTTCTTCCGCCGGATTGCCCCACTCCTCGTATTCGCCGGTGGTCAGCGGCAGCGACTCATCGAGCATGGTATTGATCACGTCGACAAAGGGCACGTCGGCAATCACCGCCCGAAACAGATCGGGGCGCATGTTGGTCACCGCGCCCATCAGCAGACCGCCGGCGCTTCCGCCCTCGATCACCAGTTGCGACGGCTCGGTATAACGCGATCCGATGAGATGCCCGGCACACGCAATAAAGTCTGTGAACGTGTTGCGCTTGAGCTGCATGCGGCCTTCCTCATGCCAGCGCTTGCCGAGTTCGCCGCCGCCGCGCACGTGGGCCACCGCGTACACAAAGCCACGGTCGAGCAAGGAAAGGCGCGTGGAGCTGAAATGCACGTCATGCGGGTAGCCGTAGGCACCGTAGCCCGTCAGCAGCATGGGTTGCGGCCCATTGCGCCATTTGTCCTTGCGGTAGACGAGCGATATCGGCACGGCGGTGCCGTCTTCGGCGGTGGCATGATGCACTTCAACCCGGTAATCACGGCTATTGAAACGGCCGCGCACCTCGCGCTGCTTCAACAGCGTCATCTTTCTGGAATCGAGGTCATAGTCGTACACTGAATCCGGCGTCACATACGACTCATAGTGAAAGCGAAACACCGATGTGTCGAACTCCATGTTGGCGCCGGCGTACACCGAACTGGCGGGCTCGGGCAGAGCGATGACGTGCGTGGCGCCATCCTCGATCCGACGCACGCCAAGGCGTGGAAATCCGTCCTTGCGTTCGTCCAGAACAATGTGGCGGGCAAAGACGTCGATGCCCTCGAGCATGACGTCATCCCGATGCGCGATCAGTTCCTGCCAATCGCCCTCGCCCCTGCTCTGCAAAGGCGCAACGGCAACGCGAAAGTTTCTGCCGCTGTCATTGGTCAGCACATAAAAGCGCCCGTGTCCGTGATCGACGTAGTACTCGTGGCCCTGGCGCCGTGCCTGAAACAGGCGCGGCGCCGCCGCCGGCTCGTCCGCGCGCACGCAACGCACTTCGCTGGTCGTCGCGCTGTGCGACGTGATGAAAAGATATTGCCTGCTGCGCGAGTCGGAAACCGAAACCGAGAATCGTGCGTCGGTTTCCTCGTATATGAGCGTTTCGCCTGTCTCGCCAATCATGCGCCTCCAGACCCGGCAGGCGCGCTTCGCCTCGTCTTCGGTCACGTAGAACAACGTCCGGTTGTCCGCGGCCCAGGCTACCGATCGAACCCTTTCGACGACGACCGGGTCCTCGCTGCCGCTTTCAAGATCGCGGACACGCAGCGTGTATTCGCGAAACCCCGAATAATCCACCGAAAAAGCCAGCATCCTGCCGTCGCCGGATATCTCCAGCGCGCCCAGTCCGACGTACGGCTTTCCCGTCGCCAGGCGGTTCAGGTCCAGAACGACTTCTTCGCGCGCCGAAAGACCGCCGCGCTTGCGGCAATAGATGCGGTACTGGCGTCCCTTGCGCGTGCGCGAATAATAAAAATACTCGCCGTCCTTGTAGGGCACCTCGGTGTCGGTTTCCTTTATGCGCCCGAGCATCTCGCGATAGAGCTTGTCCTGCAGCGCTTCGCTGGGCTTCATCATCGCCTTCGTATAGGCATTCTCGGCCTTCAGGTAGGCCAACACCTCGGGCGACTGCTTGTTGCGCAACCAGTCATAATCGTCGCGCAGCCGCCGGTTGTGCACGCGCTTGAAGTGGGGATGCCTCGGAGCGATCGGGGGCAGCGGGGTGTTCTTTGTCATCGTAGAGACTTTCGATTCATGATCGTGAATAATTGGCACCAATCAGGCAGGCTTGGCCGGCTCCCGGACACTAGCCGTCATCAGCCAGCGCCGCAACAACATGTACAGCAACAGGGAAACCGCCATGGCCAGAAAACCGTACGAATCCGACACCACCCGATTTATTCGCGAGTTTCTGCAAAAGCACCCCGAGGTCGTCGAGAAGCAGCGCGACGCCCGCTCAACCTGGTGGGATCGCCCGCAGGATCGGGAACAGCGCAAGAAGTTCGAGGATGCGCGATTGCCGAAAAAGCCCTACGAGTATTACTGAATCGGACCGGCGGGCTGGCTTT
>Ga0209536_100009031_pt1 | contig 14845 bp, 12 predicted proteins | sample DeeMarSeWOR28_12_FD_187461 | JGI IMG/M metagenome (GOLD analysis project Ga0209536, IMG submission 187461) | Marine sediment microbial communities from White Oak River estuary, North Carolina - WOR-2-8_12 (SPAdes) (version 2) | ecosystem: Environmental > Aquatic > Marine > Intertidal zone >...
AGGACGAATATTGTCCGCCATACCGCCGTCGACCGAGACATAACGCCTGATGTTCGGGACATCCTTGACCACTCCGGCAGTATATACTGCCACCCCGGCCCGCGCCACCACCGACCTGCCCGGCTCGACAACGAGGTGCGGAAACTCGAATCCTTGCTCACGACACGCGGTAATGACACACGAGGTGATTGCCTCGGCGTAAAAGGACACAGGTGGTGCCGGGTCATCCAGGGTGTACTGCACGGCAAAACCACCGCCGACATCAAATTCTCTAAGCTCAAATCCGTGCTTCTGTTTCATCTCGGCAGCCACGCCCAGCAGGCGCCTGACAGACTCCTGGTACGGCTCGGTCTCGGAAATCTGTGAGCCGATGTGGAAGTGCAGGCCAAGCAGGTTCACTCCCGGCATCGACATAGCTGCTGCAATAGCCTGCTCTCCCTGACCCAGGGGTATACCGAATTTACTATCAATCACACCGGTGGCAATATACCGGTGGGTATGCGGGTCCACACCCGGAGTCAGGCGCAGCAGGATATCCTGAGTGCAGCCTATTTCCTTAGTTAGCTCATCCAGCATTTCAAGCTCGTGAAAATTATCGATCACTAGCCGCCCCAGCCCCCACTCCAGACTCTGTTGGAGTTCCTGGCGTGATTTGTTATTTCCAGCGAAATAGATTTTATCCATCGGGAAATTGACCGACCTTGCAATGCCAAGCTCGCCGCCGGAGACAACATCCAGCCCCAGCCCCTCCTCATTTATGAGGAGCAACAGGGCCTTGTTGATGAAGGCCTTGCAGGAATAGACGACAGTCGTGTCTGCATACCGGCTGCTGAACTCGTGCTTAAGCTCCCGGCACTTGTCACGCAGACCCGCTTCATCAAAGAGATAAAGGGGCGTGCCTAACTCGGCGGCCAGGTCAACAACATCACAGCCACCGATGACCAGATGACTCCGGTCGTTTACCTCACTGGCCGGGGGAAATAAGGGAAGCCTGGATATCATCAGTAATAGTTCTCCTGTGTAAGCAGGGATGATACGCAACACAATATTAATTCAGTCAGTTAGTGAAGTCAATTTACAAGGAGGACTGGTTTACACGCGGGCTTCGCTTCTGTTCAGTGGTGATGGCCCCATCCCCTTTATCCCCTTCAGGGAGCACCCCTCAGGGTGAACCCTTCCCCGCTGGGGAAGGGGAAGATATATTTAGAGGGGCTACGCCCCCCTTTTACTCCCTTTTGACAGCGTTTTTAGGTTATAACCTCACAGTGAAGAGCATTTATGCACCCATAGTCTGGTCCTCTTTAAGGTGCGAAAGTGTTTGCCTAAGAATCAATCCTCTCACCGTTTTGGGGAGTCCAGAGGGGTGAAATCCCTCTGGGCGCCTGCCTTCGTGAAACTGCTCCGGCGCATGCAGGATTTCAAGGGGATGTCCCCCTTGATTATCTCTCCGCCGAGAGAACAGAAAAAAGGACTCGTAAAGGCCTCACTCCTATTCTGACATTCTCTTCAACCACCGCTTCATTACTCACCAGTACGTTAGCGAATCGAGGAACATCTTTTTCAGGTCGTCAGGTGTAAACATTCTGGGTGACAGTCTGGTGACACGCTGCTGTGGCAGTGTGCCCTCAACCAGCTTGTCTACGTCCGCAGCAGTAAAACCAACAGCCGCCAGGCCATTGGGCATCCCTGTTTCTTTCATTAAAGAGATTATCGTGCTGGCAAGTATATTGCCTGCGTCCTCACTTCTGGAGTTGGCAGTATCCGCTCCCATCAACCGGGCCACTTCCAGGTGTCGTTCGGGATTGGTAGGAGCCGTGAAACGAAAGACAGATGGAGCCACGAGAATGACAGCCATCCCGTGTGGAATGATAGGGTGGTCCTGCGGATACCCTTCAGGTATGAAGCTACGTACCATGCCAGAGACAGGATAGGACATACCATGAGCGAGATGCGTACCCGCGGTGCCAAAGCTGATGCCGGCGAAAGTGGCCGCCATAATCATCTGATTGCGAGCTTCATCATCCGTGGGGTCATTGACCACCCGAACGATGTTACGGCTTGCCATTTCGATAGCTTTTGGCGCCCAGACATCACTCAATGGGTTCGAACCCTGATAGGCAGACCTCAGCAGGGGGTTTTCCGGTGCTTGGCGCTGGTTGTATAATATAGCCGTAAAGGACTCCAGAGCATGGGCCAGGACATCAAAGCCAGTACATGCCGCTACCATACTGGGCAGGGTCCTTGTATTGTCCGGGTCAACTATACCCGTTGTGGGACGCAGGTACCGATGGGCAATCCCGGTCTTGGCATGCATCTCCACCAGGTCGAATACGGCCACTCCGGTTGTTTCACTGCCAGTCCCGGCGGTGGTAGGAATGCAGACCAGCGGTTTGAGGGGACCAGGCACAGGAGTGCCCTTGCCGATGGGAGCATTAACGTAGGTAGCAAAATCTGCCGGATAGGTCGAGTAAAGGTTGGCGACCTTGGCCGTATCCATACTTGAGCCTCCCCCCACCGCCACGAAACCGTCGAACTCCCCACGCGTGGCATAGTCAATCGCCTCCTTCAGCGAAGTATCTGTGGGTTCTATGCGGGTACCACTGTACAGGACCACCTCCAGTCCGGCATCCTCCAATGCTTTAAGGGTTACCTCCACCGGTCCTTTGTCCACCAGATTAGGGTCTGTCACCACCATTACCCTTTTTACTCCAAACTCTCCCATGTCAAAGCCAACTTCACGGGTCGCCCCGGGACCATACTTTATGTTAACCGAGTCCAGTCTGACTACCGATTCCAGAGCCATTGTTCGCTCCCTTCCCAGAAATTGTTTTGGTTGATGCTCGCTACCTGTCATTAACTGAGCGAAATCTGCCGAATACATTCGTATCATAGCATATTAGGTCATCAGTGTTCTGTTAGTCTTTTTCTCTTGCCGATGAGCTTTTGTCGAATTACAGATGTTCCTCTATTACCACATTAACTTTCCACGTTCACGGTGATATCCTTTGCACACGACACACATTACACTTGTAATTAATAACTAATAAGTGAATAATGAGCAAAGGGGGGCGCGGAGGCAAGGCTGGTGGTAAGAGAGAAGCAAAAGGCAGCAATCCAATCAGAGATATATCAATCATTTTCTATAACACTACGGCCGCTTCCTTCTTAGCCACAGTGCTGGAATTATTCCGGCCAGACAGATGCCTATCGCTGCAATAAAAAAGTCGTGGAACAAGTCTAGAGTTAGCTGAACGACCTCTTCAGGAGAAGTCGCCAACTGCTCTAGAGACATTCCGGCCGTCATACTATGGAATTGACCCATACCCCACGACGACAACGCAGAAAGTCCTACTATCATCCCTATCATGCGCGTCATTACGACCAATGAAGAGCCAATAGCCCTCTGTTCCTCATCAACTGAGTCTACGACGGCTGTGGCAAGCGGAGCAATGACCAAACCAAAACCCAACCCGCATACAACAAGATGCAATGTCATCTCAGGGTCTGCAATGCTGAGAGTCCAACGGCTCATAAAGAAGAAACCCAGACTACTCAATACCAGACCGGCTATTGTCGGCAAGCGGTAGCCGAACCTGCGGCATAGAAATCCACCCATAACAGCACCGGCACACATCGTCATCGTGAGCCGAAACAGTCTCAGGCCTCCTTCTAAAGGTGAACAACCCATAATGGTCTCGCTCATGAGCGGGATATTGACCAAGGCTATAATGAGAGCCGCCCCCGTCAACAGACTCGCGATATTGGCACTGGAAAAGGTTGCGTTCTTAAAGACCGAGAGAGTAATCAATGGCCCGGAAGTTTTCACCTCTCGTAATATAAAAAAGGCAAACAAGAGTAGCGAACCAACCGATAAACATATTGCATAAATAATAGACTGGAACTGCTCTACTCTTTGATAAAGGGCCAAGCTGAGAAATGCCAGACCGCCTGCCAGTAGAATCCCCCCGATGTAATCAACTTTCACGCGGTTTCGGGGACTGGGCCCCATAAGAAAGAGAATAAGCAAAATGGCTATGAGGCCGATGGGCAAGTTTATCCAGAATATCCAGCGCCAGTCAAGCACTTCTACAATAGCACCGCCATAGAATGGCCCTAGTGCACCTCCCCCCTCCACGACACCCCCAATAATGCCTAAAGGAATGGCTCTTGCCCCTTTGGGGAAGACGTCACCCACGATGGCCATCGCGATTGGTACCAGGGCACCTCCACCAATGGCCTGCAGGACTCGTGCTGCCACTAACCATTCAAAATTGGGGGCAATGGCCACGAATACGGAGCCCAGCATGAAAAGCAGTAAAGATATGATATATATCTGGCTATGGCCATAAACATCTGAAACACGTGCCATCAGAGGCATTGCAACGGTATAACCTATTAAGTAACCGATGACAATCCAGGCTGCCTTATCCAGTTCAAATACTGTGAGATCAAGGTCCGGCATCATGTCAGCCAGAGCGCCATATATCACAGTCTGGTCAAGGGCAGCAAAGAAGATGCCAACACAGGTTACGGCAAGGATAAGAGAAGGGGATAAACTGCGATGTCGGGGTATTCTAACATTAAACTGCATATGAACGTTTATTCTGGTAGCTCAATTTCCACTTCCTGGTCAAAATTGGATAGCTTTAAGTATCTTATAATCCCTTCTTTCTCAGTCTCAGTAATCCTACCATCAAGCTTTATCTGGTGTAGCAAGAACTCTTCTCCGTCAATCCAGACTTCTACGTCGATATCTACTCCCTCAACGGAGGTTAAGGTAATCGGACGTAGACTTTCACAGGGGATTTCCCCCTTGATATGGATACAGGTAAACGTGTCTACCTTTTCATCGTCAAGTCTGGTGAGGTCTGTCATCTCTTCTAAAATAGCTACAATCCCAGCGTCTGGATCAAAGATACTGATAGCGCTAAACTCGCCCGGCAGGAGTTCCCACTGCCTCGTAAGGGGATTGGTCATGTATGTTGTTGTGCCGACGGTAATGATATTGACTCGCACCAGTATTCCACTCATGGTTGCTGAGATTTCGGTGCTCAGTTTGCCAGGTTTGGCAACATCACCTTCAGCTTCACGCATCTCTAATCCCATGCCTATGGGAGTGCCCCCACCCTCATGTGTAATTTCAAAGTGGAATGAATCAATCTCTCTCATCTTTTCCGCTGAATTGGCAATAATCTCGGATGCGCTCAAGTGTGATGCTAGAGGGGCTGCTTCTTTACAGGCCGGGACTAAAATAACGGCTAGAATAATAGCCACGATTACTGCTGCCAGAACCAGTTCCCTTTTCATGGTGACCCTCCTTCTAGTTAGCCAGGTCTCTACAGCCAATGAAAGTATATCAATTTCGGACAAATCTTCCTATACCCATGGAAATGTTCTAGCTCAACGGAAAGCGAATGCGAACCTCTTAGCCTTTCATCACCCTGAGATTTGCAGGAAAGCTAGTCACCAATAATACGGCTTTCACTTACCAACAAATAATGCTGTGTCGCGGATTTTCCCATCCTGTTGTATCCCAGAAGGTTCCGTTTTCCATGGAACCCATTTAGTCCCCCCAAACCCCTACGTCTCCTCCAATCACCTCCCCACCATCCTTGACGCTATTTAGCAGGGCTGCTATCATCAGGTACGCCGGCACAGACCCGATGAGGAGGATGGCATGAAGTTTACCGAGAAGCTGGAAAAGGCAATGCAGTGCAACGACAGCCTGGTGTGTGTCGGCCTCGATACCGACCCCAAACGAATGCCGGAGGGTATCAGCGTGTCCGACTTCAACAAGGCCATAATCGAGGCCACCTCCGACCTGGTCTGTGCCTACAAACCCAACCTGGCCTTCTACGAGGCCCTGGGGGACGAGGGGTGGGAAGCCCTGAAGCAGACACTGCAGCACATACCCGCCGAGATTCCGGTGATTGCCGATGCCAAGCGGGGGGACATCGGTAATACCGCCACTGCTTATGCTAAAGCGTTATTCGATATCTACGGCTTCGACGCCTCCACGGTAAATCCGTACCTGGGCTTCGACGCCGTGGAGCCTTTCCTGTCATATCAGGACAAGGGCGTAATCATCCTCTGCCGGACATCCAACCCCGGCGCAAGCGACTTCCAGGACCTCCTCTGCCAGTACGGAGACGGCTACCGCCCTCTGTACGAGATTGTCGCCCTCAAGGCCAGCACCTGGAACACCCACGGCAACATCGGGCTAGTCATCGGGGCAACCTACCCCGAGGAGCTGGACACCATCCGGCAGCAACACCCAGACCTGCCCCTTCTGGTACCGGGGGTCGGCGCTCAGGGTGGTGACCTTGCCCAGGCAGTCCACTATGGGATTGATGCCAGTGGCCGCGGCATGATTATAAACTCATCACGGCAGATCCTGTACGCCTCAACCGGAAAGGACTTCGACAGCGCCGCCCGGCAGGCCGCCATGACGCTACGTGATGAGATTAACCAGCACCGCTCCGGGCACACAACAGGATAACAATGGTCACCGAGATAAGGCTGGGGGACGTGGTCCGTCTTAAGAAGAAGCACCCCTGCGGCAGTGACCAGTGGCAGGTAGTCAGACTGGGAGCCGATATCGGCATCAGGTGCCAGGGTTGCCAGCGTCGTGTCCTCCTGACACGCAATGTCTTCGAACGTCGCATTCGCACTTTTATCTCCCGTGGACCACAAAAGAGTTGATTTCAATAAAGGAATCCCGCCAATGGCAAGCAAAGACCAACCGATGGTAGTAGTTGATAGCCTGCATACCTATTTCCCGATAAAGGCCGGTGTTTTTCAGAGGAAGGTGGCCGACCTCAAAGCGGTAGATGGCATTAGCTTCCACATAAACAGGGGCGAGACCCTGGGACTTATCGGTGAGAGCGGCTGCGGCAAGACCACCCTCGGGCGCTCGATACTACGGCTGATAAATCCCACCAGCGGCAACGTTTACTTCGACGGTACCGACCTCGGTAAGCTCAATGCCGGAGAGCTGCGAAGCATGCGACAGCATATACAGATGATATTCGAAAACCCCTATTCCTCGCTCGACCCCGGGATGAAGGTCGGCAAGATAATTGCCGAACCACTCCAGATTCATAATCTGGCCAGCAGCGATGAACTTGAGGACCGGGCCCGCGAAATGCTAGTCATGGTAGGGCTTGAAGCCGATATGGTTGAGCGCTATCCCACTGAGTTCAGCGGCGGCCAGCGACAGCGCATCGAACTGGCACGAGCATTGACCCTGAGACCGAGCTTCATTGTCTGCGACAACCCGCTGGCACAACTGGACGTCTCCATCCAGGCCCAGCTCATCGAGTTACTTACCTGGCTCAGGAACTGGCGCCATCTCACCTACCTTTTCATTGCCCACGACCTCGCTCTAGTACGGAAAATCAGCCATCGCGTCGCCGTAATGTATCTGGGCAAACTCGTCGAAATGGCTGAGACCGATGAGCTTTTTGGCAACGCACTTCACCCCTATACCAGAGCTTTATTATCAGCTGTACCGGTCCCTGACCCGGCCGAGCGCGACCGTAAAGTGCTCCTGCTCCCCGGTGAACCCCCCAACCCTATCAACCCGCCACCCGGCTGCCGCTTCCACCCGAGGTGCAACGTCGCTACTGATGAATGTAGCCAGATAATGCCAGACCTGAGGGAAATCGGTCAGGCAGGACACCAGGTTGCCTGCCACCTGGCATAGCCTACTCACTAATGACAAATACGGCTGACCGTAATATACTATGATTGACCTATGCCAGCATGGCGGCGTAGAGTAGGTGTTCAAAGCCTATCGCATTGTTCGATAGTATGGCAAGAACCACCATTGCATGGCAGGTAATTATTGCCTTTTCGGAGGTGGACAGTGCTACCCGAATTCGCAGTAGGGTCTCCACTCTGGGAATCATTATGGTCAGCGGGAGTGTTTCTCGCATTCCTGCTAGCCTCCCTGGTTATTTACCTGTTAATGCGATACTTTGAGCGAAAGCTTGAAGGCCGGAGAAGAAGAACCAGGTTGCTACGTCAGCTATTAGCCAGCCTTCACAAACCCATTTTCTTGATGATAGTTTCTCAGGGGATTATCTGGGCACTAGCCACTCCCTCCTATTTGATCTCTTGGCGTCCCGTGTTGCAGCAAGTCAGCATTGGCGTGGCGATTGCTATCATCGCCTATGGTCTCGGAATGGCGATAGCCGCTATCGTCGAATGGTACATGCGCTCACGGGGTGTCCGACGCAAGGCACAGGTTGACGAAGGTCTTATTCGCTTTGTCCGAAGGATTTTACTCATAACATTCTACTTAATCGGCATTTTAGTCTTGCTGGCATATTTCGATGTCGACATCACTCCAATTATAGCTGGCCTTGGCGTTGGTGGTCTGGCCGTAGCCCTGGCACTCCAGCCGACACTGGGTAATTTTTTCGCAGGGACGCAAATAGTGTCCGACCGTGTTGTACGCGTCGGGGACTACATCGAACTCAACGATGGTACGAGGGGATATGTTACTGATGTAGGCTGGCGCAGCACCCGCATCCGCACACCTTTTAATAATATGGTCATTGTCCCTAACTCAAATCTAGCGGCGAGTACTATCACAAATTACTATGGTCCCACCATGGACATAGGTATACGCGTTGACTGCGGTGTCAGCTACAGCAGTGACCTGACAAAGGTGCAGCAGGTAGCCCTGGATGTCGCTAGAGAAGTAGTCGATGAAATGGATGAAGCGGTGAAGACCTTCGAGCCATGGTTCGGTTTCGAAGAGTTCGGGGATTCCAATATAAACTTCTGGGTCTGGGTCCAGGCAACAGACCGTCTAGCTGCATTCCGTCTCAAGAGTGAACTAATCAGAAGGCTACATGCTCGATTCGGGCAGGAGGATATTACTATCAACTACCCGGTACGACGGCTTGTCTACGACGAATACCATCCCCCGACGTTACCGGGTAGTCAATAATAGCCAAAGGAAAGGAAGAGGAAATATGGACCTATCACGATTCTCACTTGAAGGTAAAGTAGCCCTGGTGACCGGGGCCAGTAGGGGTATCGGAAAAGCCACAGCGCTGGGGTTCGCTAACGCTGGTGCCAACGTGGTTGTGGCCAGCCGGAAGCTGGACGACCTGGAATTGGTTGCCGAAGAGATAAGAGGGCTGGGAGTCAAATCTTTGCCGGTTGCCTGTCACGTCGGACGGATGGACCAGATACAGGAACTAGTCAAGACAGCCGTGGGACAGTTCGGCACTATCGATATCTTGGTGAATAACGCCGGCACCAGCCCGGTGCTGGCTTCGTCACTCGATCTAGAGGAAAGGGCCTGGGACGTGGTGATGAACCTCAATCTGAAAGGGCTGTTTTTCCTCAGCCAGGCCGCAGGCAGGGTAATGAAAGACCACGGCGGCGGCAAAATCATCAATGTCGCCTCGATAGATGCCTATAAGCCGGAGTACCATGTCGGGGCGTATTCTATCAGCAAAGCAGCGGTTGTCATGGTGACCAAGGTCATGGCCCGTGAACTGGCCCAGTACAACATCCGGGTGAACTGTATCGCCCCGGGCGCGGTGGAGACCCGCATCTATGACTCACACTGGTTTAACGTTTCGGAAGAGCAGATGAAAAAGGAGAAGGCAGAGGTCGCCAAAAGGATACCGGTGGGACATATCGGGCAGCCCGATGAAATAGCCGGTGCCATGATATACCTGGCCTCCGATGCCTCCAGCTACACGACCGGTGAGACCATCCTGATAGATGGTGGCAGCTTTTTGCTATAGACGTATAGATGAATGACTACTGTAATCATATGGGATAATCAATTTGAAGATAGTTGATATCAAGACATACGTGGTAGGTAATCCTGTTCCGGATAAAGGGGGAAACAACTGGGTATTCCTCAAACTCGTCACGGACGATGGTATAGAAGGATTCGGCGAGGCTTACGGAGTTCCTTTCCATCCACATGCCACGGTCGGTCTGATTGAAGATGTCGGCGAACGGTTCATCATCGACTCTGACCCATTCAAGATTGAGAAGATGTGGCGGATACTCTATTCCAGAGGTTATAGCCAGCATCCAGACCTGACAATGATGGGTGTAATCAGCGCCTTCGAAATAGCCTGCTGGGACATCATTGGAAAGGCACTCAACCAGCCAATATATAATCTACTCGGAGGACAGTTTCACGAGAAGTTACGGTCCTATACGTACCTTTACCCCCACCCCAATGATTCTACCGAACGCAACCTGTTCACCGACCCGGAACGCGCTGCATCAAGGGCAGTTGAGTATGTGAAGCAGGGTTTTACCGCAATAAAGATCGACCCTGTTGAGCCCACGATGCCCTCTGCCCCCGTTCAAGTCTCCCTAGAGGCACTTGATACTGCTGAGACGGTTATTCAGAGTATTCGGGAGGCCGTCGGTAATAGCTGTGACATTCTGGTAGGCACACATGGACAGATGACCACTTCCAGTGCCATAAGATTAGCCAAAAGACTTGAGAAGTTCGACCCACTCTGGTTTGAGGAACCTGTACCGCCAGAGAATAGAGACGAGATGGCTAGAGTCGCCCGAGCCACGAGTATTCCAATAGCTTCGGGAGAACGGCTAGCAACAAAATACGAATTTCGAGAGTTGCTTGATAAACAGGCTGCTGTGATTTTACAGATGGCGCTGGGACGCGTTGGCGGAATATTGGAGGCTAAGAAGATTGCTGGAATGGCTGAAGCGTATTATACCCATATTGCGCCACACTTGTATTGCGGTCCGATAGAAGCCGCCGCCAATATACAGCTGGATACATGCAGCCCCAACTTCCTGATACAAGAGAGCATAGAGACCTGGGGTGGTTTCTACACTGAAATTCTGAAAGAGTCCATCAGGTGGGAGAATGGCTTCATTATACCTCCGACGAAGCCGGGTCTCGGCATCGAGCTGGACGAGGAGGTCGCTGCTAAACACAGCTATACCGGCGATAGCCTTACCATTAACGCACCTCGGGACTGATTTAAATTCCGTAGACAATACACTGTTAGCTCGAATTATGGGAGTCTACCATTTTAGAGGTAAGACTACCCCAACTGTCAGCGTTCATCTTACAGGCCAAAGCTATCAATTGGCATTCCCGGAGCAACGATTGCAGCCACAAGGCAAATAACTGCGATTACCAACAATCCATACAGGACCCTGCGTTGTTTTATGTTGCCGAAGAAGTCCAGGCCTGGCAGAAGCAGACTGATAAGCATCATCCAGAACAAAATAGAGAAACCGAGAAATGGAAAGGATGGTGAGCCGGAAAAACCGGGTGATGACACTCCCAGGACCTGGAAGAATAAATAAATCGGCACAGTGAGTAGCGTGATACTGACTGCCGAACTAATTGAAACTAAAGCAAAATACCCCCAGGAATTATTGCTGGTGGTTTTCCGTAATATCGCCCGACCCAATAACAGAAGGCTGAAAAATACCGGCCAAAGAAGTATTATATTTAAACCCGGCAGATAGATACCTGCAAGGATTGTTATCAGCCACCAGAAAAGGACTTCACCGACATATATATCGAGTGAATTAAGACGGTTCCCAAACCAGATTCTATTTGCTATCATAATCGCCATTGTCAGGAACAAGAACACCATAAAGAACAATGGTGACTCCAGGGTTGGCTCTGCGACCGTGCCGAGTGAATGCTTGAGCCCCTCCAGTCCCCACCATGCCAGAGTAAGCACCAAGGTCAATGTCACTATCTCCATAAAGCAGGCGATAGTACTGGCAATAACACCCAGCTTGGTAATCATTCCTCTTCTCAAGCCAATATAAATACACGAGAACAACAGGATACCAGTCGTTACTACCAGTGGAATTATCCAGGACGTGGAGTACCTGATGGAAGCTCCCCAGAAGAGTGAGTGGTAAACAGCATCCTTTTCAACCGTGGGGCTGGCCTCATTAAAATCAAGGTTACCAAAGTATCGGGCAAGGTTAAATGCATAATCACCATGGTGTTGAAGACTGCGTTTATCGACACTCTCGATGTTATCGAGAGCAGTATGATATATTGTTCGCTCGAAAGAATATGCAAAATTCAACCCGCTAATACCGGCCTCCTCAAAGGCTGTGAAATCAGTCCCGCCTTTAGCAATAAGCCTGTAAATGTCGCTTATGAAAGAGAAGGCAACGGGCTTTGCGGTATTCCGGTATAATGCTTGTACTAACCATGCATTATTTGGTGCTGTCTCAAACATGACAGAAGGCCCGGTACGTCCGGTTGCTTCGAAATTTAGAACCAGCCGGATGTCATCGATAGATTCGTAATTCTCTACAAAGAACCTCGCTCCGTATCGATTTCGACCCGGCTCTTCGGCATCTGTGAATAGCATAATGACGTCATTCCTCAGCGGTGGTCCGGCAATCAGACTGCGGGCGGTCTCAAGGAGCGTCGCCACGGCTGAACCATCGTCATTGGCACCCGGTGATGCAGGCACGGTATCATAATGTCCCATTAATACAATACTGCCCGTGGAATCCGTTCCTTCCAATACTGCAAAGACGTTATAAATGTCCACCGGTTCCCTGTTATACATGGTGCTGTAGTAGTCCGGGACCGTTGTCCCCTGAATCATTACCGTCAGGCCCAGACTGGTAATTTCGTCAATAATATACCTGCGTACCCGCTCAATCTCATCGGAACCCATCGGATGCGGTTCCTGGGCAATTTTTGCTATATGAGTAAAGGCACGTTCGGTGGAAAATTCTTCTGCCGCTGTTGTCGCCGGGACAATGTCCACCATCTGGAAGGTAAATAAACCGGCGGTAATTGACAAGCAAATGATAAGTCCAAGTAAGACTCGCTTGAAATAAAGGTTATTTAATAAGATCAATAGAGGCAACGGCAGCGCTCCTTTGACCCGCACTCATAAAGGATACCACCCTTTAAGTCAAGGACGCCAGTATAATAGTCTCAGGAGAAAGCATTGACTAACCCGACAAGCTAATGGTAACACACCTGATTGTACTACCTCGTCTTGATTAATGTTATACTGGCATAAAGCAAATCCATAAAGTCGCAAGGAGTATTCATGATTGATCCCAGAACAGAAAAGCTGGCTGACCTGCTGGTTGATTATTCGGTTGAAGTCAAAAGAGGCGATAACGTAGTTATCGAAGGTAATACATTGGCAGAACCATTGATAAAGTCGGTATACGCCAAAGTATTACAGGCTGGTGGTCATCCGTTCCTGAGGGTTGAGCCCACAGCAGCCGAAGAGATTTATTATAAATACGCTTCGGAAGAGCAATTAAAGCACGTAGCCCCACCCGAGAAGCTCATTATCGAAACCTACGATGCCCGTTTTGTTCTCTGGGCAATAGAGAATACCAGAGCACTAACCAGCGTAGACCCTGCCAAAACAGTGCTGCACAACAGTTCTCGGCTGGACTTAATGAAAACCGCTCTAAAGAGAGAGGCCAGTGGAGAACTACGTTGGGTAATAGCACTTTTCCCGACTAATGCCCCGGCCCAGGATGCCGAGATGAGCCTGTCCGAATATGAGGACTTTGTATACGGGGCCTGTATGCCCGATGCTGATGACCCGATAGGCTACTGGAAACGTTTCTCGGCAAGGCAACAGAAGATAATCGATTGGTTGGAAGGTAAGAAATATGTTCGTATCAAAGGACCGGAAACTGACTTACAGTTCAGTATAGAGGACAGGACATTTATTAATTGCGACGGCAAAAACAATATGCCTGACGGGGAAGTATTCACCGGGCCGGTAGAGGATAGTATGCAGGGCAATGTGTATTTTTCGTATCCGGCTATATATGATGACAGGGAAGTGACAGGCGTACGGTTGTGGTTCGAAAACGGCAAGGTTGTTAAGGCCAGCGCCGAAAAGAATGAAGATTTTTTGCTAAAAACGCTGGATACCGATGACGGAGCACGTTATGTGGGTGAGTTTGCCATCGGCACAAATGAGGGAATAACAAGGTTCACGCGTCAGATACTTTTCGATGAGAAAATAAACGGCAGCTTTCATTTAGCTCTGGGAACCGGTTTCCCGGAGAGCGGTAGCTGCAATGAATCGGCTATCCACTGGGATATGGTATGTGATTTACGCCAGGGCGGCCAGATATGGGTCGATGAGCAGCTGTTATATAAAGACGGCAAGTTTACTCTGGATTTCTGAGAGACTTGAGTTGAATATCTCAGCTAAGGGGATGCCAACAGGCAACCCAATGCTCTCCATCCTGCGATACGGTGAGCTGTGGTTCCATTTGTTGACACTCTTCAGTCGAGCGTGTGCACCTCGGGTGGAAACGACAGCCAAGTGGGGGATTGGCCGGGCTCGGTACTTCACCGGGCAGAACGAGTCGTCCCCGTCTTCTCCTGGGGTCAGGGATTGGAGTTGATAATACCAGTGCCTGAGAATAAGGATGTCGGGGATTATTGAAAATCTCTGCAGGCTTACCCATCTCCACAATCTTCCCGAGATACATTACGGCGATAGTATCGCAAACGGTTTCAGCAACGCTCAGGTCATGCGTAATATAGAGGTAAGTTAGATTCTGTTCCTGTTTTAATTTGTCCAATAGGAGAAGAATTTGCGCCTGTACCGATACATCAAGAGCCGAAGTCGGTTCGTCGAAGACAACAAATTGGGGATTAGTAACCAAGGCGCGGGCAATTGCGATTCTCTGGCGTTGTCCGCCGCTAAACTGGTGCGGGTATCTGGATAATTGCACCGGGGACAGGCCCACCATCTCCATAACTTCTACGACTCGCTCCTTGGCTAACGAACCTGTCATCAACCTGTGAACCGCGATTGGTTCCAGAAGAGTGCTTCTAATTCTCATT
>Ga0209536_100009032_pt1 | contig 14844 bp, 13 predicted proteins | sample DeeMarSeWOR28_12_FD_187461 | JGI IMG/M metagenome (GOLD analysis project Ga0209536, IMG submission 187461) | Marine sediment microbial communities from White Oak River estuary, North Carolina - WOR-2-8_12 (SPAdes) (version 2) | ecosystem: Environmental > Aquatic > Marine > Intertidal zone >...
ATTTATGGTGGATCATCTCAAGGGATATGTCTCCTTTTTAGAAAACCTTCTCAAAAAGAAATTGGATGAAGACCGCTTGAGCGAAATGATCGACCAGACCTTCAAGACCCTACGACTCGCCTATGAGGTAGATCTTTTACGCCGGGCGGTTCCCTCCCCCATGGTGGGTACCGATTTTTGGTCCATCATGATTCCACACCTATATATGCCTGATGATCCGGAGGCGTATGAGTTTTATCAGAGAGTATACGATGAGGTGAAACACAAGGTGGATAACAAAATCGGTGCGATTCCCAATGAAAAATACCGCATGATGTTTTCAGAGTTACCCCCCTGGCATTCGCTGGGCTTTTTCGACGAACTGGCGGAGCGATTTGGCATTGCGATCGTGATGGAAAGCTGGAACTATCATGCGATTACGCCCATCCCCGAAGAGGAAATCGAAGGCGTCAGTGATCCGGTAGAGCTCATTGCCCGGTTGTCGTATCAGAAGTGGACGGAATACAACAACGTCGCCCGAAAATACGAGGTTGATCCAGGATTTTTCATGGCGGCTTATTTGCAATATGCCGAAGACTATAAGGTGGACGGCTTGCTGGCTCATCCCCTGATGTCGTGTCGGCCGGCAACCTACACGCTTTTGCATACCCGAAATATGCTACAGGAAAAACTTAATGTTCCCGGTGTTGTCATTGATGGCGATATTATCGACCTGCGGGTATTTAACGAGGAAGAAGCCTTTTCAAAAATGGAGGCATTTGTGGAAACCATGGACTATAGTCGGGAATTGAGAAAAGAGGCGGGATTGGCCTGGTAATAAAGAAAGGAGCGTTTATCGATGGCAACTGAGAATACACTGACAGGACTGACAAAGGCACAGGAAATCTATAACTATCGCAGCAGACGAGCCCGCGCGTTAAGGGAGGACGGCAAAAAGATACTTGGCTATTTCTGTTGTTATCCTCCGTTAGAAATCATGACGGCGCTCGATTTTCTTCCGATTCGAATCCTGGGTGATATGGATGAGCCGATAACCGTGGCGGATGGTTACCTTCCGGCGGTTATGTGTATTTTTTATCGCAGCTGTTTTGATTGCGGTATGAAAGGCCGCTATGACTACCTGGACGGTTTCGTCGGCGCTCACGCTTGTGATGGTGCAGAGCGGACATCGCATATCTGGCAGAACTATATCAAAACACCCTGCAACTTTTTTCTGGATATCCCCCACACATCACGTTCAGAAGCGGTTGACTATTTCAAGCATCAACTCGTTTATTTTAAAGAGACCCTGGAGGAATTCGCCGGTAAAAAGATGGATCCGGAATACCTGAGAGAAACCATTTCCCTTCACAACACGCAGCGTTCGCTGGTCAGAGAACTGTATAATCTGAGGAAATCCGATCCCCCGCTGATCACCGGTTCGGAGGTCTTGACGGTGATTATATCTATAATGATGATCCCGATAGAGGAAGGCAATACGCTGTTGCAGGAAGTGATTGACGAGGTCAAGACCCGCGAGAACGTTCCGGAAAAGAAAACCGGGCGTCTGCTGATTTGGGGGTCTCTCATCGACAATACGGCATTTACGGATCTGATCGAAAACTCCGGTTTCAACATCGTTGTTGAAGATACCGCACTGGGGGCCAGACCGTTCTGGCACGATATCGAGCTAACCGACGATCCCCTGGAGGGACTGGCCAAACATTATCTGGAAGAAGTCAAGTGTCCCCGGACATTTTCCCAGACAGGCGCCTCTTACCAGGAAGATCTAGACAACCGGTTCGGTTACCTCAAAGAATTCGCAGAGCACTGGAAGGTAAACGGGGTGTTCGGTAATATTATCAGAAACTGCGACATCCACGGTTATGAAGTCCCAGCGGTCAGAGACTATCTGGAAGGCTTGGGGTTACCGGTATTGATCATCGAACAGGATTATTCCACCGCCTCATTGGAACCCTTGAGAACGAGATTTCAGGCGTTTTCCGAAGTCATCGGCTAATCCATGAAAGGGGTCGGTCGAATTCCATCTGACAGTGATTTTATCCGTCAGCCAATGAAGCGGCGCAGTCCAAGGAATTAAAACCGGAGAAGATTCGAATGTTTTTTGCCGGGTTAGACATTGGTTCGACCATTACAAAAGTGGTCATCAAAAATGAAGTCCAGATATGCAGCACGGTTATACAGTCCACCGGACCGGAGCACCGCCGGTTGGCCAATAAGGTGATGGAACAGGCGCTTAACAACGCCGGCATTGCCTTTAATCAGATCGACTATATCATTGCGACGGGATACGGCCGAATCAATGTTCCCTTTGCCGATCGACAGATCACTGAGATAACGTGTCACATGCGTGGCGTCAACTGGCTCTTTCCTAATGCTCGAACCATCATCGATATCGGAGGTCAAGATCTAAAAGGCATCAAGGTATCCAACGGCAAATTGAGTGATTTCATCATGAATGATAAATGTGCCGCAGGTACCGGCAGGTTTTTGGAGGTTATCGCAGAAACCTTGGGCGTGCGCCTCGAAGATATCGGAGAACTGTCCCTCCAGTCCACCCAGCCTGCCGAGATTAGCAGCCTGTGCACGGTCTTCGCCGAACAGGAAGCCCTTTTACGGTTATCTGAGGGAACACCGGTCGAAGATATCCTGGCCGGCATTCACAAAGCCAATGCCAGCCGCATCAGTTCCATGGTCAAAAAGATGAAAATTGAACAGGATGTGGTCATGACCGGTGGTGGTGCAAAGAATGTGGGTCTTCGGAAAGCCCTGCAAGAAAAAATCGGATTTCCGCTGGTCGTGCCTGAGGAACCACTGATCACTGGAGCGTTGGGCGCTTCGATTCTAGCCGGTGAATTTTCTGCCAAAACAGACCCGGAAGAGTTGGCCCTGCGAAAAGAGCAGCGCCGTCTGGACGTCGTGACGTTCTTCGACAAAAATGCAAAATGAAACGAATCGTCAAACAAATTGCTGGGAGGTAACGTACCGAAGTGGGTTGGATAGCGGGTTTGGATATCGGTTCTTCCTCGTCGAAAGCTGTGTTAATGCAAGACAGCACGCTGGTGGCACACAGCATACAGACTACGGAGGGGAATTTTTCGAATGCAGCCAGCGAGGTGTTACATGCTGTTCTTGATGCAGCCAATCTGCGCTCAAACGAGCTTGATTTGATCGGAGCCAGCGGTTTGGGGGCCTCCTTTATCCCCTATCCATCCGTAAAAATATCCGACATTGCCTGCCATAGTCGCGGTGCGTATTTCTATCAACCCTCAATTCGTACACTTATAGAGGTTGGCAACCAGGTTAGCCGCGTGATTAAGGTAACCCCGCATGGAAAGGTTGCAGGTTGTACGACCGGTGACAAATGTGCGGCGGGAAGTGGTCGTATTTTGCAAATTGTTGCCAAGGTGCTGCAGGTTAAACTCCAAGACCTTGGAACCATTTCGATCGCATCCAAAAAACCGGCAAAATTTACGACCGGCTGTGCGGTGTTTTTAGAAACAGAGGCCGTTTCAAGAGTGGCCGAAGGAATACCGAAAGAAGATATTATCGCCGGCTTGCACCAGACCTTGGCAACCAAAATTGCTGCAATGGCTCACAAACTGAAAGTTGAAGAAGACTGTGCCATCATCGGCGGTGGTGCGCTCGATATCGGTCTTGTTAAGGTCGTAGAGCAAAAAATACAACACCGCCTGTTTATCCCCGAGGAGCCCCTGTTGAGTGGTGCCGTGGGAGCGGCATTGATTGCAGCTGAACGCTCGGCCGGAGACTGACATCTCGAATCGGTCAATCTTCCCTGACTAGACGTGGTTTCAAACCCCAGATTTCGAAACCACGTCTGCCCAGTCTACCAAAAAATCATCTGCGTACAGCGAAAATGAGCCAAGGTACGCGTGCTTGCTTCGTGAAATACCCGAGCGTCCCACACCTGCGTGGCTTTCCCGATGTGAAGCGGAACAGCCGTGCATGCGACGACGCCATCGCGGGCAGTTCCCACAAAGTTACATTTGAACTCTATCGTGGCATGCCCTTGGGCACCTTGCGGCAGGCTGGCGATCGTGCCGTAGCCGCAGCACATATCTGCCAGCGAAGTGACGACGGCGGCATGCAGAAAACCGTTCGGGGCCAGATGGCGTTCCCCGATCGCTGCCCTGCCCTTGACCTGGTTTCCCTGCAGCGCGACGATTTCAACCCCCAAAAGCTCCGGAAGTTTACCGTTTCCCAGCTGATTAAAATATCCGGCGTCTTTGTCTGCTTTAAAAATGGATTCCGGGGTGGTTGGCATGCGGCGCAAGTCTCCTTTAATGTCGACTTTGGGAATTGAACCACCGGCTGCGGTACGTCTCTCGGATCACAGCCGGCGGTATATTGGTATTTTCTGACCAAGAAGGCGGTTATGGGTAAAAGAGTTGTCCTTCTTTGGCCATATCTCTGAGCAACTGGGGAGCGCTGAAACGGGAGCCGAACTTTTCTTCCAATCCTTTCAGGCTTTGAACAACGTCCGCTATCCCGCGATGGTCCATGTAAAAGAATGGTCCGCCCAGGTTGGGCGGAAATCCGATACCGAGAATACCGCCCACGTCACCGTCGCGGGGGCTTCGCAGGATATTCTCTTCGAGACACACGGCGGCTTCATTGCAAAACGCCAGCAGCAGACGTTCAACAATCTCTTCGCGCGACATAGCGATCCGTTGCCGGCCCGCCGCCGTGAAGTCATACGCACTGGGATCCGGTCCCAATTTTTTGCCGTTGCGATATTCGTAAAACCCTTTTTCATTCTTGCGTCCGAAGCGGCCATCTTCGACAAGTTTACGGTCTATGGCGGCCCCGTCAACACGGCCTGCAAAGATTTCGGCCAGAATTTTGCCGACCTTGTAACCGGTATCCAGGCCGACCTCGTCACTCACGGTGATCGGGCCCACCGGGAAACCCACCGACATGGCCGCCTTGTCGACGTCTTCAATCTTGGCCCCTTCGTCGAGCATCAACATGCCCTCCTGGATGTAACGTGATATTACGCGGGTCGTATAAAACCCAACGCCGTCATTGACAATTATCGGCGTTTTACCGCATGTTTTGCAGATATCCCAGGCCGTGGCGATGGTTTCAGGCGAGGTCTCTTTGGTGGCAATGATTTCAACCAACGGCATGCGATGCACCGGTGAGAAGTAGTGCATCCCGATAAATTGAGCGGGGCGTCGGGAGGCCTGGGCCAAACGGGTGATCGGGATCGCGGACGTATTGGACGCGAAGATCGCGTGTTCAGGCACAATTGCCTCGACTTCCCGAATGACATTATGCTTCAATTCGACATCTTCAAATACGGCCTCGATCACCAAGTCAACGGTTTTGAATCCCGTATAACCATCGGTGGCACTGATGAGATCGAACCGGCGGCGATATTCGTATTCACCCCGGGGTCGGCGAAGCCACTTGCCGGATAAAACTTTACCGGCCGCCTGCAATCCTTTCCCGGCCGCCTCCATGCTGGTGTCTTTAAGGCGCACAAGATAGCCCTGATCGGCCTTGATTGCCGCAATGCCTGCGCCCATGATTCCGGCCCCTAAGACTCCGATCTTGCGTAGCGGACGGGCCTTGATGTTCGTGCCGACACCCCGATCGGATTTGGCCGCCGTATCCACGAAGAACACGTGCGTTAATGCCGCGGCCTCTTTGCTGACGACAAGTTTACCAAAGCGGCGGGCTTCTTCCTCATACCCGGCTTCGATTCCCTCCGAAAGCCCCTTGTAGACCGACTCCAATATTTCCATGGGTGCCGGATAGACACCCCGGGACTGTTTCGCCACCATTTGCTTGGCCTGCTCGTACAGCGCTGCCAGCATTTTTGGAGGTGGCAGGGCCGGCCGCTTGGGCTTGATGACCATCTCGCCCCGAGCCACAGCCCTGGCTCGCTGGGTGGCAATTTGCATGAGGTAGGCCTCGGGCACGGCTTCATCCACCAATCCCAGGGCTTTGGCTTGTTCGGGCCGAAAATTCTTGCCGGTCAGAATCCCATCCATTGCCTTGTCGAGTGGAATCAGCCGCGGTAGACGCTGAGTACCGCCGGCACCGGGCAGCAGCCCCAGTTTCACCTCGGGTAGTCCCAAGACGGTTTTGGGTGAGGTTGTCGCTATCCGGTAATGGCAGGCCATGGCCACTTCTAAACCGCCCCCCAGACAAGGACCGTGTATGGCGGCAATCACCGGTGAGGATAGATTTTCGAATTTCTGCAATATGGTCTGCAATTCTCGAGAGATTTGGTAGGCATCGTCTTCGGATTTGACGGCTTGAATCATACCGATATCCGCGCCGGCCAGAAAATTGGTCGGTTTGCCGATCAGCACGACCGCTTTGATATCGTCATCGGCCAAAAGGGTGTCCGCCATTTTATCCAGCTCCCGGGTGGCCGCATCCGTTAAAACGTTCATCGGCCTCCCCGGTAAATCATACGTTAAAATCGCGACTCCATCGTCACTCTTTGTCAGCGTTAATACGTTCTCCCGATCGCTCATAGCAGGCTCTCCTTTCTTTTTTCTAGTTGGCGCGCTCAAGGATCATTGCACCACCGGTGCCATTGGCGGCGCAGGCGGTCACTAATCCGAAGGTTCCATCCACCCGAGGCAACTGATTGGCGCAGCTGGTAATCATTCGACCGCCGGTGGCGCCGAAAGGATGACCGATCGAAACCGATCCTCCCATCATATTGAAACGCTCCATGTTGACTTCGCCGATCGGTTCGCTCAATCCCACATGCTCTTGCAGCCATGATTTGGTATTGAAGGCTTTCAGATTGCAAAGCACCTGCGCGGCGAACGCCTCGTGCATTTCCACCAGATCGATATCGGAAAGCTTCAAGCCGGCGTTTCGCAACGCCTTGGGCGTTGAAAAAACGGGACCGAAAAGCATACCCAAATCAAGATCAAGGCCCGAAAATCCAAATGACTTGACGTAGGCTTTGGGTGTATAGCCCAATGCTTTGGCTTTCTCATCGGCCATCAACAGAACCGCAGAGGCCCCATCGGTAAGAGGGCTGGCGTTGGCCGCTGTGATGGTTCCGTACTCCTTATCAAAAACCGGGGGCAAGGATGCCATTTTTTCACGGTTGGGTTTCGGCCGAATTAAATTGTCATTTCGAACCGCATGAAAGTCAGAGGCCGCTGCTACCGGTACCACTTCCGCCGGAATCCTTCCGTCAGCCACCGCCTGGCCTGCCAGTGTATGGGATCGAAAAGCAAAGTCGTCCTGTTCATCACGCGTGATGTGCCACTCTTTGACCATCAGCTCGGTATGTTCACCCATGGTCAAACCGGTATAGGCCTCGGCCAAGGGCAGCGGCGGTGGAATCATGTCGGCCAATTTAACCTGGCCGATGGTCAGCATTTGTTCTTCGGTTGACTTCTTTGTCTGGGCCTGCAAAATGGCGCGCCGCAACGGTTCGGTCACGCAGATGGGAACATCCGACATGGATTCGGTGCCGCCGGCAATGCCGACGTCGGCATTCCCCGTGGCAATGCTCATGGCAACATTGGCGGCGGTGAGAATGCTGCTGGCGCAGGCAAGTTGCATGTGGTAGGAATGGATCGTTTTCGGCAGACCGATGCCCAGGGCCGCAATGCGGGCGACATTTGTCGTTGTAGGTTTGGGAATGCTGATCCCCATCGCGATTTCATCAATTTCATTGGGATCAATTTCGGTTCGATTCACCAGCTCCGCCAAGGCCACCTTGGCCAAGTCGATGGCCGTCATTTCGGCAAAATCGGTAAATGCGCGCGTAAAAGGGGTGCGAAAACCCTCAATGATGGCAACACGTCTGTTTTGCATAATTGTCCTCCCTTTTCCTTTTGGTTGCTGAAATTATGACCAGTATTCTGTTGCAGCTATTTAAATTTTGCCTGGCGTTTATCTAAAAATGACTGAACGCCTTCTTTAAAATCGGCGGTTTTTATCGATTTTACCATGGGTTCGGCCGTGTCCTTAACTCCGGAGAGATTCGGGTCTCGAACACATTCTTCTATAACTTTTTTAGAATGCCGCAAGGAATAAATCGAGTTGCGGGACACATGCTCTAAAAGCGTTGCCGTGCGCTCAAAAAGGTTGTCCGGCGGTACTATTTCTTCAACGAGTCCCATGGACAAGGCTACCCCGGCATCAATTCTTTCAGCGGTAAAGATGATTTTTTTCGCCTGATAAGGACCGACAGCCCGCACCAGGCGCGCCATATATTCGTAGCTTTCGACGATACCCAGTTTGGCGGACGGAACCCCCAGTTTAGCGCTTTGGGCGGCAATCCTGAAATCACAACACAGCGCCAGCTCCAAACCGGTACCCAGTGCATATTTTTCAATAACCGCTATCGTAGGCGCCGGAAACTGTTCCAGACGCGCAAACGTCCGTTCCCTGAGGTCGTGAAAGAACCGGATACCCTGCTCGTCAAGGCCGGCCAGTTCCTTGATATCTGCGCCGGCCGAGAAGCAACCTGCTTGACCGTATAGCTTGAGCGCCGTTATGCTTGGATTTTCGGCATAGGTCTTCAGTCCGGCCTCAAGTTGCTTTAAAAGGTCACTGTTGACGGCATTGAGAGCCGATACCCGATTTAGGGCGACGTTAAGAATTCGATTGTCCAATTCAAACAATATCAACGACATAATTATCCTTTATTTTCTCCACCACAAATGATACCTGAACCATAATCTTTTATCTGCTCATCTACAAAGACCAGATGACGTCTCTTGGATTAGGCTTTGGAGGTGAGCCGGTGTATCTTATTTGAGCTTAGAGGCTAACCGTAATCTTAAATTTTACAAAGGGGCAAATCCATGCTGATCGACTCGCACGCACACCTGGATGCACCGTACTTTCGGAATAAATTACCGGCTGTTCTTGATCGTGCCCGCAAGGCCGGAATCAAAAACGTCATCACGATCGGGGTCACACCGTCGAGCAGCCGCAACTGCATGCAAATTGCGGCGCAATATGCCTCTGTTTATACTGCCGTCGGCTATCATCCTCATTGGGCCAACGGTGCCACTCCGGATCGTTTGGCCCAGGCCGAGCACCTGGCACGGGAGACATCCGCGGTCGCATTAGGCGAAATCGGGTTGGACTATCATCATTTTCGATCCCCCAAGCAAGATCAGATCGCGTTGTTCCGCACCATGCTAGATATTGCCGTCGCTGCAAAATTGCCGGTCGTCATTCATGACCGCAAGGCGCATTCCGACGTATACCAAATTCTGGCAGCCTACCAATCAATGCTGGTCGGCGGGATTATTCATTGTTTTTCCGGTAATTGGAATCTGGCCCGCAAGTATCTGGATTGGGGCTTTTTTCTCTCGATTCCTGGAACGCTCACGTATCCCCGATCCGCTGATTTAAGAGACGTAGCTCAGAAAGCACCGCTGGACCGTCTCCTCTTGGAAACGGATGCGCCCCATCTTACCCCGGCCCCTCAAAAAGGCCGCAGGAATGAACCGGCATTCGTCCGTTATACCGCCCTGGCGTTAGCCAGCCTGCGGAAGATTGCGTTGGAAGACGTAGCTCAAGCAACCTCCCAGAATGTGATCACGGTATTCAGGCTCCGCGACAACGACCATAGGTAAGGTTATGGTCAACACGAATGAGTGCCTTCCTTTAAAACCGGATGAATCAGCTCAGAAGACAACGCCAAACGGCATTAATCAATAGCGCATAGGATCTTAGAACGCTCATCCAATCGGCACGTGGTGTAGCGTTCCTCTCCGGCGTTGAATAGTTGCCGTTCTTCTTCGGTCTCTAAAATCAGAGGCGGCACTTTTTGCGGTTTTCCGTTCTCATCCAGAGCGACAAAAATAAAATAGGCCGTAAGGGCCTCCCATTCCTGCTCTTTCATTACATGCTCGGCAGTAACTTTTACTTGAATTTCCATGGTTGACTGGCTGGTATACGTCAGTCTGGCGTTCACCGTAACATAGTTGCCGACGCGGATTGGGTGCAGGAAGTTTATGGCTTCAACGCGCAATGTCACCACCTGGGTGTGAGCGTGCCGAAGTGCAGCCAAACCCGCGGCTGTGTCCATCAATTTGATAATTTCTCCTCCGTGGGCGAACACACCTCCCGGTCCCGTATGGATCGGTAGTATGACTTGAGATATGGTCACTGCCGAATGTCCAACAGTTCGCCCCTCAAGATCAAGACTGCCGGCGTTCACTTGAGTTTCCACGCTAGACCTCGTTTCCAGGCCCCAAAAAAGGCCTTTGCACGTAATAGCATTCGTTTAGTAAATTTTATTTAGTATTTTTAATTTGACTAATTATTTTTCTTTTATTACCATTTACTGAATCAAAAATACAAGACCAAAATTACGTATTTGCGAAATCTAAATGATTCAAAATCGTCTTCTCGAACGCACAGGTGTCCGACATTATTAATTTACAGCCAAAGGAGAAACCGATGACATTTGAGACAATTCGATTCGAAAAAAAAGAGCAAATTGCCACCATCACTCTCAATCGTCCGGAAAATATGAACACTTATAATGCGACCATGTTGAATGAGCTTTTATCCGCTCTTGAAGAGACCGCTGTTGATGAGGAGGTGCGCGCCGTCATATTAACCGGCGAGGGGCGGGCATTTTGCGCCGGTGCGGACGTAAAAGGGGTAGAGGCTTTAATCGGTCTTCAAGAGGTCCGCAAAGAAAACCAGGACATTTTGAAATTAATCGTCCGGGGAGTGTTGGCTATTCGACAAATGCCTAAACCGGTCGTAGCGGCGGTAAATGGGGTGGCCGCCGGCGGTGGGGCCAATTTTGTGCTGGCGTGCGATATTATTGTCGCTTCGGAGAAAGCCAAATTGGCTGAAAATTTTATCAACATCGGATTGGTTCCCGACGGTGGAGGCACCTTTTTTCTTCCCCAACAAATCGGTTACCACCGATCAGCTGAAATTATTTTCACGGGCAAGATTTTGAGTGCCCAGGAGGCATTCGATTTGGGACTGTATAATCGGATCGCCGCACCGGAAGAGCTTTTAGATACGGCTTGGAATCTAGCTCAAGAGTTAGCCCAAAAACCCACGCTGGCGATTGCAGCCGGTAAATCTATCCTCAATCGTGAAGTAATTCCCAGACTTCGGGCTTTTCTTGAAGATGAAGCGCACCATCAGCGCCTGATGGTCGCCACCCAAGATGCTAGAGAAGGGATGACGGCGTTCTTGGAGAAACGCAAAGCTACGTTTGTTGGAAAATAGCAAATACTCTTTTACCGCTTAAAAAAATTACCCCAGGGGCTCCTGGTTTCGGGAAAAATGTCTAATGTGGTAGCGATAGAAGATTAACACAAGTCAATTAGTCTTCTTCTTGGGCATACGGTTTGGCTCCCAAGCTTTCCGCAAATTTCTCCAATGATCCAACCTTAAAGGAAACTTTAAGCCGGGTGCGATAGAGCAGTCTCCCTCCATCTTCAACGCGAACGTCCATCTTGGTCACTTCCGCGACCCTTAAATCTCTCAATGTTTTTCCTGCGGTTTCAAGCGCCGCTTTGGCCGCATCTCCCCATGACGTATTGCTGGAACCCACCAATTCGATCACTTTATATGTGCTCATATTCAAACCCTCCTTTCCTGATGATAGCCATGAAGACAAGGCGTCACCTGGATTTTATCTTTCTAAGGAACATGGTGTACGACGCCTTTTCATTCCTGGGTGTTATTAGTGAACACATGAGCCCCTGGAGTTTTTTAAAAGATAAACCTAACATAGGATTAAGTTAGTATAAGTCAAGCAACATGGGCTTTTTTAAGGCGATCCGAACAAACTGAAATCGAGTGGAAAATGCGATACTGCATGGCCCGATCGGGTCCATGGCGCAGTGAATTCTTGTAAACCGCGATGGCCTCTTCCCATTTTTGCTGATACTTCAGGCATTCGGCTGTTTGGTAAATACAGTGCAGAGACGATTGCGGAAATGCGTCAATCGATGTCTTGAATTTGTTTATCGCGTCATCGAATCTACCTAAATGCATGAGCCTTCGACCCAGATGGTAGGCGGCACTAAGCCTGTAAAATAAATTTTCATACTGGGCTGCTCCCGGAACCACCACAAAGACGGCCGGAATTCCAAGCTTAGGATGGCTGATGTCCATGACAAGGGGAAAGAGATCGATTTGAGACAATGCATGCGCACAGTTTTTGATCTCGTCGGCCATATCGTCGGCCGACACGTCGGGCAGCGCCTGAATGGGTACCGCATCGTTGTCGTCGAATAGGTATTCGAATTCCCGGAAGTGCTTGAATTTGGGAAGTATACCGCCGGCATAATAATCTTCTTTAAAATAGTCCACGGCCATCTGTTGGATTTCGGTAACCGTTCGAATCAAAGCCTTTTCAGGATGTGTCGCCGTTCCGGCGCAGAACACGATCTCGCTGTTCGGGAATGTCGATGGGTCGTAGGCAATTCCTCCGACGGTGGGGATACCGGTATCGAGGCTGAAGTCCAGGCACACTAGCCTAATCCGGTTGCGGTTGAACTTTTCGAGCAACTCCTGCGCGGTTTCATCGGTCACTGAGGCGAGATCTATGACGGGCACCGGCTTCTTCACCATGTTCACGATCCCAGATACATGGCGCTCCACCACTTCGCACAGTCCCTGAAGAATTGTCTCGGCAAGGGTGTTGCCGGCGCTCAAACCGTTGGTGCCGAATATATCGGCAAACCACTCGTAAGGCACCATCACGTCCTTTTGGGTCACGAGGTTGTAGGCCGAGACCCAGGAAAAGGGAAGCGTTGTGAATTCCGTTTGGCCGTCTCCGGAAGTTTGTGAAGCTCTATCCGGCAGCCAGAACAGGCTTTCGATGCTTGGGGTTTCAGCGTTTATTTGGTCGATTGTCCCCCATAATCTCGTATCTCTGCGTGGAAAATTGGCGTGACTGAATCTCTCCACCAGTTCCATCAACGCGCTCGCCGCGCTTTGATCCGGTGTGGGTCCCTTACCCATAGACCGTCGCGTAGGCGTGTTGCAGTCTTTACCGGCTTCACACACATAAACCGGGATATCCAGGCGGCCGGAATCGATTCGCATGATTTCCTTCACCAGATCAAGATCGATACGCCTGAGGATATCATTGACATTTCTTACCGTTTCTGCTGGAGGTACGGCCTTGTCCAGACCTCGGTGATGTTTTTTGGGACAGGATGATATCGTAATGTTTGAATGAAGTTTTTTTTCCAGATCCGTCATTTTTAAGTTGATTGCTCCGTTTTGACTCCTTTTCGCGTTAGAAATGGTTTTGTATCGCATTTTTTGCGATCGAATTCAAGCCCAAACCCAAGTAACCCAGCATACGTTTCCATTGTGAAACATTTTCTCAGGTTTATGTAGCTTGCGGAGCCGAAGTAGAGAACGGGGGATAAGCGTCTTATCCCCCGGTCAACCAACGGCCTGACGGAATCAAATCGTCGAAGCTCATGTTTCTTCTGCATGTTTGGGTGACAGCTCTCCTTACTCGAAATGAATTACCGGTTTGAACATATTATCTTCTTTGGTGTCCATCATCCAGAATGCCTTTTCAACCTCGTCGAAGCTGAAATGGTGGCTTGTCATTTTGGTAGGATCCACCCGTCTGGTCTGGATTAAACGTAATAATCGGGTCATTCGTTCACTGCCTCCAGGACACAGCAAGGTTTTAATCGTTTTTTCAGCCATGCCAACACCCCATTCCAAGCGCGGGATATTAAGATATTCGCCTTCCCCATGGTAACCGATGTTGGAAATCGTGCCGCCAGGACGGGTCACCTTAATACAATTTTCGAGGGGTATTTGGGCACCAACAGCTTCCATGGATGAGTCCACGCCTTCCCCGTTGGTGAGGTTGATTATTTCTTCGACGGCATCTTTTTCGTCATAATTAATGAGGACGTCAGCCCCATACTCTTTTGCGAGCTTCAACCGATAGGGAATATTATCCACGGCGATCACGCAGCCCGCGCCCAGCAGCCGTGCACCGACGGCCGCCATCTGACCTACCGGACCCATGCCGAAAACGGCCGCCGTACCCCCTAAAACGATGTCCGCATTCTCAGCACCTTTAAATCCCGTGGACATCATGTCGGTGGTGTAACAGGCGGCTTCATCGGACACGTCTTCCGGAATCATCGTTAAGTTCGCATCCGCATCATTGACGTGAAAGTATTCTGCAAAACTGCCGTCTTTAATGTTGGCAAATTTCCATCCCCCCAACGGCTCCCCGCACTGCGAGGTAAACCCGCGCTGACAATTGTGGCATTTATAGCAGGGTGTAATCGCGTTGACCACAATTCGATCGCCCGGTTTAAACAAGGTCACCGCGCTGCCCACTTTCTCCACAATCCCGCAGGCTTCATGACCCAGGGTGTGATCGGTCCTCTCGCCAATCGCCCCCTTGACCGTATGCACATCGGAGGTGCAAACCAAGGCGGTAGTGGCTTTAATGATGGCGTCGTTCGGACCCGGATCATCCGGAACGGGCTTATCAATCACCCCGACTTCCCCAATTTTTTTCATCACAAACGCTTTCATTGTTTTCTTCGCCATGTGAATCCTCCTTTCATTAGATGTCGTTTAACGATGCGTTCATTGGCCTCTTACCTAGCAGGTTATCCCTCATTACAAATGTAGGTTTTGTCTGAAAAAAAGTGGAGCAGCAAAAGCAACGATTCCGAGAGCGGTGACCCAGCTTTGAATTCACTTCAGAGGGGCATGAGCGTGAAATTAAGAGTCAGATTCAATTTGTAGATGTTTTGAATGTCGAAAACTGATGAGTTCGTAAAAATTCGATTTTCTGCTCTTCATAATAAACCAAAATGGTCAATATTTGCAGCCGGGCAACTTGCA
>Ga0209536_100009033_pt1 | contig 14844 bp, 17 predicted proteins | sample DeeMarSeWOR28_12_FD_187461 | JGI IMG/M metagenome (GOLD analysis project Ga0209536, IMG submission 187461) | Marine sediment microbial communities from White Oak River estuary, North Carolina - WOR-2-8_12 (SPAdes) (version 2) | ecosystem: Environmental > Aquatic > Marine > Intertidal zone >...
GGAGGCCATCATCGCGCAAATAACCAAAATTGAAATCATCAGAAGCGCTGGGAAGCCCTTGTCTTGAAGAAATTTCTCAATTTCACCCATGGGATCCTCTGCCGTTGTTCATCTTTTTAAGGGCGGATATTTCTCGCGCGCGACCCACTCTCTATTTTACCAGCCTGAAGTCTGAAAAAATCATAGGATAGGTTGAAATCGCTGCAAATATTGCATATCCAACCATAGAGACAAGAGTAAGCCGTTTCTGCAATCTAGGTATAATATCTTTCAGCGACTGCAACCCCTTGTATCGATCGATCACCCCAACGCCTCCTCCTGCAATCCCGGCAATGAACAGGCAAGCGTAAATGGTATAGCCGATGTAGTCATACTCCTTCTGGAGCAAACAAAAGGGACAGTGATGTGTGGGCAGTTCATAGAAGTAAACTGATATGAAGGAGACGATAGAAATAAGAGAAAAGAACAACAGCCAAATGCTAAGGTAGGAAAACAGGCGTGCATCCTTTTCAGTCAAGTAGAAATGAATGCCCGTAATCAGCGTGAACCATACACTACAATAGAACAATGTCTTGGTGATATAGGGTGAAAGAGAGGCGATTTCTCCAGCGATGGACAGCGTATCTTCGCTGAACAAAGTCCCGCAGCAAGAGGTGATGACATCGGGACTCATACTCAGAAAGTAATTTGTTAGTAAAAATGTTTCAAGTGCAAGAGAACCCACGATGTAAAGTAAGAACTTATACTTTGTCTTGATTAATGGATAATCAAATCCTTTGTTATCTGTGTAATTCAAAATAAGCCAGATGCCACTCAGTATGGAGTTTATGGTTTTTAACGTAAGCGTGGGGTACCCATAAGCATTGACATTGAGAGAACCTGCTGCGCACATGGCACCGACGAAGAGGCCGTGCATGTAGTCCGCTGTATAGATGAACAGGAATAGCGAAAGTAACTCGAAAACCAGTAAATAGGCGACGATGGTGGAGAGGAGATACGTTTTTCTCTCCAGAACCAGCTGCAATTCACTGCCACTGCTGATATCCCACCACCGGATAATCGTAAGGCCGGTTACGGAAGCGTAGACAGCAAAACCACTGATCAGAAATGATCCCGATATCAAGGCTATAATTGCAGGGTTTAGAACCATACCGTGGCCCCTCAGTCCACGATCAACCCGTCCCGCAGGGCCACAACGCGATCGACAAAAGGCGACTCGTGCACGAGCGGGTCATGACTGGCGATGAGGACGGTTTTCCCCTCTTTCTTGAGTTCTGAAATGATTTCCATGAACTCCCTCGCCAATTCAGTGTCGAGATGCGCTGTCGGCTCGTCGGCAATCAGGATAGGAGGGTCGTTTATCAACGCCCTGACAATGGCAGCACGTTGCTGTTCACCGCCGGAGAGCAGCTCCACTCTCTGTAAAGCCTTAGCGTCCAGCTGGAACTTGCGGAGAATATCCTTGGCCCTCTCTTTGATGAGTCGATGTTTCTCCCCGGTTGGATATGCGGGAATCATCGTATTTTCCAGAACCGTGAGGCCCTTGATTAAATTATGGTTCTGAAAGACAAATCCAAATGTCTTTCGTCTGTTCTCCGCGAGGAACCTCTCCGGTAGACTGGTTATCTCTTGGCCTGCCAATTTGATCCGCCCGGACGTGGGCCTAGCCATGCAGCCAACAATGCTCAACAGGGTGGTCTTCCCCGACCCGCTTGGGCCCTTGAAGACCGTTATTCGATCACCATCAACGTTCAGATCGATCCCCTTCAGGGCTGTAAACTCATTGGGCCTTCCCTGATTGTACGTCTTGGTGATTTTGAACAGTTGAATCACGGCGGATATCCAACGAAAAGGGATGAACCCAAAAAACCTCGGACTCACCTCATGACCGTATCCGGGTCAGTCACCGATACCTTCCATGAGGGGATCATGGTGACAAGTGTATAGGGTAGAACCGTCAGAAAGAATAGATTGGCCAAAGTGTATATATTCACCGTTGGGTTCAAATTAAATTTGGGATAAAGTACTGCCCAGCCCTTCAAAGCGTGTTCAAACAAGGGAGCGGATGCAAAAAAGACATGAAGGTAAGCGCCAATTACTCCCAGGAGAAAGGCGGTAAGAGAAATTGCTGTTCCCTCCCAGAACTTCATAAGAAGAATGTCTGAGGTATCCCATCCCAACGCTTTCAATATGCCGATTTCGGTCTTCTCCTCAGCACTCAAACCGGTGGCTTTGTCCCATGCAAATATAAAAAAAGCCAGCACTGCTCCAGCCAACATGACAATAATGTAACCGCTCCTCCAGTCGAATAGGGCGGCATATGTTCGCAAAATCTCCTCCTTAAGGATGGGCCTTGAATCGGGGAGCCTGGTCACGATCTTCTGGGCAATGGTTGAGCACTCTTTCAGATTGCTTATCTCCACTCCAAGGTCAGTGGCAAAACCTTCTGCTATGCCGGTTAGCTTCCTGAATGTGGGTTCAGAGGTGAGGATAAGGTCTGAGGAGACGAGCTCGGTTGAGGTCGCAATGATCCCGGCGATTGTCAATATGAGCACTTCACCGTCATAGGTCCTGAGGTAAAGTTGGTCATCCTTAACCGTTCCCCAGGTCCTCACCACACCTTGACCCACTTCGATCATTCCATCTTCATAAGGGAAATCATCCGGAACCATGATGGTGTAATTTGATCGGGACGCGGGATGATAATAATAGCCCCAGAGACGGGGTTTGACGGATCGCACCCCCTGGATGGTCTCGATTGCTTCAGCGTAATAAAGTGGGACGAGATCATGCCTCCCTGCCACAGTCCTTTGGACGATCATTTCCGGTGCTTCCTGCAATATGGATTCTGCCTCATTCCGGATGGCATGCGTAAAGAAGAGCACGGAAGCAACCATGAATATGACTAGTGTGTAAACCGCGAGCAGCGCCCCGTTTTTCCGCTTTCTCCTCAGTAGAGATGACAAAGTGAAATCAAGATAATGTCTCTGTATTTCAAGCCATCTTCTCATACGCTAACTCTCGATCTGGGTTCGCTCTTCCGGGCGACAGCCCACTTGTAATGACGGGGGTAGGAATTAGCCAAAAGCGGCAAGGCTCAGTAGGAGCTGGCTGAAGCTGCGGTCAGACCTTGTGATAATGCTCGGAATCGTGGACAGCAAAACTCTTACCCATGGCGCCATGCCTCCGGACCTAAAACCTTTCAACATAATCAGTCACCTGCCACTGTTTGATTCATAATAATCTTCGCGTCCGTGCTCGTCTTTCCTTAAAAGTGCCAAAGCTGATCAGGTGGCAGCACCAAAGAACCTGAAGGGAAGTGTTCCAGAGACATGGGATGATCCTGAAACGCAGAATGCAAGTCCACCTGTGATAGGTGTCTTGTATACCTCGCTTCGGTGAAAAGACAGAGGTCAGTGATGCCCAGTTTGCGCACAAGCGTCTTTTCCTCTGCGATTTTTGCTTTGCTGGTCTCTGAAGAGAACGAGGGGTGGAGGAAAATAAGACAGCACCACAGAAGAGTATTAGCGGCCGTTAAGACAAGAAAGAAACTTGATTTTCTCATGGGCAGAATGCGACTTAATCCAGCTTATTTAGTGTTCTCAACCGTAAATTCTTGAACCTAAGTATTCTCTCACCCTTGTGGTCCTTCATGAATTCCTTGGCGTCGTCTACTGTCTCAAAGGGGATCAATTCCCTCCCCATGGGCCCATAGACGTCGCTGCCAATAACGTAGAAGGCCGTATATCCGTCTATCATTCTCAGGTTGTAGTATTCGGTGACATACACGGCCACCACATCTGCTGTTGTCCGATTGGGGTTGTACTTCTTGAGATTAAGATAGTATTTGAATAGGTCTTTGGCGCCGTCGAAAAAGACCACCGAACCGTCTCCGAAGATGATTTCTCCAACCCAGTCGGGGTACTTGGCCACGAACATCCCACATACCGGACACTTGTCCCCGGGAGATGGTTTGACGGGCTCCTTCTGCGCGGCGGTGGCAAAGGAGCCCAAAAGCAATACGAGAACTGCGCCGAGCAGGACACTTTTCATCTTCATTTCTGGATGCCCTGTTTAGTTCGTTCTGGAAAACCTGGTTCTCTGAGCCGGGCCCGATGTCTTTTATCTTTGGCTGTGACTTTACAAGCTGATATCGTTGAGAAATCCTGAGCACGAAATTTGAAATTGTCCTTCGAAGTCCCACCTTTCGGGCGGGTTCCCCGGTTCAAATGATCAAAACCATGGTTTCCGCGACCGTTGGGAATACAGGCTCTTTTTGGTCATAGGGTCATCGGCCATTTGAATTTGTTTCGGATTTCGAATTTGAGAGTGTGGACTCACCCATTCACCCCTTTTAGGGCTATCCCAAGACCGGTTTTTGGGCCCGGATTCCTTACTGCTCCATCTTCTTCATGCGCATCATCTTTCTTTTCTTCTGAATCATCAATACGTCCTCATACATGTCTTCAAATGCTGCTTTCATAGCACTTTCGAAGGTAGCGGATGCCCCTCCATAAGAATCTATGAATTTGTTTGCACCTTCTCTTGTCTCAAAAGCCCATTTTGCCCTGGTGGTCATGACTCCCATTTTTCTACCACCGAGGACCCAGTGGGCTTCTTCTGCATCAATCAGTTTTTTCGTATTGTAATCTCCAACCAATATCTTTTTCGGTGTCTTGTCGATGTTCAACGCAACATCTATGGCGGCGCAGTGAAGGGAGCAGAACCCTCCAGTGGAACCATCATCGTAGAGAATCTCCATCCAGGTATGGCCGAACTTGGCTTTTTCCATGCCACAATATTTACATGAAGTGTTTTCAGCTAGGGCCGCGCTCACATGGACAACCAAGACAATCGCCAATACCGAGATCACGGTTCCAGCCAGAAATCGCCTTTGCATAATCTCCTCCTTGTCAAACGCTTCAAAAAAAAGGATCCTGCCCCCCGTAGGATCCTACCTGAACTGCAATCGCGACGAACGAAATACCTTGATCGTAGCCGAGTCTGTGCCCGATTCCTCTACCAGCCAAGACTGCAGAGCCAGCTTTATTTAGCCACAGAAAACCTGGTCCTCAGGGCCAAATCAGTCCGCCACCGGCGGATCGGCTCTGCCAGTAACCATTGTGCTGGAATGATGGAATAGTGGAGTATGGGAATAATGGGGTTGGCTGAATCGGGTCATTTATTTCAAGAAATGCGGTGAGTCCACGGCTAGCAATCAAAATAGTTCTACCCTTTGCCCCCAAAACATTATTCGCGCTCGTTTCGCTCCGCTCAATCCCGCAAGCGGGTTCCCAGTTTCCATTTTTCCATCATTCCACTATTCCATCGGGATTAAACTGAACCCCGCCGGGGTGAACTCAATACCGGGTCCTCTGGGCCCGGATTCTTTAATGGGTGCGCGATAGAGCCATATTTGCCTGGTTTCAGAACAACCAGCTGCCAACGGGTTTGCGATCGGGATACCAGACAAGATCAAGCTGGAAGATCCACCCAACCTATGCCACAAACACTCGCACAACTCTAAATCTATCAAAATTTACACTCATATGTCAATGAAACTGTTTTCATTTTGTCACTTACAACGGAAAGCATCGAATAGTTGGCATTCGTACCAGGCAGGGATCATTTTTTTCGGGAGTCGATTGCTTGTTGGCCCTCAGTCAAGCGCGATGCTGAGCGTCACGGAGTTGAGTGCTCTTCAAAGCCGCAAGAACAAATCACCACGAGCTATGCAGTTTAGTTTCGAGCGGCCGCGAGCAGCCATTCATGAAGTGATTCCACGCACTCGCTGATATCCTGAAAGCAGAAGCGATAAGCTTCCAGACTGAGGCCGTATGGGTCATTAATACCGCGTTCCTGGGATCCATAACGGGCAAATTGACGGAGAAGCAAGATCTTTTCAGCTGCTTCTGGATGGCGTGAGGCCAATGCCTGTCGGTGGCGTGGTTCCATAACCAATATGAGGTCTGCGCTAGCGAGTAGATCTGAAGTAACAAGCCGCGCTCTGTGCTCTTCCAGGTTAATAGAATTCTCTTGAGCTACGCGTACGGCATTGAAAGATGCGTGGTTGCCGGGCAAAGCGATGAGTCCGGCAGAGCCTATTTCCATGCTGTCGATTGGAGTATTCAGTAACAGCTTCTTCAGCAGTCCCTCAGCCATGGGGCTCCGGCAGATGTTACCCGCACAGATGAAGAGAATTTTTCGGACAGAATTTCCCAAATTTCGCATCACACTGAAGACCTTGTGCCATTCATATCTATTTAGAAAAAGATAGAGCAACGACAATCTGCCGGTCAATCCTCGGTGCATAAGTTAAACGCTACTCGCTTCTCCCACTTCCAGCCCCTGCAATTGCACTGCAAATTTGCTCTGCAGTCATTTCAGCAAATTCCTCATTCGTGATTACCCCGGCCTCCAAGAGCCCGAATAGTCTCACAATTTCCTCTTTGGGTATAGACACATACCCTTCCGTGGGGTAGTTGTCTTCCAACCATCTACAATAGCGGCCTGATGAGTCGTCCATCTACACTCCTTCCTGCATGAAATCTCGAGAGCGATCTTGAGCTAATGACTGTTTAGTAAGATCTGATTTTCCGAATGTCAACGATTGCTCCTCGAGAACTCTGTCCATCGACGATTCTATGTCTCCGCTCAAGGTTGGCAATGTTCTTCCCAATTTGTGGAATCTCTTTCTTCATGTCTTGGGTGAGTGTATCTTCCCAGAAAAATTCTAACTCATTGAAAAGATAAGCGATATTTAAAAAAATATGTCTTTGGCACGATTATAGCTAAAAATTACGCAATAAACTGCAGTATTCACTCGCATCACCGAAACAATGAGTGTGTAAGCGACGGTATGATCAGAACACTAATTTTAATCGGACTTGTGGTCATTTTGGCATTTTATCTAATTCTGTTTTGTTTACTACGTGCAGCAAAACAAGCTGATGAAATAGTTTTGTTTGACTCTGAAGACCGGGAGTCAGCAGCATCCTCCATAGACCCCGACTCATTAGGCCTCAGTGAAACGGTTCGAGACTGAAGTTTAGAGAAATGGGAGGACGGCAACGCAGCCGAAACAGAGCTGAATAAAACGGTCTCGCGACACAGATTCATGAATTATCCGGGCTAGCACGCATACAGGTTTTTGCAGAGGCGGTCTGTGGTACGTCGACCTGGAGAGAGATGTGGGAATTGCGTTTGGTGGTATGAGGGACCCATACTCTGTGAGGGGTGTCCAAACAATCCGGAGACGGAAGCTAAAAAGGCTGGCAACCTTGAGCGTAGTGGTCACGGTACGGGGTTACCAGGGATAGCGATAATGCTATAGTTGGTTTCGATCCATAAGTGGCCCTTTTCTCCGCCTCAGGCGGATCAATCTGCGGGATTTCTTGTGCAGCGCACTTGAGTACGGTTCCGCGCAATCCCTTGATTTCCTCGACCTTGCAGAAAATTCCTAATTTATGAACTGGCAACTTAAGCTCGTGTCATCCAGAGTTTCCGGATCGACACTAGTTAGTAAACTTCAACGACGCTTTTCGAGGTGTGCAGGTCGCTCAGGGCTGCAGCGTTGTGAGCCTTTTGTCGATAGGCAGCGATCTTCAGCTTCTTCTAACAATGCCATGTCATGTCTATCTTTAGGTATTTGGGGAAGTGGTAGAAGTGTCGAGAGCCAAAGCCTGTCAAGCCTGCGCCGTAAAGCAGCCTCAACCCCAAAAGCATGCAGGTTACCCCTTCTTCCTGGGGATACCCACATCGAGGATCTGTGCCTCGGTGAGTTTCAACAATTGTTCAAAAGTAGTAACGAACATGGTGCTGGTAGTGCCGGCTGCCGGGTAGATCTGGGAAAACCGCATCAGACTCTCATCGATGTAAGTAGGCATTGCTTGCCGGTGCGCCACGGGAGGCACAGCTCCAACTGGATAACCAGTCACCGCCAAAACGGTTGCGGCATCAGCGATCCTGATTTTTTTGGCTCCGAAAAACTTTTTCAGTTTTTTGGTATCACAGTTCATATCCCCAGACATCAGTATCAACACCGGCTTTCCGTCAGCCAAAAAGATGATCGATTTGACAATCTGGCCGAGTTCCACTCCTAGGGCCTTAGCCGCAAGAAATGCGTTTTCAGTACTCTTGGCAAAAGAACGAATCTGTGCTTCAAAACCATGTTGGGTCAAAAACTCGCGGACCTCAGCCTCTCCAAATGATTGCATGGTCTACCCCGGTGCTTTACTCACCAATTATCTTGACGAGTACCCGCTTTTTTCTCCGGCCGTCGAATTCACCGTAAAAAATTCTTTCCCACGTACCGAAGTCCAGCTTGCCGTCTGTAACAGCCACAACCACCTCACGTCCCATGAGTTGCCTCTTCATGTGAGCATCTGCATTGTCTTCTCCTACATTGTGGCGATATTGCGACACAGGCTCATGCGGGGCGAGTTTTTCAAGCCAGACGTCATAGTCGTGATGCAAACCTGCTTCATCGTCGTTGATGAAGACTGATGCGGTGATATGCATGGCGTTACAGAGCAGCAGCCCCTCTTTTATGTTGCTCTCCCTGAGGCATTTTTCTACCTGGGGGGTAATGTTGATGAAGGCCCGACGAGAGGGCGCCTCAAACCAGAGTTCCTTGCGATAGCTTTTCATTGGAACACCATCCCTTCTGATCCAAAGCCGGGTGCGCCAAAGGCATGTGCCAAACCACCGGCCTGTGTCTGTTTTTGTTGCGGCATACCTTGCCAGAGACGGCAGGTAGTGTCAAGGTCGAGGCAGATACAGGAGCCTCTCCAAGAGTATTGTTACCCTCAGGCTCCCGTTTCTTAGAGGTGGCAAAGATGTTCGTGGTTTCGAAGCCTCCGCCTCAACTCTGGGTGCTGGCTGAACTGAGTCTGAAAAAATGGCCAAACTCCTATAACCACTAAAGTTGCATGAAGAACCATTCCATTATAAAATCTGACGTCCCTGAAAAATCTACAGCCTGTCCAAGTCGATGTCCCCAATCGGGGGACCGGGGCACGTAGGGTTTTAGCCAGCAGCCAGTATTGAAGAGCCCCAAGGCCTAAGGGTTAAGGTCATATACCTTTTGTGCCCTGTGGTTCGAGACTGAATCGAGACGACAGGCACTGCGAACTTCCGCTAAGAGTACTTTGGAGAAAGCATATGACCCTGTCCGATCTCGCCGCAATTGGGAAGAGAAGATGGCCACTGATCAACGGAGTTGTTTTTACCATCCTGGTCTTACTTGCGCCCCACCGTATTCGTGCTGCTGAGCCACTTTTCGCCAACCTACAACACAAACTCATTGCCGATGGACTTGATGCCGAACTGGTTCAGTCCATTTATCAAGATCCCAAAACCAGGTTGGAGCTTGAAGTGGTAGCGGGCAACCTGGTCCGCAGTGAAGCATCGCTTGATTATGGTCAGTTTCTGTCTCCATATGTGGTCCGCAAGGCTGAGCGTTATCTTGAGCGGTACAAGCAGTCTCTGGTGGCAGTAGAGCGGAGTTTCGGGGTGGAGCCGGAGGTGGTGGTAGCGATTCTGATGGTTGAGACTGCCTTGGGGACCTACCCCGGCAAGTACCAGACAATCAATGTGCTCTCTACCATGGCGTCGGCGGGGGACAGCGAGATCCAGGGCCAGATTCTGGCCAAACTCACAGAGGAACAGAGAAACATGCAATCACCGGAGGTGGTGTCCGAGAGACTCAAAAAGAGGGCTGGCCGAAGCTACCGGGAACTGAAAGCTCTGATCAGTTACATTCACTATAATGCTGTTGATCCGTTTAGCATCACAGGTTCCAGCGAGGGCGCCATTGGCATCCCACAGTTCTTGCCATCCAATATTGAGCATTATGGTCGCGACGGTGACGGCGACGGTCGTATAGATCTTTTCAACCACTTTGATGCCATCGCCAGTGTGGCTTTCTACCTTCAGGCGCATCACTGGGGGCGAGCCAAGGGTGCCGAGGAAAAGAAAAAGGTGCTTCTTTACTATAATCGCAGCACCTACTACGCCGACACGGTCTACACTCTTGCTCAAAGGCTCAATGGCAATAAACCTCTCTGAATTATTTCTTCTCAAACAACTCGACTCCTATGAGAGTATTTGCTATGTTTGCGGCGGTCAAATTTCAGTATGCCGAAACGTCACTTTTCAAAGGATGTTGTGATACGTATCGTCACTAGTTGTTTCGCATGATTGACGCTGGCGCGTTAGCAGAAATGTGAGGGCGGGCTTTATGCCCGCCCGCATCACTATATAAATCAGACTTTTTCGGGGGAGATGAACCCCGCCGCTACGAAATAGTTGGGCAGCTGCATTGTGGAATTGCGGAGCAATATTTGTGTCGCCGTGTATGAATTGACCAGGAGGAGCATTCAAACTAACAGTCCTGGAGCTCGCAAGGCTCGCTTTGTTCTCAGCAGGGGTGATTGATGATTGTTGGGCTCGATGTGGGTGGAACTCACACAGACGTGGTGGTTCTTAAAGGCAGAGAGATTGTCCGCAAGGTCAAGCAGCTTACAGACGAGGAAAATCTTCTTGAAACGGTCTGTTTCGGGATTTTTGACGCCACCAGGAATCTAGAACCGCTGTCTATTCAACGAGTTGTGGTGAGCACCACTCTGGCTACGAATGCCATAGTGCAGGGAAAAATAGAACCCGTGGGCATCCTGGTCGCCAGCGGCCCCGGTGTGAATCCCAATGGTTTTGCTATCGGTGAGCATTACTATCCGGTAAGCGGTGCCATCGATCATCGCGGAGGGGAAATCGCTCCAATCGATGAGGAGGAGATATTAGAGATTGGCAGGAAACTCGGTTCGGCGGGTGTCCGCAACCTTGCTCTGGTGAGCAAATTCAGCGTGCGCAATCCCAGCCTCGAACTCAAAATGCGCGATTTGCTGGAGAATAACTTCAACACGGTAACTCTGGGCCACCAGGTATCCGGTCAGCTCAATTTTGCCCGCCGGATCGCCACCGCCTACCTGAACGCTGCAGTGGTCGGGATCAGCCGCACATTTTATAGGGCGGTTCGGGGTTGCATGGAACAGCAGGGTATCCAAATTCCACTTGAGATACTCAAGGCGGATGGCGGCACCATGGCCCTGGATAGTTCGGCGCAGTACGCGGTGGAGACTGTCCTTTCCGGGCCGGCGGCAAGTGTTATGGGTACTCTTGCTTTTGCCGATCCCACCAGGGAGGAGGTGGTATTGGACATCGGTGGCACCACCACAGACATAGCCATCCTTGTGGACGGGGCACCTCTGCTAAAGCCGTTGGGAATCAGGATGGGCGGCTATAACACTCTGGTGCGAGCCCTACGGACTGTCTCCATTGGCGTGGGCGGCGACAGCTGGGTGCGGTTGGAAAATGGACACGTGAGAGTGGGACCTGAAAGGAAAGGTCGAGCTCTTGCTTACGGCGGCCCGGAACCAACGCCCACCGATGCACTGGTGGCTCTGGGTGTAGTGGGGGGAGGACAGAAGCAGCGAGCCATCGAGGGAATTCGCAGGCTGGCAGAACAGATGGGTAAAGGAGTCGAGGAGACGGCGGAAACGATAGTCACAGAGTCCTGTTCGCTTATTCTGGAAGCAGTCAATGCACTGGTGAATCGGGTGAATCAACAGCCAGTCTATACGATTCATGAACTGTTAGAGGGCCGGATAATCAAACCCTCAGGTTTCATAGTTATTGGAGGCCCTGCAAAGGAACTGGCCCCCCGGTTGGAGGCGATGAGCGGGTTGCAGGTCCGCGTGCCTCCCGAGTACGAGGTGGCCAACGCCATTGGCGCCGCTGTAGCTAGAACCACCTGTGAAGTCACGGTCCTCGCTGATACAAGTCGTCGCTATGTCTACGCCCCGGAAGAAAACTACATGGACCGAATTGATCGGAGGGCGACAAAACGGGAAGTGATCAGGATTGCCCTCGATCTCCTGCGGAAGAAAGCGCTGCGGCTTGGCGCTGATGAAGACGATCTGGAAATGGAGCTGCTTGAGGATCAAGAGTTCAATATGGTGCAAGGATTTTACACGGTGGGGCGGAACATCCGGGTGCGGGCCCAGGTCAAACCGGGCCTCATCAGTCCCTATCGAGAGGTTGCCGCGTGATGAAAGCAAAAAGAAAAACCGGTCTAGTCTTTTTTCCGGCTTTTGATTGGGCGATTAGCGAGACCCATCCAGAGCGAGAAGAAAGGTTGCTCTATACCCAGGACCAGGTTTTTGAGGAGGGAATCCTGGACATCGAAGGATTGGTGGAATTCAAACCAGTTCTGGCAACTCCGAAGGATGTTGAACGTGTCCATTTTTGCGTGCCAGACGTGGAGGCGGTTCTTACTGAAAGCCACTACATTTCAGCAGGCGGATGTAAGACAATCGCCGACGCGGTGCTGGGGGGCAAGGTGGATTGTGGTTTTGCCTTGGTACGCCCCCCTGGCCACCATGCCATGCGCGTGGTACATGGGGCCAGGGGTTTCTGCAACATCAACATCGAAGCGATTATGATAGAGTACAGCCGCCAAACTTATGGTGTGGATCGGGTGGCTATTGTGGACACAGACTGCCATCATGGAGACGGCACCCAGAACATTTACTGGCATGATCCGGATACCCTTTTTATCAGTTTACACCAGGACGGCCGCACCCTTTATCCAGGCTCTGGCTTTCCTAGAGAAATGGGGGGTCCCAACGCTCTCGGGACCACGATCAATATTCCCCTGCCGCCAAGGACCTCCAAGGAAGGCTTTCTCCAAGTAATGGATAAATTGATCTTGCCCATCTTGGAAGAGTTCCAGCCCGAGTTGATCATCAATTCAGCAGGCCAGGACAACCATTACAGTGATCCCATCACCGCAATGAACATGTGCGCTCAAGGGTATGCGAAACTCACTGATAAATTGCGACCCCACATCGCTGTACTGGAGGGGGGCTATTCTATTGAGGGGGCTCTGCCGTATGTGAATGTGGGAATAATATTGGCGCTCGCTGGTATTGATTATTCCTGGGTGCGGGAGCCGGATTATCAACCCGCGGAGATTCGTCAGGGTGATGACGTCGAAAGCCTTATCTCCAGCACTTGTGAAGACTTGCTAAATCTGAGGCAGCAATGTGCTCTCAAACGTGAAAAATATCTGCAAGGCGAAGAGTTTGTCCAGCGCAGCAAGACCATCTTTTATGACACCGACAGCATCATCGAGGAACAGAAGGAAACGGTACGGGTCTGCAGGCAGTGTGCTGGAGTGGTAAAAATCGACTCTTATGCCGACACCGGTTATCATCTCCTCGGTATCTATGTTCCCAGGAAAGGTTGTGGCACCTGTCAGGAGCTTGGCAGACAATGGTTCGAGGAAGGCAGCGTCAAACGGTTTGATCTGGTTTGCCTGCAAGAGCGGGTGGCCGACGAGTATCACGTCAAACGAAAATAATGAATCCGGGCTCAAGGGACCCGCTTTCGCCCAGGCTACGGCGCGGCATTCCCCGGCTTTGAGCTGGCCCAAAGGGTTGGGTTCCCTGGAATCTCATGAGCGAGCTTGTTTCTCTGAAAGACCTCAGACCCGCTGATTTGGAACTCTGGGTTCAGGAGGCAGGACAGCCTGCCTTCCGAGCCAGACAGCTGCTCAGATGGCTGTATTCGCAGAACAGTGAAGACTTCCAGACGATGAGCGATTTGAGCAAGGATTTTCGAGCCTGGCTTGCCCAGAATGCTCGGCTTCCTTGTGTGGTTCGAGAGCAGGTATTAACGGATGAAGACGGAACCCGCAAATTCTTATTGCGTCTTCATGACGGGGAACGCATCGAGAGTGTTCTAATTGATGAGGGGCGGCGACGCACGCTTTGCGTTTCCAGTCAGGTTGGTTGTGCTCTGGGTTGCCACTTTTGTTTGACTGGCCAAGCGGGCTTCAAGAGGAATCTCACTGCTGGAGAGATCGTTGATCAGGTCTGCGTGGCACGCCGGGAGCTGGGTTCGGAAGAACGACTGACCAACCTGGTCTTCATGGGCATGGGTGAGCCTCTTGCCAATTTAAAGGAGGTGACCAAGGCGCTGGAGATAATCACTTCGGACCGCGGCCTCAATTTCTCCACTCGAAGAGTCACCCTGTCCACGGTCGGTCTGGTGCCTGAGATGTTGCAGCTGATTCGGCTGATTCCGATAAAACTGGCAGTATCTCTGCACGCCGCAGATAACGAGACCCGGTCTCGACTCATGCCCATTAACCGGCGCTATCCGCTGGAGGAGCTGTTGGCGGCATGCCGTCGTTTGGAGTTGCCGTCGCGTCACCGTACCACTTTCGAGTACCTCTTGCTGGCCGGCGTGAATGACTCACCGGAAGAAGCTCGTAAACTGGCAAAGATACTCAGAGGGCTTCGTGCCAAGATCAACCTTATTCCATTCAATGAATACCCGGGAGCACCCTTTCGACGGTCCTCCTCGACCCGCGTCGCCGAGTTTCAGAAAATACTTCAAGATAACCATTTCACCGCAACCACACGCCAAAGCCGAGGCGCCGGGATTATGGCAGCCTGCGGGCAGTTAACTCACAGTCATTAGTCATTTCATATCTCGCCCCTGTCACTTGCTTAACCATACACGGAACCGAATATGTCTGCGCCGGAAAAGCCAATGGAAATCATTCCATGTGGGGGCGGGGTTAATCACCGGGTGAGTCGCTCGGTCAATGAGCCGTTGCGGGCAGGCGGCCGCCCTCGCCTAAGGTTCAACGAAGGCTGAAGCCAAGCGAGAGCAAAGAAGTGATTAATGCAGGAGTTTCCCCAAAAATCTTCTTTCTGCTGCGACGGTCTGCGCGCCAGCAGGGGAAGCTACTCCACAACGTGCCATTCGCGTTATTCA